>Ga0114975_10001881_pt1 | contig 14570 bp, 13 predicted proteins | sample S_130626_EF_Meta_FD_87031 | JGI IMG/M metagenome (GOLD analysis project Ga0114975, IMG submission 87031) | Freshwater microbial communities from Lake Simoncouche, Canada to study carbon cycling - S_130626_EF_MetaG | ecosystem: Environmental > Aquatic > Freshwater > Lake | place: Lake...
CAAATAGCTAGAAATATACTTACAAATAATTCAGTCGACTTTATATTTGGTGATGATTTATATATTGATCAAGCCGGTAGCGTGATTCAGGTTACAAATGGATACGTTAGCGATTTGCGCTCATATATGCTTTATGGTGGCTGGACTCCATTGCAGGACGCATGTTTTTGGCGTAGAGATCTCTACGAAAAAGTTGGTGGAATTAATCCTGAATTAAAAAATGCAGCCGATTACGACTTATTTCTTCGGATGACACTTCAAGGAAATTGTAAATATACGCCTATTATCTTTAGCGCTTTTAGAAAGCATGAGAGGCAAAAATCAATCAATAATATGGTTGAATATAAACGGGAGCGGTTAAATTCAAGAAGATCTCAACTTGATGAAATTTTTCCCCGCAAGCCATTTTATAAAAAATTTATTACATTTATGTACTGGTTTAGGGTTCGCTGGAGGGTTAGGGTTTTTGAGAAAAACTCTAAATCATCTGTATTCGAGGGCCTATCGGCCCATGAAATTCAGGCCCACTAGATATTATCTAAAAGACAAAGCGATGATTAGACCCTTAAAAAAAATTAATTGGTTTTTGTGTGCTCAATTAGGGATTGACTTGAGATTGATGGGGCGCTCATTAAAGGGTTTACCGAGGTATTTTTTTGATTTATATACATTTAGCACTGAATATAAGGGTGACATCAAACTACTCCCTTGCCTTGCTGACTATAATCAGGAGGGCGGCTCTACTAAAAGTGAGTATTTTTGGCAAGATTTATTTATTGCCCAAAGAATCTTTGAATCAAACCCAATAAGGCACGTCGATGTTGGTTCTCGTATCGATAGCTTCGTTGCTCATGTAGCAAGCTATAGAGAAATTGAGGTATTTGATATTAGATCTATAAATTCAAAAATACCTAATGTAGTTTTTAGGCAGGCTGATCTGATGGATACAGCCTCTTCACAAGCTAATTATTGTGATTCATTATCCTGCTTACATGCCTTAGAGCATTTTGGGTTAGGTAGGTATGGGGACCCAATCAATGCTGATGGTTATAAGCATGGGATTTCTAACATGGCACGCCTGTTAAAACCAGGGGGAACTTTTTATCTTTCGGTCCCAATCGGAAAAGAGCGAGTAGAATTTAATGCCCATAGAATTTTTAGTCCGAAGAGGTTATGTGATGTTGTTGCCGGGCTAGGATTTGATTTGCAAGAATTTTCTTGGATTGATTCTAAAAATATTTTGAGTCAATCCTTAGATGTGTCAGTTGATATGAATAAACTTGAGAAGCAAGGCTATAACTTAGGAATTTTTATTTTTAAGAAAAAACTGCTCAAGTGAAAAAAACTTTTATAAAAATTATCGGCGCCAATTTAAACGAAGTTACAAGACGTGGTTGGCTAGAGAAGACCTTAGTATCGATTCCTCATGGATTAAAGATCTTGGATGCCGGTGCTGGAGAGTTGCAAAATAAACAGCTATGCAGTCATCTAGTATATGTGTCTCAGGATGTATGTAAATATGAGGGAAGCGGTAATTCTAAGGGTCTTCATATGGGCACATGGAATACTGAGGGTATTGATATTGTGTCTGATATTACAAATATTCCACTCGAAGATGCATCGTTTGATGCAATTTTATGTAGTGAGGTATTTGAGCACTTGCCAGATCCCTTGCTTGCGCTCGATGAGTTTGCGCGCATACTAAAACCAGGTGGAAGTCTGATCATTACTGCTCCTTTTGCATCACTTGTACATTTTGCCCCATATTTTTATGCAACTGGATTTAGCTCATATTGGTATGAGCATCATCTTTCTAAGAAGGGTTTTCAAGTGAAGGAGCTGCAACCCAATGGAGACTGGTTCTCATGCCTTAAGCAGGAGTTATTGAGATTGCCAAAAATGGTAAAAAATAATGGATCTGTATTGTGGCCAATTAGTTATGTCGTTGCTATTTTGGGCGTATCTTATATCTCGATATTGAAAAAAACAAAGTCATCAAGTGAGCTTGCTTGTTTTGGGTGGCACTGTATTGCAACAAAGCTATAAAGTATGGGATTAATTTTTTTTAAAACCCGTAGTTTTATTTTTTCAAAAATAAAAACTTTCTTAAACTTTTTTAATCTTCATTTGCTTACGATAAATAAATATCAATCTATTCTCAGTCAGCGCTCAAATGCAATATATGAATTGATTGAAAACGAGGCTGAAAATTTAAAGCCTGGAGTCGCTGGAGTTATTTTTAGTTGTAATAGAGCATTTCAATTGGATGCGCTATTAACATCCTACCTTGAGAAGGTAAGCAATCCTGCACCATTGGTGGTGATTTATAAAGCTACAAACTCTGATCATGCCCAGGCTTACGAAGATATAAATTTGCAATTTAGAGATGCAAAGGTGCGGATTGATTTTATTTGTCAGGCAGATTTTCAAAATTCTTTAGTGCAAGTTCTGAATAGCATCAGCGTTGAATCCATATTTTTTCTAGTTGACGACATTATTTTTATCAACGAAGTCGATTTGGGGATTGCTCAACGCCTAAATTCAAGGGTTGAGATATTAAGTTTACGTCTAAGCCCTAAATTAACCAAAAGTTACACAGCAAATCAGAATCAATTACCCCCAAAATTTCTACCATCGCATATTGATCCTGATCTTCTAAGGTTTGAATGGTTTGAGAAAGGCTGTGAGTGGTCTGATCCGTGGTCGGTCGACGGAAATATTTACTCGACTGCTGAGATTAGAGTTTTAACTAGAGCTTCTAGGTTTGCAGCTCCTAATTCCTATGAGGATTGCCTTAAGTTATTCGAGGACTTGGCAAAAAATCGAGTAGGGTATTGTTTCAAAGATAGCAAAATTTTAAATTTAGCTATTAATAGGGTTCAAGATGAAAGAGCTAATGCGAGCGGGAATATAACTGCTGACTATCTTTTGAAACAGTGGAATGAAGGATTCCAGATGGATCGATCTAAATTTGATTTTTATCAACCAAAATCTCCTCATGAGGAGCATGGTATTGAATTTAGGAGAAGGCTCTGAAGCCTAGTTTGGTAATCGTTGGGGCGGGCTTGGGTGGCTGCATTCTGGCTGACTTTTCTGCCGAAGATTTTGACATTATTCTAGTTGAATTGCCGGACGATAAGTGTTTAGTGGATCAAATTCACGACATTGGACATCCTGCCAACTTAAATCCCTACATTGGATCTGGTTTGGGAGGGAGTACAAAGTATTGGCATAATGGGTTAATTGAAATTGAAGATCAAATTTTTTTTGATAAGTGGCCATTTCATAAAAGTGAATTGCTTTATTACTACAAGCTAGCATTTGAAAAGTTAGCCGGCTTTGATTCAAATAATTCACAAAATATTTTTAACTCTTTGCGTGAATTACTGAATAAAGAGTGCAGTATTCCAAAAAATCTTTTAGGACAGGGCTTATTTTATAGCTCAAAAAGAAATAATGTCTGGAAATTATGTAACTTAAATAATCGAGTTAATGTGGTTCGCGCTGAAGTAATTGGTTTTTCAGTAAATAAAAATTCAACGATTCGCTCACTTATTCTTCGAGATAATGCTGGTACGCGAGAGTTGGGTGGGGATTTTTTTGTATTGGCTGCTGGAGGTATTGGAACGCCTTTGCTACTTCAGGAGCTAGCTAAAGTTATTGCAATCCCAAGCCTATCTATTGCTGGAGCTTATTATGAAGATCATCCTACAGCGTTTGTGGCTGATTTAACTGTAAAGTCTAATTTTTATAAATTTTGGAACTTTAAAAATGGCGGCACGATGGGAAGCTTTAGGGTTCCAATTGTGTATCGCCAAAATGATTTGATGGTTTCATTTCAACTGCGTCCAGCCTATTATTTACGAGCAAGAGATCATTTTGTTAGTAATCTCAGTTCAATAAGAAACAATCCAGCTAATATTATTAATTACTTAAGATTACTTATAAATTGGAGTGATTTTTTAGAGATTATTTCATTTAGAGCTGGAATAAATATTCCCACTAAACGCTTTAGTTTATTAATGGTTGCCGAGCAGCCTGCTAGTGCTAAGATTAGTATCCAGCGCGACCCTATAGGCGGGCATATCATTCGGAACTGGGCAGTATCAGAGGAGTATCTTCAAAAATTGGAGATGAGCATTTATGGGCTCCTTGATTCCCTTGGTAACCAGGTAAGTCATTATTCCATCTATCCTGAATGGAGGAAGTATTTGACATCCTCAGCTCACCATTCTGGAACGGCAAGAATGGCTAAAAACATTGAAGAGGGTGTCTGTAACAAAAATGCAGAGGTGCTTGGAATTAAAAATCTATATGTCTGTGATGGCTCATTGATCCCATCAAGTGGATCTACAAATACCGGACTTACAATTGCTGCTCTTGCAATACGGCTAGCAGACTGGCTTAAGCGTAAAATGAATAATGACTAATTTCTGGCCGACTTATTTTCTGCTAATAATTAAACTGGGGAAGTGATGGTTTCAGTTTCCGTATTACTTGCCTCAAACAAAGTAGACGATTATTTTTATCAAGCTATTAATTCTGTCATGGAGCAGTCATTTAAAGAGTTGGAGTTGATTGTTGTCTTAAATGGTCCTGCAGCCTCAGAAAAGATTGCTGTAGAAAAAAAGTTAATAAAATATCCAAATATTAAAGTGCTTAGTGTCAATATATCTGGACTTAATTTCGCGTTAAATTTTGGTATAAATCATGCATCTGGGAAATACATTGCCCGAATGGATGCCGACGACATAGTCTACCCTGATCGCATCTCAACGCAATTTGAATTTTTAGAAAAAAATTCTGATATAGCTGTGTGTGGTAGTTGGTATAACCTCATTGATGCAGAAGGCTGTATTCAGGGTGTGAGGCGTTTACCCACTTCAAATTCTGAAATTAGAAAAATACTGACTTTTAAGAACCCAATTTGCCATCCTTCGGTAATGTATCGAAAGGAGCTAATTTGTGATGTTGGTGCATATCTCAATGGTCATTATGCAGAGGACTATGATCTTTGGGTAAGATTATCAAGAGACCCCAAGATAGGTTTTGCAAATATTGAAAGGCCATTGCTGGGATATCGTATCGACAGTGTTGGTGAGGCTAGGAGGTCTAAAGCTGCCTATGCATCAGTCTCTGCTACTCAATGGGAACAATTCACTATATCTGGACGACCAAAATGGTTATTAGCTGCAATCATTTCGCTTATTAAAGCAGTCTTTAGGGGCAAATAAATATTTCATTAAAGCCATAGAGTATAGAAGGGTGTATTGTGATTGTTGATGCTAGAACGAGTTCTATTCTGTATGTTGGGAGTAACCTTATTGGGAAAGGCTTGGCAGCGTTCGCGCAACTTTATGCTGTTTACGTATTTACAAAGACACAAACCCAAGATGATGCTGCCTTAATTTTTTTGCTGCTTGGGTACTCTATTTGGTTCCAAATGCTGGAGTTTGGCCTTTCACAGACCCTACAAAATAAATTTAACTCAAGAGACATATCCGCTTCTAGACTAATCCGTGTTTTATTGGCCCATTACGCAATTATGGTGATTTTGGCGCTATTAGTGTCTTCCACTTCATATTTAGCCGAAATATTATTACCAAGTAAAACAATTGAAAACAATTTAATTGGAATGAAAGCATTTTCTGTTGGCGCTGCTCTATTGATAGTAGCAAGCAGTAATACTGTGATTCAGAGAGTTTTACTGGTAATAAACAAAGGTTCCTTAGGAAATATTCTTATCATCAGCCAAGCATGTATAGCGCTCATAGGACTTTTTGTCTATCAAAACATAGACGATCCCGATTTAATGTTGGGCGTTTTAATATATCTAGCCCCGCAAATTTTAGTTTATATACCTCTATTAATTAAACTCACAATTAAGTTAAATAAAAGTAAGTCCCCAAAAATCTTATCAAATTATAAAAATATTCTATTAGAAGCCTTTGGATTTTCTGGAATAGGATTTTTATCAATACTATTCCTAGGCTCAGATTATTATTTTGCAGCACATTATTTGAATGCTGATGAAATCGTTTCATATTTTCTAGTAAGTCGTATATTTTTTATTTCCTATGTTATCTATTATGGTTATGTCCTTCACAAATCTAGAAGACTTTCTGCTGTCCCACATCAAGCGGGAATTGATAATGCTCTAAGGATTTTTTGGGTTGCAAGTTTAGTTGGCCTACTATCTGTTGGGTGTGTTTATTTGCTAGCAGCTTTATTAAATGTTTTTGGTGTTTTCGATTTTATAACTCATGGAGTAAGGGTTAGTCAGTCATTACTTTTCATCGGTTTTTTGTACTTTATGGTGAGGGTGATTAGAGATAATGCACTAGTTATCATAGGAGCTTTAAACCAAAAATTACTACTTTATCAAGCTTATCTAATAGAGGTTGTCTTTGGTTTGAGTGCGATGTACTTACTCGTTTCAAAATACAAGGAAATGGGGATTTTTTATGCACTATTAATAGCATGCCTGCTAAGTTTTTTATTTATAGCAATTAGAACAAAGCAGTATAATGAAGATATTGTCACAATTTAAAATGCTTAAATAGCAATTTAATAAACATTATCTCGGCTCGGAAATAATTTGATTTTATCAATTATCACAGTTGTAAAAAACGACCATAAAAGACTTATAAAGACAGTAACAAGTCTTGCAAATTATTATGGCGATTCAAACTATGAGCATATTATTATTGATGGTGATTCAACAGACTCAACATTGGATCTTATCCACCAATTAAACTCAAAAGTAAACGTAAAAATATTGTCTGAATCAGATGGCGGTATTTATGATGCGATGAATAAGGGCATCAAATTAGCAAGTGGAAAATATTTATTATTTCTCAATGCTGGTGATTGTATGCTGGAGAATAATGAACAGCTTTACTGCTTACTTGAAGCTGTGCCACGAAATATTGATATTGTTTGCTTCCCCTCACGTTTAAAAAATGGGGATAAGACTGTTGCACTGATGCCCGGCTCTTTTCCTAGACATAAAATGCCAACTTCGCATCAGGCAATGCTCTTTTCAAAAAAATTCGCCGCAGTCAATTTATATAATTCTGAATATAAAGTAGCTGGGGACTTTGATCTCTATTTAAGAGCCAATGTTAGCAATATATTTATACATCCAACTAATAAATTTTTGACGGAAATTGAACTTTTGGGTTTTGCGTCTGAGAATCCAATATTGGCTTATGGAGAGTATTTGAAAATTGCCAACAGGCGTCTCATAGGTGCTTCAAGAATTTTGTCCCTAATCAGAATTTCTATTTGGGCTTTAATGGCCATTCTTTCGAAGAAATTTTTACCTAAAAAAATCATATCTTCATTGAGATAGATGACATGAAATACTATTGGCTCATTTCTAAGTGGTCACTAAAATATTTATTGTTAGCTACTGTAGCAATAAAGATCTTGGGCGTCTTTTTCGCCACATTAATTTTTGCAAAATTTACTCCACTAATAGATAGCAATTTGTATCTTCAGAATGGTATGAATTTAGATCCATTCATTAGAACAAGGATAATTAATAGCACAGCTGTTTTTCTAAATAGTATTGGCGGCGTTTACTTTGCGCATTTTGTATTTTCTTTGTTTTCAATTTCTGGATTACTTTACTACTATCTGACTGGGGGTCGGCGTTGGGTTTTACTACTTTTCTTATTATTGCCAAGCTCACTAGTTTGGTCTTCAATAGTGGGTAAGGAGGCCGTATTTTATGGTGCAACTGGAGTAGTGATCGTTATTTGGTCTAAGTATGCAGTTCAGAAAATTGCGTCCTATGATTTTTTATTTTTAATAGTTGCATTACTTGTGTGTGCATTACAAAGGCCGCACTATGCACTTGCCTATGTTTGGTTATTTTTTTCGGCCTATACTCTAGCAAGATTTGAAAAAAGTGCTTTCAAAATATTGTTAGTTGCATTTTTATTGTTTTCAGTATTTGTATATTTTATTAGCTGGGAATCTCTTGCATTACGTGGTTTTGGTGGAATTGATCCCTTCGCGCGCTCAAGCAGGTTTGACTTGCTTGGAATTAATCCCTTTACTGGTGAAGGATATTTAAAATTTAAGGCTATGATTTTAAATGGAATGATTTGGGGCGTCATTGGTCCGTTTCCATCTGAACTACTTAGTCGCCCTGAATTTACACCATTTTTTATTGAAGGTCTTTTTATTTTTTTAATGCCTGTGCTGGCAACAATCTTAGTAATATTGATTAAAATAGAAAATAAGCGATACTTTTATAAGCTTTTTTTTCTTTCGCTGGCACCCGCAATACTAATTCTCTTATTCATGCACGCACCTTTTGGGATTCTCAACCCCGGATCAGCTATAAGGTGGCGGGTAAACTTTGAGCAGGTATTTTACTTGGCACCAATGTTATTAATCTTTAGGTTTATGGATGTTAAAACACAAAAAAATCCTTCACTTCCACCCTAATGGCCAGCTTGCGAAATTTTTCGTTAAGCCTTTAGCTGATGCTGAAAGAGGTGCTGGTCATATTTCAAATATTGTCACTTCGACTAATCCAATTGCCGTAGGGGCTACTCAAATTCGCTATGATTTAGATCTTAAAAATTTGCTTCTGCTGCCCTATGCGATTGTTCAGATTTTCAATATCTTTCGAAGAGAATCCCCCGACATCGTTATAACTCACAATTCTAAATCATCCCCTTTAGTGTTGGTCTGTGCCTGGTGCTCGAAAGTTCCAGTGAGGATATATTTCAATCATGGTGTTCCCTACATTGGGTACAGTGGTTTAATTAAATTTATGCTACTTTTTCTAGAAAAAATAAATTTACGACTATCAACTAAGGTGATCTCAGTATCCTTAGACATGGTCAATTTATTAAGGGAGCTTGATAAAGTTAAGTCAATAAATATAGTCCACCATGGATCGGCATCCGGAATTGATCCCTCCTTTTTTTCCTCAGAGAGTCATTTGCAATCCAGTTTTAGGCATGAAAACAATATTGCAGAAAATGATTTTTTGGTAGTATTTATAGGTAGGCCAGTAAAAAGAAAGGGATTTGAGCTGACCCTTAAATTATGGGTACAGTATTTTTCCGACTCAGAATATAAGCTAATTTTGTGCGGACCTACAGAGCTAAATGTGGTAAATACTTTAGGTTTTTTACCAAATAATGTAATACCTCTTGGGTTTACAACTCAAACCCCTCGCATATTGGCAGAATCAGATATTCTTATCCTTCCAAGTTTGCACGAGGGGCTCTCATACGCCATTCTTGAGGCGATGGCCAGTAAATGCTTGGTTGTCGCAAATCATATTCCGGGGGTCAGTAATTTAGTTACTCACAAATTGAATGGGTTTTTAGTCGAAAATAATGATATTGATAAATATGCTGAGATAATTAAGCAAATTAAATCTGCATCTAAAAGTGATTTTGATATTATGCGCGAACATGCTTTTTTTACTGCTAAAAAATATAATCGAGAAGATTTTTTACCTGCATATTTATTACACCTTGACTAAAGTTCAACAGGACACAAATGAATACATTTTATCGAACGGCTAGTTTTTTTAATTTGGGCTTTCTCGCGAAAAAAAATTTACAGCAACTACAAAAAATTGAGACTGATGTCTCTGAATTATTCTCAGATATGGTCACAAGAAATGGTGGAAATGTCGCTGATATTAAATCTCAAATTGGTCAAGATGTTTTTGTCCTACATAGTCTTAATTGGAAAAAAGGCGGCTATTTCCTGGAGTTTGGCGCTACCAATGGAGTAGATTTGAGTAATACCTATCTTCTAGAAAAAGATTTTGGTTGGAAGGGGATCCTTGCTGAGCCAGCTAGGGTTTGGCATGAAGACCTTAGGGCCAACAGAACTGCTTCAATAGATTTTGATTGTGTATGGAGTAAATCTGGCGAGCTTCTTAATTTTACAGTTGCGCCTGAGGCTGAGTACTCAACCATTTCAAGTTTTACTCAAAAAGATGCACACGCATCTTCACGGAGGAAGGGTGAAAACTACTCGGTCAATACTATCTCATTAAATGATTTACTGAGCAGGCATGGAGCCCCATCAAAAATTGATTATTTATCGATAGACACAGAGGGAAGTGAGTTGGAGATCTTGGAGGCTTTTAATTTTGATCAATATGCTATTTCAGTAATCACCTGTGAGCATAATTTTTCATCTCAACGTGCAAAGATATACAAATTATTAATTTCTAAGGGTTTTATTCGAGTGTATGAAGGCTTTTCTCGCTGGGATGATTGGTATATCCATCCTAAACATATTACTGATGGCGATGCCGTTGTTTGATTGTGTGCCCATATATGAACCCCCACTTCAGTCTGTTGTACTAGCTATATTATGAAGAGGCTTTTTGATATATCGCTTGCGTTGATCTTAGCCTTGCTTTTAATTATCCCCTCTTGCTTTTTGGCTATATTGATCAAGCTTACTTCACCTGGCCCCATTTTATATTGGTCTAAGCGGGTAGGAAAGCGTGAGTGTATTTTTGAAATGCCAAAATTTCGAAGCATGAGAACAGATACCCCTGAGCTTGCTACTCATTTATTGAGTCAGCCGGGAATGTGGCTCACCCCAGTTGGGGATTTTTTAAGAAAATCTAGTCTAGATGAGCTTCCACAATTATGGTGCATTATCAATGGAGATATGAGTTTTGTTGGCCCCCGTCCAGCCTTATTCAATCAAGCCGATTTAATTTCGCTTCGCAAGCAGTGCGGAGTTGACTTATTGTGTCCTGGTTTGACGGGGTGGGCACAAGTTAATGGTAGAGATGAGCTGTCAATCGAAGAAAAAGTAAAATTGGACAGCGAGTATTTACAAATACAGTCATTTTGGTTTGATCTTAAAATACTTTGGACAACGTTTATCAATGTTTTGAAAAAAAAAGGAGTCTCTCATTAGGTTGAGTGTTTAGATGGCTTCAAAAAAATTATCTAATTTAGTGTTGACATTACCGCGCTTTGCTAAGCGGTTGATTGTTTTATTGGTTGACGTCGTCTTATCTGTAACCAGCGTTGTTTTGGCCTTTTATCTTAGACTAGGCGAATGGATCTTTTTTTACGAAAGTCATGGAGAGTATTCAATCGGCTTGGTTGCAGAGGTAGTAGTTCTTTTATCTATTCCTATTTTTATCTTCTCGGGTTTATATCGAGAGATATTTCGTTATTCTGGTTGGTTCGCATTATTAACACTTATACGTGCTATGGCGCTATATGGTGTAACCTTCTTTTTTATCTTTAGCTTTGTCGGCATAAATGGCGTTCCTCGTACTATTGGAATAATTCAACCTATTATTTTACTTTTACTTGTTGGCGCCAGTAGGGCATTTGCGAGTTTTTGGTTGGGTAATTCTTATCGCCGGCAGCTCAAGAATGCGGTTATTCCAAAGTTTTTAATTTATGGTGCAGGCAACGCAGGAAGACAGCTTTCTGCAGCTTTATCGCATAGTTATGGAATGAAGATAGTTGGTTTTCTTGATGACGATGCGCGTTTACATGGTGCCGTGATGTCAGGCAAGCACATCTTTAATCCAGAGAAATTAAAAGAGCTTGTCATCTCACATGAAATTAGCGGCGTTTTATTAGCCATCCCTTCTGCAAGTCGTTTCCGTCGAAATCAGATCATTCAATTAGTCGTCGATGCTAAGATTAGTGTACAAACATTGCCCAGTGTAAGTGATTTAGCTCATGGCACAGTAACCGCTGATGATTTAAGGCCTCTGGATATTGATGATCTATTGATCAGAGACTCGGTATTGCCAGATTCTAATTTATTAGAAAAAAACTCCCAACAAAAATCAGTCATGGTAACTGGTGCCGGTGGATCTATTGGAAGTGAATTGTGTCGTCAAATTGTTAGCCAAAAACCAGACATACTAGTTTTAATAGATCAAAATGAATACGGTCTGTATCAAATACACCAAGAGCTTGTTGCTCGAATGCAAAATATAGCTAATGCTAATACTCGGATCATTCCGGTTATTGCATCGGTCACCAATTCTGAGAGAATGCGTTTATTGATTGAGAAATGGACCCCTCATGTCATCTATCATGCGGCCGCCTATAAACACGTTCCTCTGGTAGAAGAAAATCTTATAGAGGGCGTTAGAAATAATGTAATTGGTACCTTAAATCTTGCCGAAATTGCAATTGCACTTGATGTACCTAATTTTATTTTGATTAGTACCGATAAGGCTGTTCGACCAACCAATGTAATGGGTGCGAGTAAGCGGTTGGCCGAAATGATCTTACAGGCCTTGTCTGAGACTGCAAAAAATACTCAGTTTTCAATGGTGCGCTTCGGTAATGTTTTAAATTCCTCTGGTTCAGTTGTGCCTAAGTTTCGTCAGCAAATAAGAGATGGTGGTCCTGTGACGGTGACTGATTTTAGGATGACGCGCTACTTTATGACCATTCCAGAGGCAGCGCAATTAGTTATTCAGGCAGGTGCATTAGCTACAGGCGGAGATGTATTTTTGTTAGATATGGGTGAGCCGGTAAAAGTTTATGACTTAGCTCGACGCATGATTGAGTTATCAGGATTTGATGTAAAAGATCACTCTAATTTGGATGGGGATATTGAAATTACAGAGATTGGATTGCGTCCCGGTGAGAAATTATACGAAGAGTTGCTTATTGAGGGCAGTCCAGTAAAAACTATCCATCCTCGTATTTTTAAATCACATGAAGATTTTCTTTCCTGGGATCAATTAAGTTTAGCTATTGATGATTTGCAGAACTCTATTCAGACTAATGATGATTTTGGGGTCTCAACAATCCTGAGGAAATTAGTAGTTGGTTACGCCCCCAATTCTAATATTAGGAATGTGGTTAAGTTGTGAAGGGTATATAGGATGGCGTGTTTATTTTTTAAAAGTCATATTAATTATCTATTTAATTACCCACTATACCGTGCATGAGACTATTACCGTTTTTTATGTTCAAGCCCCCACTTATTTAGTTTTCATTAATACTCTATTCGATTTAATCTATCCCAGGGATAAGTGAAGTTTTTACAGGGTAGACCATCTAAAGAGCCAGCCTGACACATTGTTGTAATGCCCGGTGTCGCAACATCCTTCTGGGCATCTTTTGCCAAATGGTATTTTCACCGCGCACTTCTGTTAAGTACTCCCGCACGGTTGTAGGTATGGCTCGGTCTTTGCGGTAGATGGAGCACTCAATCCACTCGGGTACGCCTTCTACTAAGGTATCTGCCTGATTAAAGGCTAAGCCATTAAATTGAGGGTGTTGGTTTAAAAGTTTGGAGCATCCTTCAATTGTGATAAAGACTTGCCAATGCCCATCGTCATATTGGGTAAAGCCAATTTCTTCAGATAGGGGATCTAAATGCAGAGTTTGCATCATTCGCAAAAGAGCCAAGATTGTCTTAGCCGGCACCTCTATTTGCAGATCGACCCAAGCTTTGAGTTCTGCCTCGTTAATCTCTAACCCAGTAGCTGCTCTAACGAGCTCTTTATCAATCAGACTATGAAAGAGTTCAATTGATTGGCTGATGGATAAACCAGCTCCTTGAGCACTAGTTTTGGTATTAAAGCGCACTACTCTGGCATGGCTAATGGGATTAACGGATTGCCTTTCGTCTTCAAGCAGATCTTCTTGAAGATCCGCTAAAGAAATAGTGTGATTCCCTTCATTAGTTTTTATAGCTAGCTCTTGCTTCTCCAGAATACTTTTTAACACCTGGCTGCGCTTATTGGGTTTGGTGGGTGTGGAGGATCTAGTGGATTGATTTGATTTTTCTATGGCTGATTTCATGATGATTCTCCTTGGGCTTTTCTATTGGACTGTTTTACTAAACTAGTTAACTAAATGGTTTGACTACCATTGTTTAACCATTAATCGCCGACTGTTTTGCACGGGGATCTTGTAGTTACTAGCGATCTCTGGATGCTCCAGTTCCAATGTTTTGCTATCTAATCTAAAGCTGGGCTTGGGTGCCTTCCAGCTTGCTAAGGTTCTTCCTTGATAGGTGAGTAGCTCTGCTTCACCCATTTGGCTCATGATGGTTTGCTTGATAGAAGAAATCTCTTCTTCTCGAACGTTGATCTCGCTATTTAAGGTGTGCAATCGTTTAGTGAGCAGTAGCGTTTCTGCTTTAGCCTCTACCAACTTTGCGGGATCACCTTTACTAAAGAGAGTCTGACAGTCTGCCTCGCTTTGAGCAGGCGGTGGGATATCTTTTAAAACATGCTCATTCCAAAAGGTAGTGGCTTTGGCAATCACTAGTTCTTCGAGAGCTTGATCTCTAGCAATCTCATAGATCCTAAAGTCACTATTACCAAAGAGCACGGCCAGGTCTGTTTTATCTATTGCCGTAATGGCCATATACCAAATACATTGGCATAGGTAACTCATAGGCACTTGATCAGAACCTACTTCACCCCAGTCAACAGAACTAAAAGGATTAGCAGTCTTACATTCCAAAATACGAGTAGGAGAGGAAGAGCCAACTTCCAAAACAAAGCGATCCATGTGCGCTGACATATAAGCGTGCTGCGGATGGAGGTAGATCGATTCATCGTGAAG
>Ga0114975_10001882_pt1 | contig 14557 bp, 13 predicted proteins | sample S_130626_EF_Meta_FD_87031 | JGI IMG/M metagenome (GOLD analysis project Ga0114975, IMG submission 87031) | Freshwater microbial communities from Lake Simoncouche, Canada to study carbon cycling - S_130626_EF_MetaG | ecosystem: Environmental > Aquatic > Freshwater > Lake | place: Lake...
AGGCAAATCTTTCTAATTTGCAATATCTCGTCCAATGAGTCAGCCAATGGTTTTTCAACGATTATTCGCACGCAGCCCACTTCTACAAGTTGCAAAAAAGTCTCAAAATGGTCGGGTCCCCAATTTGAAATTATTGCCACGTCGAATTTGGAAGATGCCTTGTCAATGTTTTGTTCTACTTGGAATGAGATCCCATCAAGAGAAGCAGGTCCTGGTTGAAACAAAGGATCTACTACTCTTACTTCGCAACCAGGATATAAAACTTTGATGGATGTCAGGTGTTTCTTGCCAATCGATCCCAGTCCCACAATTAAAAAATTCACAGTGCCTTTCATGGTTGTCTAACTAGACCAGCGCTTAACGAATTCTCGATAATTAATCCTATACATCTTTTCGGCAAACTTGTTGCTACTGGGCACCCAAGAAACTTTATCAATATCAGTGGATGAAACTCCCGCCGTGTAAATTCCGACATAACGGTTTGACTCATTGGCAGCCATAAAAACTTCCAAAGGAATAGTCTTTACCCGTTCTATGTCCAGCTCAAGTTCGGTGTTGAGCGTTTGTAACCCCAAAGAATTTTCAAATTCTTGAATCATTTCATTCGGAATATCGGAGGCTGGGTGAGGCTTAATCAAGACACGGTAGTCACTTGTAACGTTGAGTTTGCGAATCACAGAAACGATGGCATTGAGATTCACCATGTCAAAACCTAAATAATCAGGACCCACAACAATTAATTTATGCTCACCCACCCCCTTAATTCCCGAAAATTCAAAGAATTCACGCGACCTCGAAAAAAGTAAGAGATTATTTTTCAAGATGAATTTGTTGACAGACTGAACATCTATTCCAGCAACAGTTTTGGGCATTTTATTCAATTCGGGGATTACCAAGCATTTGAGGTTTGACATCTTGGATAGCTCTTTTCGCCAAGCTGTAACAACTTTGTATGATCTTGGACCCCGAAAGCGATCTTGGAAGCCTGATTCCGCCAATAGCAAATCTGCACCATACGAAAGCGCCTCAACCCTGGGAAGCTTACGAAGAACATGCATCCTGTTAAAAAAAGCCAAGTATCTAAATTCAGTTATTAATTTTTCCGAAAGAAAATATAATTCTTCAAATTCCTTAAACGAAATCTTCGTAATTGGAATCTTGAAAAATAACGCAATACATTCTTGAAGCTGAAGTGCGAGGTAAGTATTGCGAGAACTCATCCTGAGATCTTCTTCTTCTTTGACAATAAAGAAGTTATACCCATTCGACTCCCTCGAAATTCCAAGAATGAGACTAATGGGGTTACCAACGAAAATTGAATCCATCGTCCCCACCCTCCTGGAAGTTCAGGTATGGTTTACATATGATTCGCAATCCATACTTTCTGAAGTATATTGTAGGACTTAGACCGCAGTTAATATTGCATATTGGCGGTCATCAGGGCCAAGATGGACTGACCTACAAACATCTTGTAAAAAGCGAAAGCCAAATAATTTGGGCCGAACCGAATCCGAGCAACGCTACGATTATTCGAAAAAGATTTCCACAGCAAAAAGTCATAGAAAAACTATTTTGGTCACAAAGCGATCAAGAAATATTATTTTATGAAACTCGGGAGTCTGAAAAAAGTAGCGCAATTAAACCAACCCTAGAACTTATGAAAAGCGTAGTTTCAGCAAGTTCGTATGTCACCACCACGATTGATAAGGAATTGCACGGAGATTTGAAAGAAGTTTTACTAGTTTTAGATGTACAAGGTGGTGAATTAGAAGTGTTATCTGGAGCGCATCAAACTCTTGACAAAACAAAATGGGTAATTCTGGAAATTGCAACGAGTGGAATAGAGTATGAGAAGGTTCCTGACGAAAATGAAATTGATGCTTACATGAGGCAAAAAGGTTTCGCAAAGAGTATCTATCGAGAATCTCACAACGGCCACTATAAAGACCAGTTATACATGAAAGTAAGTAAATTCTATTTATACCTAGTTACACTTCTCGATTCACTGTTTGTTGAAATCCGTCAGATGATTCATCTGTTTCGTAATCAGCACAAGCCAACTAGCACCTGGCACTGTGAGGTTTGTTCGACACGTAAGAATTCCAGAAGAAGATTAGTCATCGACTGAGTCGTAGAATTTCAAGTTTTCTAGACCGACTGTCTCAGGAATAATGTCATCAATTATTGGCTTTAAATTAAAGGGTAGGTAAGTCTGCTTTAGCGGAGCTAAAAAAACTCTAAACAATCCTACCCAAATACTAATTTTTGAACCAGTGCCGATGAATACTTCAGATTCGATCATGGAAATCATAGATTTTATTGCACTTAGCTGAAGCTCTTCGTTTGCCAATTTGACGCCATTAAATCCTTGAAGCCATTGAAACGCAACTTCAGGACTATCAGAGAAAACTAACAAATCATGCAATTTTGTCTGCGAAATAACATCAGCTACAACCCGACGAACACCTTCCTTGTTAGTGGGGCTCTTTTCTTGGATTTGAAGTAAATCTCCGAGTCGCAAATGAATGCTAATCAACTGATTTGAAGGACGGCTTTCGATGCTTGAATCTGAACGCAGGCCAGATAGTTTAGAAAAAATCAAATGAGTAAGTTCTTGCCCTAGGGCTAATCTCGAATAGTGGCCCCGAGTTTGAGTTGTCCACCAACGTATTCTTCTATATTCATCTTCATTGTTACTACTTTCAATTAAATGAAATTTCATCAAGAAGTTGATCTTTATTTGTTCCTTTAACCCACTCTTGATTTTTGAACCCATTGAATTTTCGCTCGCCGAAAAGTCATCTACAAATTCAAAGCCACTTTCCAAAAAAAAGTTGCTGATTTCTGGAAGCCGTCTTGTAACCCCTGAAGAATGGAAAACCAACAATACTTTTCTCTCTGGGAAATCTGTCTTGAGTCGCTCCAACAAAAACCACGCATGAATTTGTGAACCCAGCCCACCCCAAACGTGAATTCTTAAGGGGATCCTGCTCATTAAGAAACCTTTTAACATAGATTTATGTTTCCGAATTTTAGCGTGTTGGAAATTCTAGATGACGTTTCACTCGCATAGAATAACGCATTCTCAATGCCTGATTAGAAAAAGGTATAGTTAACTTCTTATGAAAACTATTTATTTTCTTTCACTGACAGAACCAGGCTATTCAAGATCTTGGACTTATTACCAAGGATTAGTACGTCAAGGCAAGAAAGTGGAATACATAAGGTTAGATCGACCGTACTTAAAGCAATTCTTGGAACTTCGATCTCGAAATCTAGACATTAAGCATCTAGTGATTACTTCCCCTAGTCAGCTAATTTCCATATATTCAAGAGTATTTTTAGGAATAAGGCCTGTATTGGATGCGGGATGGTCACTTTTCGAAGGTGAGGTAGTGAGTAGAAGAAGTTTCGGCTTTCTTGGTCTTCGCGCACTGAAAATTTATCTTATTGACTATTTTGCAAATTTATCAGCATCATTGGTGTTGGTCGAATCTGCTGCCCAGAAGAGATATTTTGAAAAGCTTTTTTTTATAAACAAGAAAAAGGTGAAGGTTCTATATACAGGCATTGATGAGCATGCTTTTTCGACTACCATCCAACCAAAAAATTATTTTCCAAGAGAAGTAGATACCTTTTCAGTCCTTTTCCGTGGCAAGTACAACGCAGAGGCAGGCCTCGAGGTGCTATCCAAGGCGACCAAACTACTGGAGTCGGAGAGAATTTCCTTTTCAATATATTCACCAGGAATTCCAAACTCGTTGATCTTTTCGCAAAATACGCGATTGTCTAGAGATTTTCTGAATAAAGCTGAAATCGCTTATCTTCTTAAATCGACAGATCTTTCCTTGGGTCAACTTTCTGATAATCCACGGTTATCGCGAACCATTCCTCATAAAGCGTTCGAAGCGGCCTTTTGTTCGACGCCGTATCTCACTTCTAAGTCACTAGGGATACTAGAATTATTTTCAGAAGACGAAGTCTTTACCTTTGAACCGGGCTCCGCTGATGATCTGGCTACAAAAATATACGAAATTTCTCTTCAAAGAGGCTCGATTGCAGAAGTGGGTTCCAAAATGAGAAATAAATATGAAAAGCTAGCCACTCAATCAGTACTATCAACCCAGTTTATTCGATATCTCGAAAGTGCGGACAAATGAAAACAGCCCTAGTAACAGGCTCGGGAGGCCTTATCGGTTCTGAATCGGTACGCCGGCTTGTTTCTGAAGGATATTTTGTATTAGGTATCGATAACGATATGCGAGCATACTTCTTTGGTGTAGAAGCAAGCACAAAGTGGAATTCAAGCAAATTGATTTCAGAATTCCCGAATTCATACCTACATTTTCCGATAGATATACGAGATTCACAGCAAATAAATCGCATTTTTACCGAGTATGAAATTGAGTTAATCATTCATGCAGCCGCGCAGCCTTCCCATGATTGGGCTGCTAATGACCCTAAATTAGATTTTGAAATTAATGCAACAGGAACCCTTAATTTACTTGAAGCTTTTCGAACTTTTCGACCAGAAGCAACTTTTATTTTTACCTCAACAAACAAAGTCTATGGGGACACTCCAAACACTCTGGAATTTATTGAACAAGAATCTCGATGGGAATTGCCAGAACAACACAAATTCTTCAACGGGATTGATGAGTCAATGTCAGTGGATGCGTCTACCCACAGTATTTTTGGCGCATCCAAACTAAGTGCAGATATTTTAGTTCAAGAATATGGTCGGTATTTTAATTTAAATACAGGGGTCTTTCGAGGAGGGTGCCTAACTGGCCCAATGCATAGTGCTGCACAGTTGCACGGATTCCTCTCTTATTTGGTTAAATCAGTTGCTAGTAAGAAAACCTATACGATTTTCGGTTATAAAGGGAAACAAGTACGTGACAACATACACTCTTTTGATTTAGTGGAAATGTTTTTGCAATTCCATGACAATCCGAAAAGTGGTGCCATCTACAATGTGGGCGGGGGGCGACGGAATAGTATTTCAATTCTTGAAGCAGCAAAGTGGCTTGGCGACGCATTAGAGACAAGTCCTCAACTTGAATATCAAGAAAAACCAAGAATTGGTGATCATATTTGGTACATCTCAGATACAAGTAAATTTGAAAGGGATTACCCAAACTGGAGAATGACCTACTCTATTGACAAATTACTTGCTGAAATGGTGTCAGCCGCATTAAATTGAGTAATAGACATCAGAAATCTTCTTTTCCATCACTGAATCGGTGAAATTTTCTAATCTTTTGTAGTTTCTCGCCACGACTTCTGCAGATTTATCTGGATTGCTTAACTCTGAAAATGCATTTGATAAAGCAACGAAATCATCGCCAGAAATTAAGTAAGGATAATCACTACCCAGTACCTCAATTGTTGCCTCATTCGCCTTCGCAACAATCGGGATGCCACTAGCCATGGATTCTAGCAAGACTAACCCAAAGCCTTCATAGTTGCTTGTTAAGCAGAAAATATTAATTCCACGAAGATAGCCGGGAACGTCAGAAATTTCTGAAGTCCAAATTACACTTCTACCAATACCCAAATTATTTGCATAAGTCTTAAGTAAGTGTTCATTTACTCCTTTCCCTACGATCCCTAAGGTCGCGCTTGAATTCTTTTCATGAAACAATTTAAATCCATCAAGCATTAAAGTTAAATTCTTTTGAGGGACAAGCCGAGAAATTGTCCCTATTCTGATTGAAGAATTAAGTTTTGAAATTTTCTCATGATGATACTGACGTTTATTAATGCCATAGTGCACTACATGCACTGAAGTTTCTGATGGAATTTCTCCTTCACGCTCTAAGAATGCTTTCACCGCATTTGAAATTGCTATACAAGCACCGGCTTTGGTCAATACAAAGCTGGAAAGAATTCTGGATATCAATGTAGGTGCAGAAGGGAAAAAATGCTCCGTGTTGTGCCTTGAAACGACTTGTCTCAGATTTCCGGATAATGAGGCAATAAGTTCGGCACGGGGAAGGTGAGAATGCAGGATAAAATCTCCATTCTTTAACTTACTCCTTAAAATGAACACCTGGCGCAAAGGATTTCGGTTCGCTAAATCATAAAGAACCTTAGCCCCTACGGAAATCAAGCTTTCGGATAAGGCAGGGGATCCTTTAAGGTATGCAACCGTTACCTTTTTCCCCTCTAATACTTGCTGCCTCACGAGCGTTAGAAGTTGAGTCTCAGCCCCACCACGTTCAATCGTGGTTATTAAGTGAAATACGTTCAATCTAAATAATTCCCTGGAAGTATTCAACTGTGCGAGTCAACCCGGATTGCAAATCTATCTGTGGCTCCCAGTCCAATTCCTTTCTAGCGCGTTCAATATTTGGGTTACGTTGCTTTGGGTCATCGCTCGGCAGAGGCTGAAAAATTATTTTTGACTTTGAATTTGTTATTTCCAGGACCGTTTCCGCTAGCTCTAGCATTGTAAATTCGTGAGGATTACCTAAATTAATTGGACTTAATACACTGGAGGACTGAATAATTCTCGATATTGCATCTACCAAATCTGAGACAAAACAAAATGACCGAGTTTGACTCCCGTCACCGTAGATTGTTATATCTTCTCCACGAAGTGCCTGAACAATAAAATTACTTACGACTCGCCCGTCTCCAATTGCCATGTTAGGACCGTAGGTATTAAAAATTCTTATTACCCGAACGTCCAGCTGATGTTGTCTTTTGTAATCAAAACATAGTGTTTCAGCTGCACGTTTTCCTTCGTCATAACATGATCTAATTCCTATTGGGTTTACATTGCCCCAATACGACTCCACTTGAGGAGTAACTTCCGGATCTCCATATATTTCACTTGTTGAAGCTTGCAAAACTTTAGCATTTCGTTTTTTTGCTAGGTGTAACACATTTATCATTCCCAAAAAATTTGTTTCAATTGTGCGGACTGGGTCTGCTTGGTAGTGAACTGGAGAAGCAGGGCAGGCGAAATTCATGATGAAATCAACATCGAAATCTAATGGATCTCGAACATCAGCCTTTACAAAAGAAAAGCTACGATTTCCTTTGACATTGCTTAAATTCTGAAGACTACCTGTAGATAAATCATCAAGACCAATTACATCGTGACCGGATGCTAATAAGTTTGGCACGAGATTAGACCCAAGAAAACCAGCAGCTCCAGTTAAAAGAATTCTCATGGGCTAATAGTGCCATATAAGCAATATCAATTTTTTGTGGTCAAAATGTCCCCATTTAGTACCTTGAGTAATTTTGAAACCCATTGATCCTGTGAATGTCTTTCCTTCACGGTGTTTAACCGCCGCATCACTTCTGCAGTAACCTCCGAATCTGTTTTATCCAAGAAAGCTAAAAGTTCATCCTCTAAGCCGATAGAACTTGCTTGCACTTTTGACCAGGAACCGAACTCAGCAAGGTACTCGGGATTTAGAGTCACAACAGGAAGGCCAACAGCGGTGGCTTCAAGTAAAGTTTTATCAAGCGAGCCAGAAAATGCATGAATGAAAACATCGTACTGTGCGTATACATTAGGGAGAGAGTACCTAGGGACTGGAGCCAAGAAAGTAATTTTTTGATTGGTAATCTCATGTCGGTACAAATGCTTGAGCTCTTCGACATATCTTATAGATTCTGGATTTCCGATAGAGCCGATAAAAGTCAAGTCAGATGTGGAAAAAGTTTTAAGTTCATTAAGATAGATTTTACAAATCAAATCTATCTGCTTAGAAATATCAATTCGACCAACGTGTAGATACCTTCCTACTTTATTTGCCAAAAACTTATTTTGGGTAAAAAGTTTTGTATCAATTGACTGTCCAATCAACCGTACTTTAAGGCTTTTAATGGGCATGGAACCAGATGTCGAGGAAACAATGGAGTCAACAAACAAGCTTGAAAACGAAAGATATCGAGACTTGTATGCATGTGCGTACCAAAGCACGTGCCTGATGCGAAGTACTCGCGCAAAAGGAGCAAGAATTGCAGCTTGTGCATCCGCCATATGAGTAAAAATCACTCCAGGGCGAGAGAAAGTAAGAGTTTTTAACCCGTAGATTAATAGCTTGGTTACATTTCTAATTCTTTTTGAATTTTCCCAATCCGTACAAATAATTTTGACATTCGTCGGACAATTGAATTTCCCAAGTCTCCCAGTTAGAACAATTACGCTTGGGAAATGCTTTGAGAGCTCCATAACCGTAGCGGCTTGGTGGGACAGAATTGGATCTTCTGAGTCAAGACAATGATTGATAACCAGTAACTTTTTCTCTGAACTCACCATCACATAGTAGGTCAATCAATCCCCTTATGACAGAGTCTTGATAATCTTATCGGGTGAACAACGAGCCCCCAAAAACATTTCTGATTACAGGAGCCGCTGGATTCATCGGATCGCACTTATTTAATAGGCTCACGCTAGAACCAAATTCACGGGTTGTAGGTATAGATTCGTTTTCCAATTACTATTCGGTTGACTTCAAGAAATCAAGAGTTTCGAATTTTAAGACCTCAAATGCAGTGTTCTTAGAAATGGATTTGGCTGATAGAGAAAACTGTAAAGAGGTGATCGCAAAATTTCGACCAACTCACGTAATACATCTGGCCGCTCAGGCAGGTATAAGACTTCCAATTGAGGAAAATGGGCGATACGTAAAAGAAAATCTACTTTCTTTTGTCAATATTGCCTCGGAATGCATTTCCTCGGAAGTTAAGAATTTCTTGTACGCTTCATCTTCAAGTGTGTATGGTGACTCGTCAAAGATTCCGTTTTCCGAATCAGAAAGCTCACTCAAACCAGTCAGTTTTTATGGGTTAACAAAACTGTTCAATGAAATGGCCATTGCAAATCTTGCGCCCACAGGTGTCACGAAATTTAGAGGGATGAGATTTTTCACCGTTTATGGACCTTGGGGAAGACCGGATATGGCTTACTTCAAACTTATATCAAAAGGCTTGCTCGGAGCTGAATTCAAACTAAATGGAGACGGTTCAGTAAAAAGAGATTTTACTTATGTGGATGATGTAATTACAAGTATTCTGAGGCTGACTTTAGAACTGGAAAATCGAGAAGAAGGATTCCAGGATGTTGTAAATATCGGAGGGGGAAAACCGGTGTCAATGCTCGATTTAATTTCGACAATCGAAGATAACATTGGAACTAAGTTAAATATAAAATTTGGGGAACCAGACAAAAGCGATCTAAAAGTTACAAATGCATCAACAGAATATCAATTTAAATTGATCGGGAACGTTCCTGAAACCTCATTGGCTGAAGGAGTATCAAAGACAATTAATTGGGCAAAAAGTCCACTAGTTGCCGAATCACTACTTAATTGGTCCCTCGGTCACGAGTAATTTAGTAAATCCAACTCTGCGCTACAGCTTTAATATTATTCTGATTTGCAAGAGAAAATCTCTTGCGGACCATCAATACATCAGCATGAGTCATTGGGGTGCTGGGTAGAACATCAGTCAGCAACTTGATAGCTTCATCAATATTTGAAAAAAGCGTAACAAATTTGGGAAATTCTGCCTTAAGTGTTTCGGTGCCATCATTCCGAAGTGCAACAATCGGAGTCCCTTGAACCAGTGCTTCTCTCATCGCAAGCCCATAGCTTTCCAACGGAGCGCAATTTAATAACACATCCATGCTTGCCAAGAATGAAAAAGCATCAGGTTTTGTTTTTTGCCCGTAAAAAAAACAGAAACCGTTATTCATTTCACGTGAAACTTCTGCAAGTAATGAATCTAAACTCGGCCCTGAACCAACAATGTGAAATCTTAGGTTTGAATTAGCTTGATAAGCTCGATGAATTATTTCTATAAGTAGTTTTATTCCCCGTTCTTCATGAATTCTTCCCAAAATCGCAACACTCACTACTGAGTTACTTTTTTTGCCTGTTGGGCGATTTTCTGGAATGTAGATAGGAATTGGGGCCAGAAAAATTCTTTTTCTGGCAAGAAATTTAATTCCGTTCAATTTAGCAAAGTCAGTGGCCGATACAACTCTAATGTTGTTACTCAAAAAAATAGCCAAATTAAGTAAAATTGTCGAAGCAAGAGACTTCATGTTAAAAAATCTAATTCCCGAAATTACTCCGTGCAACTGAAGCTGCAGTTTAGATTTTCGAAAAAAAAGTAATTTCAAAAAGTAGCACAGGTAAAACGCCCTAAAAGGGTCGTTTGGAATGAAGAGTTTTGGTGTAATTCTATTTTCCTTAAGCACTCTATAAATTTCAACCAGGCTAATTCGATTATCCTCAGAACTTTTCACCTCCAAAAAACTAATTCCCTTATAGATTTTTGGTTTGGAGATTTTGCGGAAGTCATTTTCTGACAAAAGAACAAACAATTTTTGGTGCTTGTTTTCAAGCGCGTAAATTTCAGCATATAAATTCAATCGGAATATCAACTCATCAATCGGTGTGGAAATTTTCTCTGGTTTCCGAAGAAGATAAACGACATCACTCATTATTTCTGCACGCTCCTTGAAATAAGGGTTCCGATAGACTCGAAAGTTCTTTCAAAACTAAAGTGTTCGAGGACAAAAACTCTTGCCCGCGTTCCAGTCCCATCGCCAATTTTTCCTTCGCTTATTTGTCCTAATATTGTAGGAAGTGACTTATGCGGCAGTGTGGGATCAACTAAATAACCGTTCGTTGCATCCAATATTATTTCTTCACATCCCGTATGTGCGCGTGCCACACAAATTAGTTCAAGAGCCATAGCTTCGACGAGCGCATGAGGAAATCCTTCATATTCGCTATTGAGCACAAAGATTTTTGAGGTAGACATAATTTTCATTGCTTCATTCTGGGATAACGATCCAAAAAATTTAACTTTTGCACCACTTTGGTCGGACAAAGCAATCAAACTCTGCTTTTCAGGCCCATCACCAATAACAGCTAGAGACAGATTCAGTTCAGCACAAACCTTGATTAATTCCCTGATGCCTTTCCATGGCACCAGTCTTGCCATAGTGACCACGTCAAAATCAATCTGAGCCGTTCTATGAGGATGAAAAAATTTGAGGTCCACACCATTGGGAATTACCTTGATACTTTCAGATTTAATTCCCCAGGACGTAACAATTATTGCGAGTTCCCGTGACGGGGTAATAACAAATCTTGAAGCAATCATTGATTTTGATGTCAAGTTACGGAGAATTCTTTGGAGGACATTTTGTTTAAGTAGCTGATAGTCCCTAATACCCAAATTGGTAGCTCCATTGTTGCGAGCCCGCTCCCAAAGAGGATCACCCGGGATTTTCGTTATCAGTGGACGGATGAAAAATATCCTCGAGATGGATAACTCAATGAAGCAACCGTTTGCTAAAATGACATCTGATTGAAACCCATGCCAGATTATTTTTTGGATCATTTTCAAATAGCGCATGAAAATATTTAGGTTTCGATTTACTCTCACGATTGAAATCAGTGGCAAGTCTATTTTTTGCTCTTTAAAGTCAAAGTAAGTTAGTACTTTAATTTCGTAGTGATTTTGTGACGCCCACTGGGCAAATTTAAAATTGAAGGTTGCCGGCCCGCCTAAATCTGGCGGAAAGATTCCTGTGACTAGCAGGACTTTGACGCTCATAGGAAAACGCTATCCTAATAAATCCATGTCGTGGCTATATGATGAGGAGGTGCCTAATGTTAGCGAGTTATCAGAATTTGCGACTTCATCAACTAAATCGCAAATTTATACTTGCGTGTCATTGCTGAACAGGAGAGCTCGGAAAAAGTTATTCCAAATCACGCTAGTCCAGATTTTCTTGGGCATTCTGGATCTTGCCGGAGTGGCTGTCTTTGGCTTGCTTGGGACATTAACCATTACGGGCCTTCAGTCTCAAAATCCAGGAACTAGAGTCAGCCAAGTCTTAGAATTTCTAAGTTTGACCCACATTTCGCTCCAGGCGCAAGTCCTGATTCTAGGAGCCACGGCCACATCACTGCTCGTATTCAAAACCATCGCGTCAATGTATTTCACCCAAAAAACGATTCGATTTATGACTTATCAAGGCGTGGAAATATCTTCCAATTTGTTATCAAGAATTCTCGCAAGTTCGATTATAAAAGTTGAAGGAATTCCACGACAGCAAATCATTTACTCGGTAACAGCAGGCGTTGAAACGATTACTTTGGGGGTATTAACAAGTTGCATTCTCTTTCTCTCAGATTTTTCTCTCTTGATAGTTTTAGTAGGAGGGCTTTTCATAGTTGACGTCGTAATGGCAATTAGCTCCCTGACACTTTTTTCTTTCATTGCCTTTTTCCTCTACAGGCTTCTTCACGGAAAGGCTTTAAAACTTGGTCAGCAGAGAGCCACTATTGCAATCGCCAGCGAAAGTAAAGTCTTTGAGAGTATTGACGTATTTCGTGAGACTTCCCTGAATAGCAGATTAAAGTATTTCGTGAATGAATTCACAGGCCTTAGGGGAAAACTAGCAACGGTTGATGCCGAAAGATATTTTCAACCTTATATAGGTAAATACGTTATAGAAGCTTCGCTGATCATAGGAACATTAGTTATTAGTGCAATTCAATTCGGATTTCATACAGCATCACATGCTTCTGCTGTCTTATCCGTATTTATTATTGCGAGTGCAAGAATTTCACCCGCAGTTCTAAGGTTGCAACAAAATGCAGTTGCAATCAAATCCAGCATCGGTGCAGCAGAGCCCACAATCAGGTTGGCAGAAACAATTTCAACTTCGCGTGAACTTTCTAACTTGTCGTCGAACATTGATATAAAACATGTTGGCTTTAATGGCAGTTTATTAATCAAAAATGTTTCTTATACATATCCGAACTCTTCTATCCCTGCCATTAAGGATATTTCCCTTAATGCGGTCGACGGATCCTTCATTGCACTCGTAGGCGCATCTGGAGCAGGTAAATCGACTTTAGTCGACATCCTCCTTGGGTTCATTGAACCGAGTTCAGGAAGTGTCGAGCTGTCTGGCAAGTCACTTAAGGAATGTGTAACCGATTATCCTGGCGCCATTGCGTATGTTCCTCAAGAAGTTCGGCTGTTTTCTGGATCTGTTTATTCGAATGTCACATTAGGGTTCGGCGATTTAGTAAGCGAAGAACTGGTCTGGGATGCCCTCAAAGTCGCCCAGCTCGATGACTGGGTACGAGGCCTTCCTGAAGGGCTCCAAACTCAAGTTGGGGAGAGAGGCGCACAACTTAGTGGCGGCCAGATACAACGCATGGGTATTGCACGAGCGATGTTAACAAAGCCAAAAATGTTGGTGCTCGATGAAGCGACAAGCTCATTGGATGGGACCACTGAGTGGAGGATAACGAGCGCTATTCAGGATTTAAGGAAAGCAACTACCGTCATAATGATTGCGCATAGATTATCTACTTTGCGAGAATGTGATCAAGTTTATTATCTTGAAAATGGCTCCATCAAAGGTCATGGGAGCTTTGATGAATTAAGAAAAATAATTCCAGATTTCGATAAACAAGCAAAACTGATGGGGTTATGAGTTTTCCAGAGGGGCAACAAACCTGTTTTGAGTAATATTTCTTAAACCTGGAAAATATGTGGACAAATCTTTTCCGGAGAACGATGCACTAAATACATAGGCAGTTCCTTTTCGTGCCCCAGTTTCCGTATTTGCGCTCTTCTGAGGAACAAGAACATGAACTCCATGTGACCATGGAATTAATGATTGATCCACAACCAAGTCCCCATATTTATCAAATCCATAAGTAGCATCACCTGGTACCTGGAAGTCATCGATTACAGCCACCCAAGAGCCACCCCAATTTACAAGCTCGAGAAGTTCGCGTTTCGTGGGAATGTCTTTTTCCCAATGCGCGTCAAGGTAGGCGAGAATGGATTCATCCTTAGGATTTAAAGTTTTTAGAATTAAAGCAATCGAACTCGCTGAATCACCCTTGATTAAATTTATATTTAAATTTGAAAATCTTGATTCAAACCTTGCTCGCGACTTATTTGCTAATTTCTCGGAAAACTCAATTGTAAAAGTTTGACCAGTTACTAAACTCGCCAGGGCCGGAGTTGAAGTGCCAAGATACGTTCCGGTTTCGATAGCCACTGTAGGTTTAAGAAATTCTGCAACGAGAATGATTTGTCGATATCTTTCCGCTTGTCCATTAAACGGTTGTGCAGACCATTTGTCCATCCACAAATATTGATCCAAATAATTCAGAACAAAACGGCCGAAATTTCCACCAATTCTAAACTTGGGTCCAAATCTAAAAATTATGCCCAGTGCGGTTGAAACGGCTTTGCTATTACGCTCCCTGAGTTTCATGCTGGTATTAAAGGGGTTATTTATCTTTGAAGGTAATTAAAGGTAACTTCTGAGCCGAAATGTCCGTTTTGTCCCCTTCCCGCTACAAACTAGGATGGGATTCGTAGTAGTGGATAGAGGCAGCGACGGCTGGCTCGGCAAGACAAAACCGGTACATAAAGGATCCAAAAAGTGGCACTTAGCGTATGGACAGTTGCTGAACTGGGGGCTTTTTACACTGAGCACCGTTCAGAACTACTCGCGCATGCCAATCGCGTATTGAAG
>Ga0114975_10001885_pt1 | contig 14556 bp, 14 predicted proteins | sample S_130626_EF_Meta_FD_87031 | JGI IMG/M metagenome (GOLD analysis project Ga0114975, IMG submission 87031) | Freshwater microbial communities from Lake Simoncouche, Canada to study carbon cycling - S_130626_EF_MetaG | ecosystem: Environmental > Aquatic > Freshwater > Lake | place: Lake...
CTGTAGCACCTGTTGCTCCCTCTAATCCAGTAGCACCTGTTTCGCCAGTAGCACCTGTTGCTCCCTCTAATCCAGTAGCACCTGTTTCGCCAGTAGCACCTGTTGCTCCCTCTAATCCAGTAGCACCTGTTTCGCCAGTAGCACCTGTGTCACCTGTTGCGCCTGTTGGTCCTGTAGCACCAGTATCTCCCGTTAAGCCAGTAGCACCTGTGTCACCTGTTGCGCCTTGTGGTCCAGTAGCACCATCTGAGCCAGTAGCACCTGTGTCACCTGTTGCGCCTGTTGATCCAGTTAAACCTGTAGCACCAATTGGGCCAGTAGCACCTTGTGGTCCAGGAGCACCAGTAGCGCCTGCGGGTCCTGTAGCACCTTGTGGTCCTGTAGCGCCTGCTGTTGATGCTTGCGTTCCATTTGCGTAATTGATACTGAATGTGTTACCGGGCAATGTCATATTACCCTGAGCATCAAATGTCCATGTGTTTGTTACATTTATATTTGCTGGCTTAGTTTCTAGAATGATAGTAGGTTGATTAACATTACTTAAATCTACATTAAGCCATGACCATGCAGGATAAGGTCCTGTTGTATCATCTTCTGGATATACTTGCCAATTTTCTCGGTTCTGATACATTTGCGTATATTTGTTGGCACCGTCATATGTAAAAGAATCTATGTAAGTATTGCCTAAGTTTACATGTACATTATTTTGATTGCCAGGAACAATTAAGTTGCCAGAAAAATTAGCATAATTTGCGTAGTTAGCATAGTTTGCTGTTGGCACATTTGCTATTGTACCAATTGCTGAACGGCTAACTTGTACTTGTACATTTGGTGGAGGAGTTACAGCAACTTGTACATTGCCTGTGTTTGTTATGTTTATTTGATTAGCCATGATTAATAGTTGATTACGCCGTCTGAATTTACAAGAAACAATAAGAATACTGCTTCATCATATGCTGGTTGTGTACCAACTGCGGGGAAACTAATCTTAACTCTACCCGTATAACATGCTGGATCAGTTGCGTTGATATCTAAGTCTGGGTCACCTGCGATTAAGTCCCATGTGTCATCGTCAATTGTCATTGTGAATGTGCCTGCTGCGTCAACAACATTTGATATAGGCAACACTACTGGAGTTGGTGTGACACGATTCATTCTCATTGTGCCCGCTGCTGTAGTTAAATTAAATGTTGAACCACCTTGCGTTGCTGAGATTGTGAATGTTGTTTCTGTTACTATTGTTTTTACATAGTAAGTTGTATTTATTGCTACCCCACCAAAAACTGCTCCTACGAATTGTACGGGCTGATCTACAAATAAGTCTACTGTAGTAAGACATGTAAATTCATCTGTTGTGGTATCTGCTGCTGATATTGTAGTGATAAGAGGAACAAGAGGATAATCATGTATTGTAAAATCATATCCAGTTCTGCTATCGCTAAAGTTTGTAATTGCTCTACGAATGATTTGAGCATTGATGGTAGCACCAGTTAAGTCTACTGGTGTAGTACCAGTTTGCCATCCACTAGTGTAACTTGTTATGGTTGACCATTCAAAGTTCCAAAAGTCTTTTTGGTTGTATATGAGGTTTTGTGCTAGAACTTGAGCATCAAAACCCGCGACTTGATTTAATGTCGCTTGAGTGAATTTGGCCATATTGTTTTTCCTTTGCTAACTCGCATGTTGACGAACATTTGCTGCCTCGCAATTGTTCGTGTATATAATCTATTTATGCTAGGTAATAATTACCAAGCGGCTCTCCTGTAAGGTCTACCATAATATGTTGCAGGTCCATATTTACTAGTACTTCCTGTTGCGCCAGTAGCCATACTAACATAATAAAAATTACCAACTGATGGTCCCTGCTCTGACCAATAGGTATATGTGTTTAATCCTTGCCCAACCGTAGTTAATTGGCTATTGTATGTATATGCGTTTTGTACTTCGGCTAATAGACCTAGGCTCCAATCAGTATATCCATTAATATTTCTTAAGAAATATTGATCCGCACTATTTCCTATTAACGGCCCGCATTGTTCAGATACTGGACCTATAACATGATATGTTGTACTGTTACCATATAAGAAATAACCACCTCTAAAAAAGTCACCAACAGCGGGCATAATTACTACTGAATTACTTGCTGCGCTTGGACTACTTACGCCAATACTATTTGTTGCTGTAACTGTAAATGTATATGCTTGTCCAGTAGTTAATCCAGTAACTGTAATAGGAGAACTTGTTCCTGTGCCACTTAATCCACCGGTGTTTGAAGTTGCCGTATATAATGTAATTGCTGATCCGCCATCACTTGATGGAACAGTAAATGTAATGTTTGCTGATGTTGAACTAATACTTGTTGCTGTTCCGATAGTTGGTGCTAATGGAACATTTGCTGTTATGGGACCAATTGAATTACTTGTTGCTGAACCGTTACCGGATATATTGGTTGCTGTAACTACACATTGTAAATTTTCACCTATATATGTAGTTGGGATAACATATGTATTTGATGTAGCACCGGATATGTTAGATGAACTATGTTGCCATTGATAAGAATAAGTTGGGGCATATATTGTTACCCATGTTCCATTAGTAGTAGTAAGAGTACTTCTTACTATTGTGTTACCGGAAACTACAGGAGGAACTTGATTTTCTGGTATTTCAACTTCTCTAGTAATAGAAATTCCACCTTCAATAGTTATACCCGTTAGAATACTAATTCCCATTATATATATCCTATTTCACCTGTAGTAGGATTATACATAAGTGTTTTTGTAAATGAAGCATTACCAGTAACATCTCTTATTGGTTTAACAAATAAACTATCTGATTGTGTACTTGACAAATCTACTCCGGAAGCATTTAATATAATTGAATTAGCATGAATATTACTATTACCGGCTAATAGGCCAATAGCAATAGTGTTTGCTGGTCCAGAAACGCCGCCGGTACCAAATCCTGCTTGAAATCCTATTGAAATGGTATTTGCTCCAGCATAATAACCAGAATCTTTACCAATTGATATTGAATATGAGTTGGCTACATTACCGGAGCCTGCTCCAATTGCTATAGCATTACTTAGTATAAGACGACCTGCTTTCCATCCAATAGATATTACATCAGTTGTATTAGCGATATTAGTACCGGCTTGATAACCAATAGATACAGCACGATATGATCCAGCAAAAGCATTAGCACCAATCGCAATTGAATATAAAACAGTATTTGCTGAAGCATTATTGCCAATATTAACCCAATCAGTATTTAAATTTGCTCCGGTAACTGCTAATGCGGTAGTTGCTGTTGTTGCGTTTGTTGCTAAGTTTGCTGTGGCTGCTCTTAAATTAGCAACAACAGTAGTTGATGTAACTACTAATGGTGCTGTTCCTGTAGCCACATTGGATGTAAATTGACCGGCTGTTATCCCAGTAGTTGTTACTGTAGCACGATTAGACCCGCTAACTGCCATTGTAATACTACTATTTAAAGCAATTGATATATTACTATTACCATTACTAATGCTTGAAGAACTTACAGTACCAAATGATAAATTACCGGCACCGTCTGTTTGAAGAAATTGACCAGATGATCCACCTGTTATTTTTACATTACTATTAGAACCTAAACTTACATTACTTGCTGCTGTAAAATTAATTGAACTATTGGCAACAAATGTATTTGCGAATATTACATTAGCACCAGAAATGTTTCCTGATGTTCCACTAGTATAAATGTTTCCCGTGTTGCTGTTACCAGAAACAGTAAGTGAAGTTAATGTACCAACACTTGTGATGTTTGGTTGAGCATTTGTATATACAGTACCGGCTACTAGTGCGTTGGCTACTTGCCCAGACACATTAGAACCTGTAACCGTATTGGCTGAATCGGCAACATTCGCATGAGTTGCGTTAGCAACATATCCTGTAACATTCGCCCCAACAACATTGAACAACCCATTTGCGTTACCAGAATAGTATTGTGAACTTAATACACCAGTAGTTTGATTGTAAGTAAATCCGGTGTTACCGGCAAATACCCCACTATTATTATATTGAACTTGAGTGTTGGCGCCACCGGGTGTACCATTACCACCACCACCGGTCATTGCTGTCCAGTTTAAGTTACCAGTACCATCAGTTTGTAATACATATCCATTTGTTCCACCTGAAATGTGAACATTACTAACAGTAGCATTTACATAATTAGCATTAGCATATTGTGCCCAATCTAAATTACCTGTACCATCAGTTTGTAAATAGTAACCATTACCACCACCAGTGATATGTACATTAGCAATAGGAGCATCTACCCCACTAGCGATTGCGGATAAACCACCTGAATAGATACTCATGTTTATCGCATCCGGCGTAAAACTCAATTGATTTGTGCTAACAGTAACATTCAAATCAATTGGCGCAATAACTATGTTTGCGTTGATGTCAGACATTATTGATACCTTACGATAAAGCCAATTGGCTCACGATTATAATCTACTTTACCACTTAATCCATCGGTTCTTGATACGCTTAATGTAACAATAACCAATGTACTATTAGCACTAGTGTTTGCTAATGTTATCGTTGGAGTTGGATTTGGACTACCTGTTCCCCCTGATATATCAGTTGGAATATACATGTATCCTATGCCAGTTGCTGCTGTTGTAAATGCTGCTGTAAGATTAGCACTATAAGTGTTTGCTCCAGTACTTGGTTGAGGACTATTCAATGTTAAATTTCCTAATGTAACTGTATTCTCATCTGGGTACGCAACTGTATCTACATTATAAAACTTTGCTGTCGTGCCTAATGTCCAACCATTACAATTAATAGCATTACCCGTGCTATCAGTAAATGTAAATGGTATCGTGTAACTCTCACCTGTATATATCTCAAGACACTGGATAGGTGTTCCAGCAATTGTCATCGTTCTTGAACCGTTTAATAGTAAACTCATATGTTTGTTTCCTTATATCTATTTATACTCTTTTATGGAACTAACCAACCAATATCATTATATAACCATCCACTTGGTTTTGTAAGTAATGATGTGCCTGTAAACACATTTGCGTTTGAATGGCCAGCATCTGGCCATCTTATTGCCATGCCCATTTCATATATCGCAAAGTTTGCGTTACCTTCAATGTTCCAATCTAATGTAAGCATTTGTGGAGCATTAGCAACCATAATAAATGATGATATTGTACTATCTAATCTTAATGCGTTACTAATGTTTGCGGTATTGCTTATTTGTACAGTTTTATAATAGCCAGCAAATTGTATAGCATCAGTAATTTCAGTCATTACTTGTAATGTACTTGTACAATTAAATTGAGCATTTGCTATACGATCTCCTACAGGTACTTGAGAACCAATCATTGTCCACCAACCTTGTCTACCGCCTAATGATGCTGCTGTGCCTAAATCTTGTATGCCAGCATTAGTAGGTGTCATTGGATATGTACTATTTGCTAAATATCCGTCTGCTGTGCTACTAGTTGCTGTGTACCATGGATATGCTCCGGTATAATTAAGTGCTTCATACGCACCGGTGGATACATTTGATTGATATCCGCCTGGTATCTTACATGCGCCAAAACTGCTCAATGATCTTACTGATGTTAATGGATTAACGCCGCCAGTCAAGAAGAATGATCTATCATTAATATATGTATATGCGCCGTTTCCGCTGCCGCCACTACCAATAGTAACAGTAGCAACATTACCTACATTAGTCACCGTTACTGATGAACCAATAAAATTCATTGTGGCAGCATTATTGACAACCGTAGTACCTTCTTCTTGTACTGCTATACCACTTATACCACCAGTTCCATTTGCTGCTGCTGTAACACGACCAGCACTATCAACTGTAATGTTTGTACTAGTATAACTACCCGCTGTTACACCTGTTGTAGTCATGTTGTTACTAGTAATTGTATTACTACTAACTTTGCTTCCAGTAATGGTACCATTACTGATATTGTTATTTGTTATACCACCTGCGTTAGCACCTGAATCCCATTCAGTAACATTAGGACCTCCCCATGTATATGGACTACTTGCTAATGATTTGTAACCAGTCTCGGTTGTTCTTGCTGTTGTTGACCAGTAATATGTTTCTGGTGGTAAATTAACTACATTAATACTTACTGATGAACTGACCACAAACGGTGTTCCATCACTTGTTTGAACTGTTGTGTATGATTTATGTGTATCAACATTACTAGTCAATCCATAATTAAAATCCATAAACATAGTACTACCAACAGCAGGCGCTGTGCTTGTTACTACAAAACTTTTAACTGTACCATTGGCCAATGGATTAGTTGTAATCACAGGAGTTCCAGGATTGTCTAACCATTTTGGATTAGTCAATCCTGTGTTTGCTTCTGGTATAAAATCATTTAATGGATCATTAGCATATATTGTATTGTTATATTCAAACGCTGAAATACGAGCACCTAAGAATCCTTCAGAATCTTTTACTTCTTGTACTTGACTGACACGGAATAGTTTCTCATCCCAGCCATATTCTGCTAATGTAACTCTTACAACATCACCGGCTTCAATTTGTATACCACTATAGTCTAACGCACAAGTGATAATCAAATCTTCACGACTTTGAAGCAATCTACGCTCACCAAGATATGCTGCTTGAATGTAGTTGTTTACTTGAGGATAATTGACAACCAATTGATTTGCTGCTTCATTTGGACTCATTACTTCTGGCACATAGTCAACTAAGTTAAACACTCTGTAATCAGTTTGATCCTTAATGTTTACATTTGGATACCCAACTTCTAAACTGTTATAAGTTGAATTTAAATCAATTGGATTAATATCAATGCCGCCAATCAAGTTAGAACTATCAATCAAATACAAATCATTGAAGGTTGTGTAATCTTCATAACTTTGGTTGATAACAACTTTCCATTGACCAGTCAATTCACTATATTGTAACCAACTATCGCAAGCATCACATAAATCTTGTAAGTTTGCTAAACAGTTTTGTCCTGTGTTGATAGGACCATTGATACGATATCTTGCTTGTGTTTGTGGATTACCATCAACATCAATGTAATCAATCAATTCATCACTATACAAAGCCAATGCTGTTAAACTATCTAAGTCAACATTGTCTACTGGAATAGCACAACCATATACTGTGTTAGTTAAGTAATTAGCAATAACTGTACCTGGGTTATCTAAATCATTAATAAGTTGGAAATTCAAACTTCCAATTTGTGTTGTGCCAGCATCTGAATTGTAATTTAATTTGACAATAGCAAACGCACAACTACTCATTGTATCTGTTGCTGACCAACGACTGTCTACTGGAATACTAGCGTCTGAAAGTATTTGTATTGCTGTTAATCCACCAGTATTAATACCACTAGTGCTACCATTGTTAAACAAGTATATAAACATGTTGCCGGCAATCTTGGTATCTGTTTGTGGAGGCACAGCATTGTTTGTTAAACTTATAACTTTAGCAACATCACCACCAGTACCTAATTCTACTAAGTCACCATTGTAATATATGTTACCATATGTAAATGTGCCTGTTGTTACTTCACTTAACGCACAAACATAATACATTGTTTGTTGGTCTGTGCTTAGTATCGCATCAGTAATAGTAGGACCAACATATGCTGAACCATATACTACTGGAATTTTGTTAACTGTAGTTGGAGACTTCTGCGCTCTTGGATCTGCTGCTGGTGTATTGCTACCACCTGCTTGACTATCAGTTGTATTTGATAACAGTTTACTGATACCAATTGTCAATAATGTTCTTGCGGCAAACGCACCAACAGCACCAATTGCTGATGCTGCTGCGGCACTAAACCCAACTGCTGCTGCGACTGAAGTAACTACTGCTGCTATGGCTGTAAAAATTGGCATCTTATGTACTCCAAGTATGTTCTATGGGCTTGAAGCCAAAGCGTGAGTAATTCAATGATTGACCCTCCATTTGGCTTATCGTGTAATTTGCTATCATTGCTTCGTCTTTCATTTGTTCACATTCTTTTACATATTCTTTAAGCAATCTGTAACCTGCTGTACCACCTCTATGTTCTAACTCTACCCAATAAGCAATCTCATTCATTATGTATTTGCTATTGTCCCATAAGAATGGTACTTTGTATGCTATCAACATACCAACTAGTTCATCATTCTTTTCAGCAACTAATGCTATGCCAGCGCCTGCTAATATATGTGTAAGGACTCTCAATGCTGTTTGTTCGTCAGCAATGTTTAGTCCCTCTATATCACCGGAGTCATGGTAATGCCAAAGCATATTGATTATGCTTCTAGCATCATATTTGGTAGCATGTCTTATCTTCATCTTGGTGTCTTAGTACTTTGACTACCTTGTGCTGAAGTTGCTGATGCTGTACTTTGCGTTGTTGCTCCCTCTTTTGGTTTCACACCAAAGTCAAAGTATTGATCTGCTAAACTATAAACATTATCCATTGAGGTATCAGTTGCTGATATAGGAAATGATTTCCAACTCTCACCATTCGTCTTGCGTCCGGCAACACGATTCTGTAATACATTCTTATAACTACTTGCGTTTAATGTAATGGTAAAGTTATCAACCAAATCATGGCGTTCTTCACTAATGTTATAACTTGTAACGATGCCAGTAAAACGCTGCGCTACGCTGGTCAATACATAATTAGCATTGTAGAATCCTCTAATGACTTCAATTATACTACCACGAATCTTTGTGCCTAACACGATTGCCATGTTGTCTGAACCATCGCTAGGGATACCACTCAAACTGATTGATGTATCTGCTGATGTAACACGAATGTCTCTTTGTTGAATACCTACAGCAAGCAATCCACCTAGGGGACTATATGATGTACCACCTATTGTCTCATACTTATAAGCACTTGAGAAGGTGTAAATGGTTGTGTCCGCTGTGTTTGACACATCGTTATAAATTGTTAGTTTAACAAACTCGGCACTATTAATGCTTGTTTTATCGTCAACTGCTGGTATGATTTCCATTATGCTTCTCCAACCCATTCGTAAAGATAGAAATTATCTGACCATTCTAAGTAAGCATTGTTTGTTGTTATACCATTACTTATTTTCCAACCACCCGGTATTAATTTGTATACTGGCATGTTAGGACAGAAAACATTGAATGTACAAGTGTTACCAACTGTAATACCATATCCAGTAACGCTACTTGATATTATGTTTGGTCTGCTTGTTGTAATGGTTACTGTTCCACCAGTACCACGCAATACATCTTGCTGAGTTGTGAATGGGTAGGGGAAAGTATTAATTTGTATCAAGTCATTCTTTTTGAACATTACTGTAGTTGCTGCTACTGTAGGTAAGCCACTCAATATTAATTGATTGCCTGTGTAACTTACTACTGTAAATCCATTCAGTTGTGTGTTAGTTAAGGTTCCTTGATATCTAAATATCCAACTTAGTTTGGCATTATTGCTGAATGTTACTTCTTGATTAGTAAAAGTATCTAATGTATCAAGTTCTTCCATCAATGCTCTAGCATCACTATAGCCAAAACTGTTTGGCATTTCAACTGTAATCTTCCATGGATTCTTTGTTGGTGTTTGACTTACACGAGGTATTTCATTTCGTGTATATTGTGTTCCAACAACATTACGACGGTTAAATTTAATCGTGTTACAATTGTTTATGATTGTTTGTAATCCACTCATTTATTGTTCCTTATCTGTTACCGTAAGGTAATTCTTTTTGTGCTAACTGAACTGTGCCAAGCAATGTTTTACGATTCTCAGCAAACAATTGCGCTACACTCTTACTATCTATCGCTGATATGTTGTTGGTAATATATGTCTTGTTAACAACACCACCGCCCATGCCAGCGCCATTTGGTATGATCGTTCCTGCTGATCTTGGTATAAACAATTCAGGACCTTTCTCACCAACAATACTTGGTTTATTGATTGGTGGATTGCCACCTTCAGCAAAACCTAAGAATGAACCAATTGTTGAAAGTATACCACCACCGCCACCTATCATTGATAATAATTTAGTTGCTTGTGCTTTCAATTCAATCTTAATCAAATCTTGTATGATAGACTTAGCCAAATCGCCAAAACTAAACTTACCATTCTCAACAAAGTTATCAATGGCACTATTCATTTTGCTAGTAACAGCACTAAACACTTCGCCTGCTCTTGTGGCAGCGTTGGTTGCGTTATCCATGTAATTGTCAAACGCTGTTTTCCATCCTGCTTCCCATGAACGACTTGCTAGTAAATTATCAGTCTGTGCTTTGGCAATGCCTTCATATGATTTAGCAATTTGATCTAATCCATCAGCCAATTCTTTTGCTTGTGCTGCTGTCAAATCCATGTCTTGGAAACCTGCTGCGAATGTTCTGCCTGCTTCTAGTGCGGCTTTACGAGCATCTTCTTGGATCTGTGCCATTTGTTTTTGTAATGGGTTACGACCTGCTTGCGATGTATCAAAACTTAAGTCAACCTTCTTATCATTGATACCTTGTAATATACCACCTAATGTTTGTTGACGAGCAATCTGATCCTCAATGGCTTTGTTCATATTCTCAATTGTGCGAATACGATCTTCCTGAATCATCTTAATTGATTGTTCAGTTTTCATGGCATCTTCAAGTGCCATTTGATAAGAAGTAGTTTGAATTTGTAACTGTTGATATTTGCTCTTTAATAATTCTATTCTTCTAGCGTTTTCTGCTGGATCACCTATACCTAATTTTTGATCCAATTCTAAATCTTGTACTTGACTTTGTAACCCAGCAATTGCGGTTCGCAACCCTTGAGTCATCTGTAGTTTTGCTTTTTCAATTGCTAATTGGTCTTCACTAATATTAGTTAGTTGACCATTCTTCATTAATAATGAATTTACTTGATCTATTTGAACAACACCATTATGTAACTCTGAACCATACAAATCAACTTGACGCTCTAACTGATCTGTAAATTTAGCATTTTCAATTGTTCTTTGTTTTTGTATCTTGTAAATTTCAAGATTGGCTCTAGATTGAATCTCTGCTGCTTTAAGTGATTGTTCTGCCTTTATTTTTTCATCTGGCATTCCAGAATACTTAGTAGCAATATCTTGTTTAGCCTTCGCTATTTCTGCTGCTGCGTTTAACTGAATCGTTTTAATTTCATCAGCATCTTTTAATGAATTGTTTAATGCGATTGCGGAACGCATTTCCGCAAAGCGTTCTGTTTGCTCAGTTAATGCCTTTTGAGTTCTTTCACCTTCAGCCCGTTGTGCTTCACCGTTTTTAGTTATACCATCAATGTCAGCCTGCGACATTTTGCCTCTGCCGGCACCTGCGCCTGATGCTTCTAATTCAGATTTTAGACCAAGCATGGCTTTCATCTTGTCGTAGGCAGCACCTAGCCAACCAATCAATCCTTTACCCGTCATCAAATCTATCGCATCATTTACCAACCAAATTATACCTAACCAACCAAGCAATCCTTTTGTCAACATACCAAATCCAGCGAATAGATATGGTATTGTTTTCTCTGCCATGATTCTAAGGTGTGTACTAAATGCTACGAACACGCTTGTGCCTGCGGCAATATCTTTAGATAAGCCGGCTATTCTAACTCCCCATGCGCTAAAAGTTTTTGATAGTGATGCTACTGCTGGACCAACTAGGCTGGCCCATGCCCACATTGCTGCGAATCCTTCACCAATCAATGTAAGTACTTTAACACTTGCTGCTAATGAAGTTAGTGCTACTGCCATTGTACCAATTGATTCAATCATCTTGGATAATTTTTCTTCATCCATCTTATTGATGGCATTAGCAATTGGTTCAAATGTTTTTAAGAAACTAAGTTTTAACTTACCAACTGCTGCTTCAAACTTATCATTTAATTCTGCGCTGGCTTTAACAGCATCATTATACTTCTTGGCTTCTTGTGCTGCTGAAGCGTATCCTGCTGCCACACCTGTAAAGTCAACACCTTTGGCACCTTTGCCCATGATATCAACTGCTGCTTTTAATCGTAAACTAGCATCACCAATCTTAGCAAGACCTTGTATGGTCTTTTCCATAATGTCTTGTTCGCTGGCATGTTGTAAGTCATCCATTGAAACGCCAACACGCTTAAATGCCAGCATGGCGTCATTGCTACCTTCACTAGCATCAGCAATTGTTTGTGATAGTTTTAATACTGCTGCTCTGGCTTGTTCAGCACTACCACCATTCTGTTCAAATGTTTTGCTTAATCCAATGATGCTGTTAGTTGCGATGCCAGTAGCATTTGATAAGTCCTGCATGTCATCAGCAAATTTGATTGCTGTTGCCATAAAGGCGGTCATGGCTGCTACACCTAATGATGCTTGTAGTTGACCAAAACTCTTAGTGACTTTATCTACACTATTTTGTAGTTTTGCTAATTCTTGTCCGGCATTACCTGATACATTTAATGCTATTGTGTTGGTTGCGATTGTTGCCATATTACTTTCCCGCCATTATTTGTGCGTAACGCTTCTTGATGAAATCTTCAGTTGGCTTAATCATACCATCAGGACTTTGTTGACTCCATCCTTCGTCTAATCGTTGAGCATAAGGGTAACTAGCAATAATAGTGTTGTTGCTTATCTTAGTACTGCGTCTAGCATGACCGCTGCGTATTGGTGTTTCAGCAACAAACTCTTTATAGGCTTCTAATGGCAAGTTATTCAATTTAGTCTGTATAGACTTAAGTACAGGTTTAATCTGACTCTTAACATTAATTGACATCTTTATAGACATTATTCACCCCTTACCTTATCCATTATGTTTTGTAATTCATCTGTTGTATAATCTGGGATTGGCTCACGACCGTTGTTCATTGACTTCTTGTGATGATAACTTTCAAATGTCATTGCTGCGTCCATAATATACAAATCAAATGTATTACTTCTTTCTAATACTTCACTTGGTAGCATTCCATAACGCTTACCAAGACCATCTATGGTCAGTATTAAAACCATCTTTTCAGATTTGGGGTCAATACTGTCCTTTGTTACTTTCCCAATAGTTCGGTCACCTTCATGATCGCCTTCATCAATACATGTGTAGGAAGCATAGCGTCATCTTTAAGAATCTCTTTGCCTTTGTCATCTAATATCAATGTGCGAACAATGCTTATGATTGCTGATGTATCATTTTGAGTGGCACCTGCTAGTTTCATAAACACATCCATTGGTTGTCTGTCCCATGTGTGAAAGGTAATGGATTCACCAAACTCTTTGATAACATCGTCATCATTAAGTTCAATAAGTACTAATTGGGGTTTTGCTGTGAGTTGAGAGAGTTTCATTTGTTTTTCCTTTTAAGTTGTTTAATCTATTTATTCTTTTTCATCTAGGTTGTCAATCAATTGATTGAGTAACGCTATACGAAATGCCTGTTTGGCTTTCATTTGCCTAATCGTTGCTAACATGTTGTCAAGCATAGGCATCATCTTTGCTTCATCACTTAGTAATGAACGCAATTTTTCTTCATCTGTTTTTAGATATGTTTGTTCCATGATTTGTTTCTTTCAATAAATTGTTAAAAAAGGGATACCTTTTGAGTATCCCCTTTTCTTGCGTACACTCTGATTACACTTGGTCTACAGTGAAAGCACCATCAACTGCGATAGTTAATGGAGTCACCCAGACTGGTGCATCAGGACTAGTAGTTGGAGCAAGACTTGTTATAAAGCCTGATCCACTATAGAAGTATGCGTTTGCTGCGGTACCATTCCAATAGATTTCAAAGTCTAATGTATTCTTGTTGGTTGATAAACTTGCGATACCTAAGAATGGTGCTGTGTTGGCTGTTGCCGCGGCGTTACCAAAGTATGCTAAATTATCAACTACAACATTTGTACTTGCTTCATTATCAGCAGGTGTACTAAGTTTACGCATATCAACATCACTAAATGTTGTGTATGAATAAACACCAGTACTGTTGGTGATAGTTAAATCTTGTACGAATGGTATAGTAAGTGCTACTGATGAATTAGCAAGGTTAGCCCCTGATAATCCAATGATGATAACTGGTTGTGTTCCAGTTGTATTTGTCGTGATTCTTGCCATGATTGTCTCCTTGTGTTGTTGGCTTTTATGTATTAAATTCTAGTCTTAAAACTCTGAATGTCCAGTCGTGTCGTTCTGCCTGCGTTGGTCCATATGTTCTTACTTGCGTGAAATCTCTTTCAAAATATCCATCAAATAATTGTTGACCATCGTCTTTTACTGCGGTTACTAGGTTAGCAATAATCGCATTTACTGGTTGATTATATGGGTCCTCTTGATATGAAATATAAGTCACGCTAAATGTATCATAAGCATGATATATACTTCCACCATATTGAACACCAAGTTGGTGAGGATTTCTATCGTCTTGGTGAACATCACTTACATATACTCCATATCTTACCTTTTCAGATTCGCTTGGGAAATCTTCAAAGACAGGGATGTTCCATGTTGATGGAATATCTCTCCTTATAACCGCAAGTATTTGCTCTTGCGTGGTATAAGGTTGATTGAGTACTGTATATGA
>Ga0114975_10001889_pt1 | contig 14537 bp, 7 predicted proteins | sample S_130626_EF_Meta_FD_87031 | JGI IMG/M metagenome (GOLD analysis project Ga0114975, IMG submission 87031) | Freshwater microbial communities from Lake Simoncouche, Canada to study carbon cycling - S_130626_EF_MetaG | ecosystem: Environmental > Aquatic > Freshwater > Lake | place: Lake...
GTTCCTGAAGAACCATCTGTACCTGAAGTACCGCTTGTGCCTGAGGCTCCGTCTATTCCTGATGTTCCTGAGCTACCGCTAGTTCCGTCTGTTCCACTTGAACCCGATGTCCCTGAAGTTCCGTCTGTACCTGAACTACCACTAGTTCCTGAAGTACCATCCGTACCTGAACTACCACTAGTTCCTGAAGTTCCATCTGTTCCTGAGCTACCGCTAGTTCCGTCTGTTCCACTTGAGCCTGAAGTTCCTGAAGTTCCTGAAGTACCATCTGTACCTGAACTACCACTAGTTCCTGAAGTACCATCTGTACCTGAACTACCACTAGTTCCTGAAGTACCATCTGTTCCACTTGAGCCTGACGTTCCTGATGAACCTGAAGTACCATCAACACCACTTAATCCAGACGTACCTGATGTTCCTGAGCTACCATCCGTACCACTTGAACCTGAAGTTCCTGAAGAACCAGAAGTTCCTGAGGAGCCATCTGTACCGCTTGAACCTGAAGTTCCTGAGCTACCGCTAGTTCCTGATGAACCGCTTGAACCTGAAGTTCCTGAAGAACCACTTGTTCCGTCTGTACCCGATGTTCCTGAAGAACCACTTGTACCATCCGTACCTGATGTTCCTGATGAACCGCTTGTACCATCCGTACCTGATGTTCCTGAAGAACCGCTTGTACCATCCGTACCTGAAGTTCCTGAAGTTCCTGAAGAACCGCTTGTACCATCCGTACCCGATGTTCCTGATGTTCCCGAAGAACCACTTGTTCCGTCTGTTCCTGATGTTCCACTAGTTCCTGAAGAACCTGAACTACCACTAGTCCCTGATGAACCATCTGAACCTCGTGCACCTACAAGACAAAGAGTAACTCCTGCCTGTGTTTTATAACCAGGATTTTGAGAATATGTAATAACAGCAATTAAAGCTCCAGTTGAAGCAGTATAACCGCTAATTAACATATATTCTATAATATCATCAGGTGCATATACACTTAATGTTTGTCCAGGACCCCATGACATATTTGGAGATGAAAGTCCATTGTAGAACTGGTTTACCGCTTGGAAATAATAATCTCCTGATAAGAATGGTGTACAAATTAAGGCTGATGTGCCTGATGTTCCTGAAGAACCACTAGTTCCGTCTGTACCTGATGTTCCTGAAGAACCACTAGTTCCGTCTGTACCTGATGTTCCTGATGAACCACTTGTTCCTGAGCTACCGTCTGTACCACTTGAACCTGAAGTTCCTGAAGAACCATCCGTACCTGAGCTACCACTAGTTCCTGAAGAACCGTCTGTTCCACTTGAACCTGATGTTCCTGAAGTACCGTTTATACCCGAAGTACCTGATGTTCCACCAGTAAATGTAATTACTACATTTCCACCTCCATTATCAATAACAGAAGCACCCGAAAAAGTCATACCTGTAACGTTTGTTGCCGTTACACCTGACGTGGCATCATAAACTGTAAGAGGACTTCCACCTCCACCACTTGTAAATCCTGAAACATCTACTGAAGAACCATCGCTATTATTTAAAGTAAGCGTACCTGTCCCACTATTATATGTTCCACCTGTTACAGTACCTGTAAATCCTGTGATTGTAACTGTTGTACCATCATTATTATATAAATCTAATGTAGTTGACGCAGAATAATATGTACCACCAGTAATAATAGTGTCATTTAAATCCGCAATTCTCCACCTTGCATCATTTTTTGTAACACCACTAACACCTTCAATTGTTGAGCCAGTCCAAGCATCCATTAACGCCTGTCCACCCGCACCAACGTTTACCAATTGATATCCAGTTCCTGCAACATCTGTAATATCACCGTCGGCTTCTGCAATGTTCCATAAACTTGAATAATTAGGAATTGTATATTGATATGTTGTTAAATTTTCTTGAACAAACACCAACATTCCCAGCCTTCTTCTACCTGAAGAAATCCCATCATTATTAATATTTACTTGATTAATGACTGGTGGGTTAAACGGAACATAACCACCACAAATAAAACTGATGGGAATTACGTTTCCTGAAAAGTATACAGACCCACCGTTATCATAAACATCTTGTGGAATTACCCAATCTAAGTCGGCAAGACTCCAAACCTCCATATAACCGCCAATACTGTTTACACTAAAAATTACACCAGTGTCGTTATCTCTATCAACAGAAACTGGCCCTGCTATAATTGTACTTGATGTTGGATTTTTATATTGAAAACTCATTTTTTTATCTTTACTATTAAATATCTTATTTATGCACTTACAACCGTTCCACCTTGGAAATAATTAGGTAATAAACTTGTTGATAACCTAAAATCAGTACCTGTGTATGTCGTATACATTCTGTAAACTCCTGCAGGTATATTTGTACTTCCAGAATAATTTATTATTAAACTATTATATCCCACAGTCATTGTTCTTGAAATCATAGTACCAGGTGCTGTACCGTTTTTAACCGTTGAGTATTTTTGTCCAGGTGTTGCTCCAGTTGGGACAAAGGCTGTAACCCAGTTACCTGTTGTTGCAGTAAATGCTCCTGTTGGTACTTGTACCGTTTGAAATACATTTTGTATTATAGGATTACCGTAAGCATCATTACCAGAACACCCTCCTAAACATACAGGTGATTGAATAATTGCAGGTTCATCCCCACCCGCAAGATTTCCTGTCCATCCTGAGTAAGCCAAATATGCATTCATTTGAGCGTCAAATATTGGTTGACTAAACGATGGTGCTCCAACTTGAGTAAACCCTCTAAACGTACTACCTTGAGATGTCATCCAAGTACTTAAATTAGTTCTAGCTGTTGTTGAGTTAGTATCAATAAATAAATAAGCAAAGAATGGTTGGTTTGTTGGTGTTGGTGTCTGAGTAAGTGTAGGTGTATTAGTTTGAGTTGGTGTGTTAGTTATTGTTGGCGTTGGAGTAGGAGTATCTGTTGTAGTATTAGTTGGTGTTTGTGTTGCCGTTACTGTTGGTGTTTGAGTCGGAGTATCACTAGCAGTATTTGTTGGTGTTTGAGTCGGAGTATCACTAGCAGTATTTGTAGGTGTTGCAGTATTAGTTGGCGTAACCGTTGGTGTTGAAGTTTCACTTGCAGTATTAGTTGGAGTTGCAGTATTGGTTGGTGTTACAGTTTGACTCGCAGTATTAGTTGGTGTAATTGTTGGAGTTGGTGTTTGAGTCGGAGTATCACTAGCAGTATTTGTTGGTGTTTGAGTTGGTGTTACAGTCGGAGTCTGAGTTGGAGTATCACTTGCGGTATTGGTTGGAGTTTGTGTTTGTGTTGAAGTATTAGTTGGCGTGTTTCCTGGAGTCTCACTTGGAGTTTGTGTTGGTGTTTCAGTATTTGTAGGAGTTTGTGTAGGTGTTTCACTTGGAGTATTTGTTGGCGTTTCAGTATTGGTAGGCGTATTTGTTGGTGTTTCAGTATTGGTAGGCGTATTTGTTGGTGTTTCTGAAGTTGTTGGCGTTGGTGTTTGAGTTTCAGTATTAGTAGGTGTATTTGTTGGAGTAGCTGTTGTTGTTGGTGTTTGAGATTGGGTTGCAGTAGGTGTTAAACCTATTGTTACTGTAGGTGTTGGTGTAAGAGTTGGAGTAGCAGTGTTTGTTGGTGTAAGAGTTGGAGTTGCGGTATTTGTTGGCGTTACACTATTTGTTGGCGTTTGAGTTAAAGTTGGAGTATTAGTTGGAGTTGTATTAACTGGTGTAGTTGTCGGTGTAATAGTAGGTGTTGGAGTTGGAGTTGGCGTACCACATTCAATAGTAACCACAACACCATCCAACATTTCATTTCTTGTTTGGTCAGAATAAATTAAAGTAGAATCCAAATAAACATTAAATGGACCTAGTGCATTTGAGTTAGAAGTTAATCTGACAATATATGTGGAACAACCAGTTACTGATATTTGCTGTTCAATTTCGTTATTACAACCGACAGCATTATTGGTAACTGTTATAGTGTATGTAGTCATCCGCGATAATTTATTAAATAAATACCTGAAATGATTACTTTTATTTTAAAAATGGGAAAATTAACCAACTAAATAATTAAGTTACTTGCGCGATGTTAATATTAACGATACACGAAGCTAATTCAATCGTTATTTCAAACGCACAACCGTAAGTACATTCTAAGATTTTAAATAATTTACAACCGTTAGCATCAATCAAAGTTAACATCACTTCAGGAGCTGTTTCAAATATTGATGGGATTGTTGAATTATATGTTTGAACAGGTGGAACAGGCCCAGGATATATTGTTGCAAGATTAACCGCGTTATTACCGTAGATGTCTGAAAGTATCACATCTATTGGGTAAGTTCCTCCCGATATTTCCGTTAATCTTATTTGTACCATTTTATTTTAAAATTATTTTTAACATCCGCTACCTAAATTACATTCATAATACGCAACACCATTATTGAATATATACATAGCTCCGTTATGTTGAGAAAATACGTTATCTAATAATGTGGTCAATGATGAGTTAGTATAAATTATTGCACCAGATGCCCATACGCTACTTATGTTTGGTGCGGTATAAACTGTAATTGTTGACGTTGGCGAAACACATCTACAAATACCTCCACCACATGAAGCAGAACATGTGACTAAACTATGAGCTCTATAAGATATGGTTGGAGTTGGTGTATGTGTTGGAGTTTGATTAGGAGTTTTTGTCATTGTTGGAGTTACAGTATTTGTTGGTGTAACACTTGGAGTTACAGTATTAGTTGGTGTGTTTGTTGGGCTAACAATAGGTATTGTAGGTGTTGGGCTAGGTGTAGTTGTTTGAGTTGTCGTTATTGTTGGAGTTGGCGTTGGTAAATCACAAGACAAACACATAATGTCATAAACTATAGTTAATTCAATGACTATTTCTTGTCCATTTAATGTTGTGTTATTTGGGTCTGTACTAATTGTTATTTGATTATTTACCGCATCAATTGTGACACCACCGACACCAGGTATTGTTAATAATAAATCATTAACAGTATCATAATAAAGATTATCACTCGGTGCACTAACTAAAGTTGTTCCTGTAAAGAAATTTTGACTTGTGGTTAATCCCATAGGATTAACAGAAACTTTAACACCATAAACCGCAGAAATTAAATCACAACTAACTTTATCATTAGTTAAATCATTAAAACCTTCATTTAACATTTGAAGTAAACCGTATTTAGTTTGTGATTGAATATTAAATTGTTCACCACCCATAATATACGTTTGGTATGATACGTAAAGTCCTTGACAATCAATTAACGCACTTCTAGTTAAAGAACAACCAACACTATCAACAACAGTTAAACTGTAGGTGCCAGCAGTTAATCCCGTAACTTGAATTTGTTGTGGATTGTTTTGAACATTATTTGACCAATCAAATGTAAATGGTGGTGTTCCTGTTGATATTAATGCGGTTAATGTTCCGTCAGAACCCTCACCACAAGAAGTACTATATAATGTAAAATCTAACGGCTCACTTTGAGTAACGTATACTTGGCTTGTTTGTGTACATCCTGTGGCATCCGTAACCGTTATTGTGTGTTGTCCTGAAGCTACGTTTGTAAACGTAACCGCAGATAATGTTGTATCAATAACGTTTTGAATACCATCCAAAGAATAATCATAAGGTGACGCACCACCTTCAGTCCTTGTAACTAAGACTGAACCATTATCTTGATTACATGTTGTACCTGTAACTTCAGTTGATATTGTATATGTATTTGTGGCAAATAATGTAATTTCATCCATGTACGAACAACCTGCAGCATCTTGTACCGCAACACTATATGTTCCACTATCCAAATTTGAAAATATTTGAGTAGTTAAGGTGTTGGTGACATTTGTTGTATTACCGTTAGGATATATTAAGGTGTAAATATATGGTGTTGTTCCACCAAAAACCGAAATTTGTATTGAGCCACCGTCGCTAGAACAAGTTGAGCCCACAGAATTAATACTAACCGAAGTAATCCCTTGAGGTGGTGTTAATACGGTTCCTGCAACAAATGAACATAATGCTGCATCAGTAACTTGAACTGAGTAGTCACCAGACGATAAACCTGAAACAGTCCAAGAAGTACCATATTGAATTTGAACGTTTCCCGTTGATGCTGAATAATAATAAGGTGCAGTTCCTCCTGTAATTTGTATTGTAAAAGAACCATCGGCAGCAAAACAGCTTGGTTGTATTGCAGTAAAAGAACCTAACCCAACTTGAGCGACATCAACTATTGTTGCACTTTTTGTTGTAACACATCCATATGAATCGGTAACTGAAACAGAATAAGTACCCAAAGTTAACCCTGTTACAGTTGTACCAGTTGCACTTGTAGACCAATCATATGTGTATGGTGGCGTACCAGTTAAACCAGTAATTGTTATTTTACCTACAGGTACTCCACCACATCCTGAATTTGGTACTGCATATAACCCAAAATCTAAAGTATTTGAATCTTCAACTATAAAATTTTGACTATATCCCGTACAACCACCTAAATCAACAACCGTAATATAATATGTTCCTGCAGTTAAACTACCAAATACTACATAACTTGTGTTTGTTGTTGCCGACATAATATATGTGTCGTCGGTATTATATAAAAAGAAATCTGTTGATGAGTAATTGGAAGAAGAACTACCCGTAACAAATCCATTATTTTGAGAGCAGGTGGTTCCTTGGACTCCCGCTATGCTGGCACAAACACCTGATGATACAGGTATATTGATGTAAAATTCTGAGTTGGTAGGCAATGTACTATCATTAACCCTTACACCATATGTATAGGCGCTTAATGATGTTCTAATTGATGGGTTTAGTGTAATAATGTCAACCCCTAAATTTGGGTCAACCCATTCAACTGTATATGGTGGAGTACCACCTGTTAAAGATAAATAAATTGCACCAGAATTTGTATTCTGACAATCACCTGTTACCGATATATTATAGTTAAATGCTGCCATTATTGTGTGCAATTAATATTAATGTTTATTCCCACGTTTAATGAAACAGTGTCCACTATATTTTGACTTAAACACGCTAAATTTGTTATTGTTAATGTATTACCGTTTAGGTAATATGTATACCCATAATTATATAATTGAGGTAAATAATTTATTAAAGCATTTCTCCATTGTGTATTAGTTGGTACATCTGAAATACCATAACCAGTATAGAAAGAATCTTTAATTATTACTTCTCCATTTATAGTTAAATCAACATACCAATCAGTTAATACTGAATTCTCATAACATTGATTTAATGTTAATCCGCTTTGAGCCAACATGTTATTAACTCTATTACCTAAAATACTACTAAAGTTTGATACCATAACATCACCATTAAACCATGGATAAATGTTAAAGTCCGCATATTCAGTATTACATGTATAATCAAATATGTTTGAAATGATATAACATGGGTCAACAGGGACTGGAATAAATTGACAACCTCTTTGTCTTCTATAAACAAATTTTTGTTTATTAAAGATTGAATTTTCTAATCTAACCCCGCCATTCCAAATAGTTGTTGCTGGAACCATCTGTTCAACCAACTTAGTCCAATAAGGACCAATACCATTTACGTAATCAATTAATTTTTGATACGTATATTTGTTGTTTGGTATTCCAACGGTTTGTTCGGATTCAATGTATTTCCAAAATATTGATTGTAATGTAGGGTAACCACCTGTTTTACCATCAGTGATATATTGTCTATTTCTTGTATTAATCATATTCTCCCAAAATGTTTGAGAAAATTCAAAGAATGTTTTTTTCTTTGGTTCAGGGTTAACATAAGTCCAATCAACCCCGCCTGGTACGGGATAACCAACAGTTAGACCTGATTCAGGAATTGGATAGTCATATTGAACTGATTGGTTCCAAACATCATAAACAATACCTTGAGCAGGATTTAAAAATATATCAACATTCTTAACGTTTAATACTAACTTCTCATTATCAACGTAATAATATGCATTGTAATCCCCTTGAGTTGAAACTCTAATTCTATCATCATCAGATAACCATGACTTATTATTATCAACAACTTTTTGTAATTTAAATCCTTCATTCATGTATGGAAAATCTCTATATCTATTAAGATAAGTTTGACCATAGGTAAATGGTGTTAATTGAGTTTGGATACTATAGTTTTGGCCTGTATAAACATTACCTGTAAGTTGAACTTGGTCAGGGCTTCTATGTTGTGGAGTTGTTTCATACCAACCTGCACCTATTTGGAAAAAGAATGTTTCTGTATTTGCTGGTGCGTTTGGATAACCTTCGGCATCCATTGGGTAATCTTTTAATGTAATGTTAACGTCTTGGTATGTTGCTGTTGAGGTAAATGCCGTATATAACTGTCCTTTAATTTTATAAGTTTCACCTGCTAAATAAGAAGGAACATTATTAGCATACGTACCACCAGAAATACTAGCCCATTGAGTTTCAAATTGGTCAAGATTAATTCTTTGGTCAGCTAAATAAATGTGTTCATTATATTCAATTAACGAATCAGGAGCGCCAATTAATCTTAATAAAAATTCAATTGACCTTCTTGTTCCTTTTGACTTGAAAAGGTAAGAAGCATTAAGAATTAAGTTTCTATAATAAGCGTAGTTTAATTCTGTTGGTGTTAAAGCCCTAGCATATCCAGGATACGTTGGGGTTGATGTGTTTCCAAAAACAGAACTTAAAAAATCTTCATTTGTGATTGGTGAAAAATTTGACGACCAACCCAACGTTCTTGCAAGATTAACTAACAATTCAGATGGAATGTCGTTTGAAGGATTATAGTTAACCGAATTCATATAAGCCAATCCATCAATGAATTGTTTTATTTGGTCAAAACTTCTACCATAAATTTGGAATATTTTTTCAACTTTTTGTCCTAAAGTATCAAATTCTTTTAACGAATCTGTAATTAAAAATCTTGAAATTAAATTTGTTTTAAATGAGTCTAAGTTAACCGCAATTGCTTGAATTTCTTCAAGATATGCATCAAATAAAAATGAACGAATATCCAAATTCCAAGGACCTTGTTTTGGCCAAGTTACTTGTTTATATTCTGTATATGTTTGACCATATTCATTTTGTTGAGGCACTTGGAATACTGCGGTATATTCTGGTCTAACAAGTCTGTTGACCAAAAATTTCTCAACTTCATCAAATGATTCCTGAAATACTTTATCAACAATGTAATCATTTGGTCTAATTTGAAAGTCATCGTTAATTGTGGTCGCAGTAGTACCAAATGGTGCACCTGAAACGTAAAATTGAATATATCCCGAAGATAATGTTTCTGATGGTGTAAATGAAAGCATTTTAAAAATGTCGTCATTAATACTAACACAATAATCAAGATATGTGTTATATAGATTTCTATATGGTGATACTTCAATTTCTCTAATTGATAAGTTAGTTGTTGCACTAATTGAATAATCAATGTCAAAAGGATTATTAATCCTATCCACATTTACTTTAAAATAAGTTTCATCATTTTGAGAATCATAAACAATATCATAAGCAGTATTACCTGTTGTAAAATCATCGTTACTAAACATTACGTCTAATGATGCGGGAAAATAATTAATAATTCTTGTAATAGAGACACTAAATCTTTTAGACAATGAACCATACATTGAAAAATTAAGAACTTGCGAAATATCGTAATTTGGATAAACCCTAAATTGGGTTGCCATAATTCTTCTACTCTCCGCTAAGTTATCAATTCCCATCATGTCCAAAGACATAGGTTCAGAGAATGCCCCAACATTAAAGGTTCTGTTAACTTTTTCCGTTACACCTGTTGTAAACTCAAAGTTACCTTGCGTAAGTCCTCCACCCTCAACAGTTTGTAATCCTACAATGTTGTCTGAGAAGGTACCCGCACCATTACCTGGTCTTGGTGGGTAAAAATATTTAGTATCTTTTATATCTACCGACATTAAGTTGTTATTGTTGTGAAGTTTTTACTAAAATCAATATTATTTCCTCTACTTTGTCTAACCTCATAAAGTAACGCATTAAATTGGTCTCTAATTTCATACAAGTTGTATTGTCTGTAAATGTTATTTTCAGCGTCGTAAATTGTATAGATACCGTCATCAATAGATTTGGTTTGATTACCGTAAAGTGCAATTGCAAGAGACGAAATATCGTACTCAACCATATCAATTTCTAATGTAACAGGATTAAAAAACGTATTACTAATTATTATACTTTGGTTAGGTTGCCCAATAAATGGTGTTGCATTTGGCTTATTTGTTGGTGAAGATGATGGTGATAAAGTTAAAAATATTAAATTTGAACTTCCATCAACGTATCTATATCTAATAGATTTTTGTGTCGTATTAATCTCATTTGTAACAACTGGTTCACAGAAGAATGATGATGTAACGACTCTAAAGAAATTAGGTATTTTTGAACCGTCAGCATTTAAATATTCAATTCTAAAACCAACTAATCCTTGTGGTACAAATTTATTTTGGAATTGTACTGGTACATTTGTAATATCAATAATAATACCCTTAACGTTTGGTAGAGCACTTAAAACACCACAATCTGTTATTACAGTTCTAATTTGAGCGGGTCTTAAATATAATGTATAAATTCCAAGAGCATTAAATTGTTCTGCAGGTAATGTTAAGTTATATAATCCACCTAAAACTTCAACGCCAGCGTTTCCTCCTGTTTGTGTGTTATTGAAATAAGGTTTTAATAATGTCTGAGCATCAAGCTCTGTAAGGATAAAATTATCCGTAACATCCCTTGATGGTGTATAGTTCATTATAATTTGTACATCTTCAGGTGATACGTCTGAAGGTCTAATTGTTCCGTATGAGCCGATTGCCATAGTTTCTTTTTATCTTATAAATAGTTTAGTTCTTTTTTTCAACGTTAAAAAATCCATATCCGTAATTAATCATGTCACCAAGATTATCAACCTCACCCATTCTTTGTATTCTTTCATATACAGAGTTCTTTCCTCTCTCAATAAAGATGTTAGTTTGTATCTGTGCTTGGTCAATAACTTTAAGTAAAACTTCATCTTTTGTGATTGGTCTTTGAGTTAAATTGTTTTCAGTAAATCCTGAAGATGGTTCAAAAAAGATTGTTGTTCCATCAACATAATCATAATAATTTACACCATTAATAGTATATGCTGTAAACACAGGATTCATATCTGTAATTACACCCCATATTTGACCGTTTTTAATTACAGGTGTGTTTACAATATATTTTACAGAACCATATAAAGCCAAGTCAGTTACACTTGATTTTGTTAATCCTGAAATAGTATAAGGTACTGTAACATAATTAAATGAAGTTTGAGCTGATACTTCATTAACCGCATCACCTGAAAATATATAATCATAACTAACGGGTGTTCCAGCCCAATTACCACCCGCAGGAGTGAAAAAAGCCTCGCCATTTGGGTTATTTGGAACCACATTGGTGTATGGTGTCGTAATTGTTTTAGATACTCTTGTTATACCCCATGGATTTGTTTGTTCTAATGAAATTGTATATGTTGTATTTGCCGTTGGATAAGTATGGCTTAAAGAATTTGGTGCGTAAGTTGTTATTGTTTGTTTTGGAGAACCGTCACCCCAATCTACTCTATATACAGACAAATCAAGGAATTTTTGAAACTCACTTGATGTGTTGTAAATGTTATAAACATATGGATTTGTAGTTGTTGATGAAAATATAAAATTAGCTACAACATCTTTTTGTAAAACCGCTCCATCAAATGGACTATAATACCCAACATCAACCGCAGTTTGTCTAATTAGAATTGGTACGGTCAATCCTGTTAATAAAGAAGTACCATTAGGACCTGAACTAACAACTTTAGTCATAGCAGAATAAACTCCAACAGTTTGTCCTGAATAAGTATTATTAACATTTTGTCCTTGTAAATTTACTAAAAATAAATCTCCAAGTATTGTTTCTGGTGATACTATTATTTTATAAAAATCTTCCATTATTTTGGATTAACATATTCGTACCATTTTATGGGTATTGTCGCACCCGCTCTGTCCCCAAGATTACTATAAAGTGTTTGCGATGGATTCATACTAAACACTTGGTAATTTTGTTTTTCATAATCTAATTCAACCCTATAATAGAAATATTTTGTACTATCAAAAGTAAACTTATCTCCTTGAATTGATGATTGTGGCATGTTCATCATTTTGGTAAAATACCCATTTTTTGCATCGTAAAATTTTGCAGTCATAAAGAAAGTTTTAATATCTAAAAAATTTCTTTTCTTTAACCAATAAATAAAAAATCCTTCTTTATCTCCAACATAATCTAAAACAAAATAAGGTCTTTTAATTTTAACAGGAGTTCTTTGCATAATTGTATCCATAGTTAAACCTTGTTGGGTTGGGATTATAATTGTTATGTAATTTGTTTGACGTTTTTCATCAACGTTGTCATAAAAATCCAATTTAAAAAATGAATTAGTAAAATTGTTTGTATAGTAATAAATTTCCTGCGGAGTAAAACCTTCTGACATGTAATTGTTTCTCCAACTTGTGGTTGCACTCAATGAACCACCTGAATAGAAATTAAATTCATATTGGATATCTGTGATTTCAAAAGCATTATCAGAATATGGGTCTGAAATTGCAATAGGCGCATGAGCAAATCTTGTAACTTCAAAGTCACCATATGTACCAGTAACCTGATTAATTATATCTGCCTCATATTCATCAATACTTTGGTCTAAACCTAAGTAGTCCCAAGTTAATTGAATTGGTATAACTAATTCCTTGTTAATTAATCCATCTTGTCTTATTTGTATTTTATTCACATCCATCTATCAAAGGTTTAACAGGGTAAGGAACTCCAAGTAATTCGGAGTTGTAGTTTATTCCCTCAGGTATTAATCTAAATTGGACATTTTTAAATGGATATTGTGCAAAATTTAAAAAAGGATAATTAACACCTCTATCTAAATTATCAATAAAACCATAACCATATAAATCTCTCCACCTGAATTGTTGGTCTGAATTTGAAAAATAAGAGTATGATGGTACACCATCAACGTCATTAACATTTCCCGTTTCAATGTAATCAGAAAAGACTCTAATTGTCATTGGGGTATGTGGCTCATAATAAAATCCTGGCGCGTTTGTGTCGGAACTTTGTGTTGTTTGAAATATATTTTGATTATATTTTAATTTATGATAATAAGGCGAAACAACTCTTTCCAATTGTTCATAATTATTCCATTCACAAAAATCACCATCAATGGTGTCACCTGAGATTAAATTTTGATTATAATAAAATGTTTTAGTTGCGCCACTACTTAATGTGTAACTTGATGTTAATATATTTGTATTTGAACTCAAATTAGTATCATCCCACCAAAAATTAGAAGTTTTGGTTAAATTAAACTCCCAACCTTGTTTTAACCCAACACCATTTGTAGGTTTGTTAAAATATCCTGTATATCCCTTATTAATGATTGTTAAAAATAATTCGCTAACTGGTCGTTTTTGGTTATCTAAAACATTATTCAAATCTAAATCATATTTTACTGTTATATTATATGAATTACTACTAGTCTTTTGAGAAACTCTTGACACTTTATTTGGAGTAATTGAACTGTATTCAAACTTTTTTTCTTCGTTAAAAACATTTTTTTCAAAACCATTTTTGGTCATTACACAATCATCAAGATTAGTTATAATTTTATGTTCTCTAACGTAGTATTTTGATTTAGTTTCTTCAATATTTTCAGGATTAATAACTCTTCTAAATGTTCCTGTTACCTTATTTGCAAATGTTGCTCCAGTATAACCAACATTATATATGTTGAATATGTGTGTGTCACTATCAAATAATCCATTACCTAACGAATACACTTGAAATAAATTTATATTATTGTAATTAAAAGATAATTCAACATATTCACCAACACTTAATCCGTGTGGAGATACACATTGAAACGATATCACATTACTTCCGTTTTGAACTGAATTTTGAATAAAAAATGGAATTCCTGTTGACGCGGTCCATGTTAAACTAGTCCCATCTAAATTATATGATAATTGTTTATTATAATTGTTTTGATATGCATAACTAACATAATATGTCCAATTGTAGGTGTATGCACTTTTTGATTGATACCTAATATGTTGGTCAGTAACATCAGGTCTATAAAAATCAAATTCATAATATTGCGGAAACCCTTTCCATATGTTATTAACACTAGATTGTTCCGCGTTAACATAGTATAATGTATTTAAAAAAGGTACATAATTTGTTGTACCAACATAAGTGTTTGCATATAAATAATTAACTTTAAATGTTGGTCTAAAAATTGTACAACTTTGTCTTTCATTGTCGTAAATCTGAGCAAGACTAATACTTTGACTTCTATCATACTCAGTAATTTCTTGACTTTGTTGTTCTAAAGATAAAGATATTTCTTGGTCAACAAATGGTGCCGACTTATATTGTTGACTACTTGGTATTATAGTATACTTATTCATCAATAGA
>Ga0114975_10001890_pt1 | contig 14536 bp, 13 predicted proteins | sample S_130626_EF_Meta_FD_87031 | JGI IMG/M metagenome (GOLD analysis project Ga0114975, IMG submission 87031) | Freshwater microbial communities from Lake Simoncouche, Canada to study carbon cycling - S_130626_EF_MetaG | ecosystem: Environmental > Aquatic > Freshwater > Lake | place: Lake...
GACGTGGGTTTTCAACTGACTTCATTGGACAAAATTATACCTATCCAGAGGCATCCTATAAAGAAAGAGAAGTGATTGCAGAAAGACACCTGAATTACCAGAAAGGTTTGATGTGGACCTTGGCTTATCATCCCAGAATTCCAGAGGCAATGAGAAACGAAATCTCAAAATGGGGTATGTGTAAAGATGAGTTTATAGAGGGACAGGGTTGGCAGCAGCAACTTTATATTAGAGAGGCAAGAAGAATGAGGAGTGATTTAGTGATGACCCAAAAGCAATGTGAAGCCCTAATCGTTGCACCAAACTCAGTGGGAATGGCAGCATATGGAATGGATTCGCATAATGTGCAACGGTATGTTACAAAAGACGGCTTTGTGAAAAATGAGGGAAATGTAGAATCCAAAGTAGCAGGTCCTTTTTCAATCGGTTACGAGGCCATTGTACCAAAAGAGACCGAGTGTAAGAATTTGGTAGTACCCGTATGTTTGAGTGCTACCCACATTGCTTTTGGGTCTATCCGTATGGAACCTGTTTTTATGGTTTTGGGTCAATCGGCGGCTACAGCAGCGGTTTTGGCCATTGAAAATAAAGTTTCACTACAAAAACTACCTTACGAAAAATTGCGAGAGGTGTTGTTAAAAAATAAACAGGTATTGGAGAACTGATTGAGTGAGAAATGGTAAAATTAAAAGCCAAACTAAAACTCAATATGGGATAATGTGGCTAATATTTATAAATTAGCACCTCGGATGTTAAGATATTATTGAAAAAATAAAAAGAGACCCCTAGCAATAGGTGTCTCTTTTTTATGAATTGTTTTATAAAATTGGCCAAGCATTGAGATCAATTTCTAGACTTCGTTTAAATTTAAACAAAGTCAAATTTCACCTGAAAACCCCACTCGTGCTACCTGTTTTGCTACCACTCCCGTAAAATAAAAGAATCCACCCTTTTGAGGTGGATTCTGGTGGTCCCACTAGGTTTTTATTACGCATCAAATTGGCCACCTGAAGGCAAACCCTTAAAAATAGCATATGACCAAAGTAGCACTCATCACCGGAGCAGGACAAGGGATCGGACTCGCCATCGCCAGAAAATTGCTGGAAGAGGGTTCCCATGTGCTCCTCAATGACAGGGAGAAAAGCCTAACCCAGGAGGCTGTTGCCCAGCTTTCTAGTTTGGGAAAAGGATCAGTCATCGGCTGTTCGGGAGACGCCGCCGACCCAGAGGTCATCGAGGAAATGGTAGCCCTTGCTGTAAAAAATTACGGGACCATCGACCAGCTGGTTTGCAATGCTGGCATCACGCTATTTGGTAATTTTTTGGACTACGGAAGAGAGGATTTTATGGAAGTGGCCCGAGTCAATCAGGCAGGAACTTTCTTCCTCACGCAGGCAGTGGCTCGCCTGATGAAATCTCAAGAAAAAGGCGGAGCGATCTTATTTACTTCTTCGGTGACCGCCCACCAAAGTCATGAGAATTTGGCGGCCTACGCCATGAGCAAGGCGGCCATCGAGATGCTCGCAAAAAATCTGGTGCTAGAACTTGCCCCCTTGGGCATTCGCATCAATTCCATTGCCCCAGGGGCAACCTTAACGGAACGAACTACCTCGGACCCCGACTATGCCGCCACCTGGTCGAAGATCACGCCGCTAGCGAGACCCGCTTTCCCAGAAGATATTGCGGCGGCGGCGGCCTTTCTCCTTTCGGATGCCGCATGCCACATTACGGGCCAAACCCTGATCATTGACGGAGGATGGACCGCAATCAGCCCTTCTCCATATGCCTAATTCAGCAACTCAATTTGCTCCTGCACCTCCACCTTGGACCCTACATGGGGAAGGAATTATCTTACTCTACCGCTTCAAAAAACCCTGGGTAGAAAGCAAGGCCAATCTCCCTGCCCAGCTTCAAGGTCAATTTAAAGGGGGTTTTGGCTATGTCATGCTCGTGGATTACAGCAGCTCCCCAGTAGGTCCCTACCACGAGCTGCTTTTTATCCCAGGTCAGTTTGGGGAGAAGAAATTTCAATCCATCACGCGAATTTTAGTAAGCTCCGAAGCAAGCACCGACCAGGGTAGAAAAAACTGGGGCATCCCCAAGGAGACGGCGAGCTTCCGTTGGGAAAAAGAAAAAGGAAAGGACCACATTCAAGTAGAACTGGATGGAAAAAAGATAATCGATACAGAAATCACCCATGGGGGAATTTCATTTCCCATCAGCACCTCCTTGCTACCACTACGGCTGATACAGACGCTGGATGGAAAGACACAAGTGACGCTTCCCAAAGGAAGTGGCTGGGGTAAATTGGCACGGGTGCAGCGCATGGAGGTAGATCCGCAGCTTTTTCCAGACCTGAATGGCATCCATCCCTTGGTTGCCCTCAAGGTCAATCCTTTTACCATCGACTTCCCTATACCTACCCTACTGCCCAACCATGAATAGCTTCAAGGACGCACAGGTCATCGTCACGGGAGCGGGTTCTGGCATTGGTCTGGAACTGGTTCGTCAGCTTTACCCACAGACCCAAAAGATCTTGGCCGTAGACTACCTCCCCGAAGCCTTAAAATCCCTTCAAAGCGAATTTCCGAAGCTGAATACCTTGTGTGCAGACTTAAGCCTCAAGGAAGGAAACGGTATCATTCTAGCTTGGTTGCATGCCCACTGGAGGCATGTGGATATTTGCTTCGCCAATGCAGGAAAGGCAGAATATGGAGAAGCGTCCCAGCAAAATTGGGAGGAGATGGATCGCCTCTTTCAACTAAATGTGCATTCCCCCATCCAACTTGGGATGGCCTTGAAACAAGCATTTCCTAACCATGAATTGCGCCATGTGATCACATGTTCCGCCATCGCTCATTGGTCCATTCCAGGGTACAGCCTGTACGGCAGCACCAAGGCCGCAATCCTGCAATGGGCCGAATCGCTCTGGGCAGAGCGGGCAGGAGATTGGTTGACCCTCGTATTTCCTATTGCTACGGCCACCTCCTTTTTCGATACTGCAGGAACTAATATTCCAAAAGCATTCCCAATCCAAACTCCAAAAGAGGTTGCTGGAGCCATGCTCGCAGGCGCTGCCAAAGGGAAAAAGAAAATTTTCCCCTCCACCCTCTTTCGAAGCCTCCTATTCTTGAATCGATTTCTCTTTTTCGTCCAGCCTTTGGCACAATACCTTGAATACAACAAATTCAAAAATTGGCTATCCAAATCCAGATCCTAAAACATTTTCTCTTCTTAGCTATGAAAAATCTACTCCTCAGCCTATCAGTTCTTGCCCTCTTGGCCTCCTGTCAGCAGCGTGAAACCCTTCCCGATACCCTCCCCATGCAAGTGGCCAAAGCTTACGGCTTTGAAAACTGGGATCAGGTCAAGTCTATTGGTTACACCTGGAATGTACAGCGCGACTCTGCCACAGTAGTGTCTCGAACTTGGAAATGGAACATTCAAGACAGCACAGTATCCTATGCTGGAGCAGATACCAGCTTTACTTACAGTCTCGTGGCAGACTCTCTTCCGAAGCAGGACGGTGCCTTTATCAACGACAAGTACTGGGCACTGATGCCCTTTCAGTTGGCCTGGGACAAAGGCTATACCTACGAGGTGCTCGAAAATGCGACCTCCCCGATTCAGGGCCTTCCCTCCACCAAACTCAGCATTCTCTACGGTGCAGAGGGCGGCTATACCCCTGGGGATGCTTACGATCTCTACCTCGATGCAGCGCACAAAATCCTAGAGTGGACCTTCCGAAAAGGGAATGCTCCCGAGGGCCGTACCTGGACCTGGGAAAAGGCAGTTCCCTACGGCCCAATTCAAATCAGTTTGGAGCACAAGGACCCAGAAGGAAAGCGCTTTATCTGGCTCACCGATGTAACCGTCGAGTAAACCAGCTACTGCACACCACACTGACCACCAATTTTTCCTTTCATGAAAAAATCAATTCCTCGTCGACAATTCCTCCTGCAATCGGGAGCTCTCCTTGGTGCGGGCCTTCTCGCCAATCCCCTTTCCGGTTGGGCTGGCCCCCTCCAAAAATCCTGGACGGTAGGCGAGATCATGGACCTGTTTATTTCCCAGGTACCCAAGGCTCCCTTTGCACAAACGGTGGACACAATCAAAATTGGCTCCAGAGACACGGTGGTCACTGGGATAGTTACCACCATGTTCCCCAGCATCGCAATCATCAAAAAGGCGATTGAGTTGAAGGCCAACCTCATCATCCCCCACGAACCTACCTTTTACTCGGGTCAGGACGAGACCGACTACCTCCAAAACGACCCCGTCTTTCGTGGCAAATACGACCTGCTCGCAGAGAATAAGTTGACGATCTGGAGAAACCACGACTACGTGCACCGCATGCAAGACGATGGGGTGCGAGTAGGCGTGGTGGAAGAACTGGGATGGCAGGCCTACTATACCCCTGGAAGTCCAATCTTGCAGATTCCAACCACTACCCTTAGATCAGTCATCGACCACATCAAAACCCGAATGAAGGTGCCCGCGATGCGCTTTGTAGGCGATCTAGATCAACCCTGCTCCAAGGTACTCCTCCTGCCCGGTGCTGTAGGTGGGAAAACCCAAATCACACGAATTCAAGAACACCGTCCCGATGTGCTGATTTGTGGGGAATCCAACGAATGGGAAACACCCGAATACGTCAAAACCGCCCAAGAACTCGGCATGAAGCTTTCCATGGTAGAAATCGGGCACTCCGCCAGCGAAGAAGGAGGCTCAGAATTTGTAAAAAATTGGTTGGAAACCCATGTCCCAGGCGTCCCGATCTACCACATTCCTTCTGGCAATTCCCTGTCGGTTTACTAACTTTAAACTTTTTCAAGTCCACTTAATTTCCATCCCATGAAACGCATTTTTCTAGTACTTCTCCTCGCCATTTCTCCCATTTTCTCCTTTGCACAGCAGAAGCTGAGCGCTGAAGAAAAAAAACTGGTGGAACGCATCGAAAAAAATTACCAGGAAACCCAAGCGCTTCTGGAGGAGGTCATCAACATCAACTCGGGATCGCTCAACCTAGAAGGCGTTCGGGAAGTGGGTCGCGTTTTTGAGCGGGAATTTCAAAAAATTGGATTTCAAACCGAATGGGTAGACGTTCCAGCAGAAGTGAAGCGCGCTGGACATTTTGTAGCTACAAGAACAGGCACGAAAGGAAAAAAACTATTCCTGATTGGCCACTTGGATACCGTTTTTGAAAAGGACATGCCCTTCACCCCCTTCACCTGGCTCAACGACAGCACCGCCACAGGCCAAGGTGCCAACGACATGAAGGGAGGAGATGTGCTTGTGCTCGCTAGCCTCAAAGCGCTACATGAGCTAGGCTACTTGAAGGACCGAACCATCACTGTGTATTTCAATGGAGATGAGGAAAGTACCGGCAACGGGGCATTGTCTAGAAAAGATTTCATCGCTCGCGCCAAAGAGCATGACCTTGCCTTGGCCTATGAGACGGCGCAGGGTTTTGGTGGAGCCACAGTGGCTCGCCGAGGAGCTTCTGGCTGGACCTTGAAAACAAGCGGAAAGCAAGGTCACTCCAGTGGAGTATTTGGCCAAAATGCTGGCTATGGAGCCATCTACGAAGCTGCCCGAATCTTAAACGAATTTAGAGAAGCCCTTGCAGGGGAAAAGTATTTAACCTTCAACCCAGGCCAAATCGTCGGCGGATCGGATGTCAACATCAACTCGAGTACTGGTGCCGGCAGTTCTCTTGGGAAAACCAATATTGTGGCACGTGAAACCATCGTCACTGGAGATTTGCGCTTTTTGGGAGAGGCACAAAAAGAAGCAGCACGCGCTAAAATGCGAGAAATCGTCGCCAAAAATCTGCACCTAACCGACGCAGAAATCACCTTCTCCGATGGTATTCCTTCGATGGAACCTACTCCCGGCAACTATGCTCTAGCGGAAACGCTTAGCCTTGTTAGCCAAGACCTGGGCTATGGACCCGTGAAGCCAGGAGATCCGGGTAGCCGCGGTGCAGGAGACATCTCTTTTGTTTCTTCTTTTATGGACAGTTTGGATGGCCTAGGTGCATCCGGATCTGGGGCCCATGCTCCTGGAGAAACCATCAACATGAAGCAATTTCCTTCCTTGATCAAACGAAATACACTTCTCTTGTATCGCCTGACCCGATAAGTTGATGAAAAAAATAGTCCACCCCGCCCTATTGGCCTTGATCCTATTTTCCAGCCAAACTCCCAAAACTGCAGACCCTAAGCCCATGCCGCCAAAGAAAATCATCGTTTACCAGGTATTTACTCGACTTTTTGGCAATACGAATACCAGCAACATTCCTTGGGGCACTAAGGAACAAAATGGGGTGGGCAAGTTTAACGACTTTACGGATGCCGCTTTGGCAGAAATCAAAAAATTGGGGGTATCCCATGTCTGGTACACCGGGGTACCGCACCACGGGGTAATTGGCGATTTTCCGGAAATTGGCATCATGTCAGACGATCCAGACGTGATCAAAGGGAGAGCCGGCTCTCCCTATGCGGTGCGGGACTACTACCAAGTCAACCCAGACTTGGCGGTAGACGTGTCGCGCAGAATGGAAGAGTTTGAAGCGCTGATTGCCCGGACGCATGCCCAAGACATGAAGGTGATCATCGACATCGTGCCCAACCACGTGTCTCGTCATTACGAAGGAAAAAACAACCCAGCAGGCGTCCTAGACTTTGGTGCGAAGGACGATACCAACTTGGCTTACGCGAAGAACAACAATTTCTACTACCTGCCGGGCAAGGCTTTTCAAGTTCCTGCTCCCAAAAATGGCTACCAGCCCTTGGGCGGTGCGGCACATCCCTTGAGCGATGGAAAGTTTGATGAATTTCCAGCCAAATGGACCGGCAATGGTTCCCGTCTCGCCCAGCCCGATTTTTACGATTGGTACGAAACCGTCAAAATAAACTACGGCGTCAGCCCAGAAGGCAAGAAAGAGTTTGCCGAACTGCCCACCGATGCTACCAGCTTGGATTGGAGCAGGCATTACGCATTTTGGCAGGGGAAAGCAGTGCCTGACTCTTGGAAAAAATTCAAAGACATCACCCAGTTCTGGTTGAGCAAGGGAGTGGATGGCTTCCGATTTGATATGGCCGAAATGGTCCCTGTCGAGTTTTGGTCCTACCTCAACTCCCACATCAAAAAGACAAATCCCGATGCCTTCCTTTTGGCGGAGGTGTACAACCCAAGCCTTTACCGCGAATACATCCAAAAGGGAAAGATGGATTACCTCTACGACAAGGTAGAGCTCTACGACACGCTGAAGCACATCATGCAAGGCCATGGCTCCACGGACAATTTGGCGCCTATCCTGCAAGGCTTGTCGGACATCGAGCACCACATGCTGCACTTCCTCGAAAACCACGACGAGCAGCGGATTGCAAGTCCAGAATTTGCTGGCAACCCTTGGAAGGCACTCCCGGCAATGGTGGTCTCGGCCACAAGCACTACCGCACCGACGATGATTTACTTTGGTCAGGAAGTGGGTGAGCCTGGCGCCGAAATGGCCGGCTTTGGACAGCCCAGTCGCACTTCCATGTTTGATTACATTGGTGTTCCCCAGCACCAAAAATGGGTCAATGGAGGAAAGTTTGACGGAGGGCAACTCTCCGATAACGAAAAAGCGCTGCGCAACTACTATTCGGAGGTACTCAACTTTACACGCAACAGCTCTGCGCTAATGGGTGAATACCTAGAGCTGCACACCGCCAACCGGAAATTAAACCCAGCCTACAGCGACAAAACCTTTGCTTTTGCCCGTTGGGATGCAAAGCAGAAGTTATTGGTGGTCACCAACTTTGACGAACACCAATCCGTGAATACCGTCCTCCATCTTTCCCCTGAACTCTTGAAAGCCTGGGATTTGAAGCCAGGAACCCGGGAACTGGAAGAAAGAATGTTTGGCAAGAAAACCACCCAACTTCGTGTAGACGAGAAAGGCGCCCACATCGAACTTACCCTAGGTCCTTGGGAGTCGGCGGTATTTGAGGTGAAGTGAGGCAAAATTTGGAGGCAATGAAGGGAGGAGAGTTTCTCCTTTGCTGTAAAATTTGGGTCTTATCGCTTCTCAATTGCCTGGTTTTGTTTAATTTAAAGTTTTACCATCCTTAGTTTCGGTATGTCTCCTTCTGATAAACTCAATCGCCGAGAATTTATTACCTCAGCGGCCAGCATTGCTGCCACCATCTCCATTGTTCCCTCTTCTGTGATTGCAGGTACGGGACATGTACCTCCATCCGACCAACTTACCGTGGCCAACATCGGCTGCGGCACACAGGGACTTCGAGAGATGGGAGACTTACTCAAAAATCCCAAAATCCGTTTAGTCGCTGTTTGCGATGTAAATAAATCTTCCAGCGACTACATCGACTGGTCTCCCTATGGAATCAGAAATACAATTCGAGAAACCATCGGAGACAATTCCTGGTGGGAAGGCAAGCCCGGAATCCCGGGAGGCCGAGACATTGGCAAAGAATATGTAGAAAAGTACTACTCCAAAAATAAGCCCTCTGGGAGATACAAGGGTTGTGCGAGTTACGAGGATTACCGTGAACTGCTAGACCAGGAAAAGGGCATCGATGTGGTCAAAATCATGACTCCCGACCATACCCATGCCCCAATTGCCCTGGCAGCAATGTCCGAAAAAATCAATGTGGTCACCCACAAGCCCATTGCCAACAGACTTCTAGAGGGAAGAAAAGTCATCCAAAAAGCAGGCGAATCAGGAGCCATCACGCACCTCCTTGCCTGGTCAGATCGTCCGGAATACCGACAGATGAAAGCTTGGATGGATGCTGGATTGATCGGTGACTTGCAAGAAATTCATAACTGGTCCTACCGCCCCGTGTGGCAGCAGTGGACCAGTCGTCCTACTGCAGCCCAACCCATTCCTGAAGGATTTAACTGGCAACTCTGGCTGGGACCCGTTCCAGATATGCCCTACCACAAGCAGTACACCCACAACGTGTTCCGTGGCTGGTACGAGTTTGGCGGAGGTTCCATCGCCGACATGGGGCATTACAGCTTATTTCCTTTATTTGAAACCTTGGGCATTGACCACAGCCCCGTTTCCGTCAGGGCCTATGGCACGACCACCCGCGAGGAAATCAACCAGGTCTACCAGTGGGTCAAAAATGAGGTGGCCTTCCCGGCTAGCTGCACCATCAAGTGTAAGTTCCCTGAGCAAGCGACTCTCCCAGCCTTTGATCTCTTTTGGTACGACGGGGGCATGAAGCCCTTTGCCTGTGAAGAACTCGAGTCGGAGGGAAAAGACATTCCTGACGAAGGACTGCTGCTAGTCGGTAGCAAAGGAAAAATTTTGGGAGGCTTTCGAGGAGAAAATCCAGTGTTACTTCCAGAAGGATCCGCGATGCAAGGCCGCGATGCAGAACGCATCAATTCCCAAGGGGTAGATCGGAAGACCGATCTTTGGGTGGAGTCCATGCTGGCAGGAACACAAACTCCCGGCAGCTTGACCCGCGCCCAATGCATCACCAATACAATCAATCTTGGAGCCATTGCCCTGAGAACAGGCAAAAAAATTGATTTTGATGCCCAAAAAATACAAATTACCAACGATCCCAAAGCCCAGGACTTGCTTACGAGAACTTATCGGGCAGGTTGGGAGATTTAATTCCAACCAATCTTTACTCCCTTTTCAAACCCAAAACACCCATGAATAGCAGAAGAAATTTCCTCAAAACCACAGGCCTCGCCACCGCAGCCCTAGGATTAGGGCTCCCATCCTTGAGCTTTGCTCGGCAGTCAGCCGATCTCCCTTTTAAGATCTCCTTGGCGGAGTGGTCCGTAAATACCCTACTTTTTTCCAAGAAGCTGGATCACCTGGATTTTGCGCTAACAGCTAAAAAGCACGGCATCCATGCCGTCGAATATGTCAACCAATTCTTTTTTGATAAGGCCAAGGACTTAACCTACCTCAAGGAAATGAATACCCGATGCACCAACGAGGGCATCACCCAAGTGTTGATCATGGTGGATCGCGAAGGCATGCTCGGAGCTCGATCAGCCGCCGATCGCGGAAAGGCAGTCGAAAACCACAAAAAGTGGATTGATGCGGCCAAGTTCCTAGGATGCCACACCGTGCGTGTCAACGGGTACTCAGATATTTCCTGGTCTACCCGACCAGAAGATGCAGCAGAAGCCTCCAAGCTAGTCAGTGATAGCATCTACCAGCTTGCCAGCTATGCAGCACCTACAGGTATTCATATCGTGATCGAAAACCATGGAGGCTTCTCTTCCAATGGCAAATGGCTGGCAGATACCATCCGCAATGCAAACCATCCTCTGGCAGGTACGCTCCCTGACTTTGGTAACTTCCGCATCAGCACTCTAGAGGGCAAAGCCGTTTCCTACGATTCCTACCGAGGAGTGGATGAATTGATGCCCTTAGCCACTGGAGTGAGTTTGAAACCAAAGGTCTGGGACGATGCGGGCCAAGAGTCGGACTTGGATTATGCGCGCATGATGAAGATCGTCTTATCCCATGGCTACAGCGGACACGTAGGCATTGAGCACGGCGACAAGGATAAAGAATGGGAAAGCATCGTGGCCATTCGACAGATTCTCGAGGGCTTGCAAAAAGCCTAAAAACCAACGTTCTCAACCAAAGTTAATCCCCATCTACTCCATGAACCAACAACTTGGACAGCTTTCCCTTTTGGTGAAAGACTACGACGAAGCCATTCAGTACTACACGCAGACGCTGGGATTCGAACTGTTGGAAGATACCCCACTGACGGACACCAAACGCTGGGTGCGGGTAGCTCCAAAGGGCTCTGCCTGTCAGCTGCTGCTTGCCAAGGCAGCCAACGAAACGCAGCTGAGTCAGGTAGGCCTTCAGGCGGGAGGAAGAGTCTTCCTCTTCCTCTACACGGATGACTTTTGGAGAGATTACGAAAACTACCGCTCCCGCGGAGTAGTCTTTATCCGGGAACCGGCAGAAGAATCCTATGGAATTGTTTCCGTATTTTCGGACCTCTATGGAAATCTTTGGGATTTGATTCAACCCAAGGATTCCTAACCAAGACTTTATGGAAATCCAATCCAACAATCCCCTGCACGGAGTCACCCTAGCCGACATGATCGCTCAACTGGTCTCTTTTTACGGTTGGGAAGACCTCGGCGAACGCATCACCATCCGCTGCTTCACCCACGAACCTAGCATTGCCTCTAGCCTGAAGTTTCTCCGTAAAACCCCCTGGGCACGAGAACGGGTAGAAGGACTCTACCTCAAGATGCTACGGGACGCCAAAAAGGAAGGTGGTCCCTTGGGGAATTGAGAATTTTACTAAAACCTTTGAGGTCTTTCAGACCTCGAAGGAGACAAAAAAGCCCGTCCCGCAGAATTGCGGGACGGGCTTTTTCGTAGGGTTGGTGTTTTTTTATACGTAATTGTTGAGCATCACCGGCATCACGAGCATCAAGATATCCTCGTTGGCATCTTGGGTTGCAGGCACGATCAAGCCTGCACGGTTGGGCGCAGAGAACTTCAAGCTTATTTCCTTGCAAGAAAGGTTGTTCAACATCTCTACCAAAAACTTCGCATTGAAGCCGATTTCGATATCCTCTCCATCGTGGTCGCAAGACAAACGCTCGTTCGCTTCATTGGAGAAATCCAAATCTTCTGCAGAGATCATTAGCTCACTACCAGTCAACTTCAAGCGAACTTGGTGCGTGGTCTTGTTGGCATAGATCGCGATACGTCTCAAGGAACCCAATAACTCCATTCGGTCGATGTTCATCCGATTTGGATTCTCTGTTGGAATTACGTTTTCGTAATCTGGGAATCGCTCGTCAATCAGACGGCAGATCATCTTGATGTTGTTGAACTTAAAATAGGCATTGGACTGGTTGAACTCTACCGATACAGGCACATTCTCAGATGGCAAGGTAGACTTCAAAAGGTTCAAGGCTTTTCTTGGAATAATCAAGCTCGCCCCATTGGCGGATGCAATATCTACCCTTCTGTAACGTACCAGACGGTGTCCATCCGTAGCTACAAAGGTGGTGTTGGTAGGACTCAAATTGATATACACCCCTGTCATGGCAGGACGAAGTTCGTCCGAAGAGGTAGCAAAAATGGTATTTGCAATGGCAGAAGAAAGCACCTCAGTAGACATGTCAACTGTAGTGGCATTGTTTACAGTTGGGATTTTTGGAAAGTCAGTTGCGTTTTCCCCAGCAAGGCGGTAGCGTCCATTGTCAGAGCTGATTTCTACAGCATAAGTGTCATGATCGATGCTAAAGGTCACCGGCTGCTCAGGCAAATTCTTCAAGGTTTCAATCAAGATACGCGCAGGTACCGCAATATTTCCGTCTTCCTTCGCTTCCACTTGGAGCTGGGTCATCATGGAAGTCTGCAGATCCGAAGCAGTGATGGTCAATACAGCTCCCTTGATTTCAAACAGAAAGTTTTCCAGAATAGGCACCACCGGGTTGGTGGTCACGACACCGTTGATGGCAGAAAGCTGCTTGAGCAAGGCGGAGGAAGAAACAATAAATTTCATATCGTAGGGGTGGTATAGTTTTTTCTAGTGAGGTAAATTTAGAAATAAAATGCTAATTCAGAGGAACCTCTTCTCAATTGTAATAAAAAAGTTAAAAATACCTCACAGATTTTCTGTTTATGCCCTTCGGGAAAATCGTTTCACACGCAACAGACCAATTACTCCACCCATCAGCACCAGGAAAAGCACGGGAGCTCCCACATTAATCAGCTGCCACATCGATTTTTCATCGGCCACTTTTACCTTATCCAATGGGCGGATCTGCAGAACCTTCGTTCGCGTGGCAATGATCCCCTCTGGGTCAGTCAAGTACTGCACCATATTTTCCAAAAACTGCTTGTTAGCATAGGTGGCCTGCCCCAGCGGATCTTCCCCTAGTGGAAGTGGTTCCTGATTGGAGGGATTGAGTTGGCTTTGAAATAGGGACGCATCCCCAAGCACGATCACTTTTCCATTTCCACTGTTTTTAAGTGGGCTCGTGGCAAATTCCTCTGGCACAAATCGATTCTTGAACAGGGAGGTAAACTCGCCTTCCAGCAAGTAGGCTAGTGGCAGGTATTGGACACCAAATTCAGACTCTAGAGGAGGTTCTTGGAATGCCCCTAGGCTTATCAGATGAGGCAAAGGCACGATCCGAGAACGCTCCGAACTGAAGAGCAAAGGGGTCTTTCTCACTCCATCGGCCTTCACCGTGTCGAGGCTGCTGGTATAGCGGAAACTCACCTGATCCAATCCCTTGGTGATGGGATGAGAATACATGCGCCCCGCTTGAAAATAATAGGGCCATGGCAAAGGCACAAGCTGCTCCTGATTCCCAAAATTTCCGCCCATAACCGGAAGCACGCCGAAGTCAAGGTCCTGAATCAAGTCCTTGTTGACGCGGATCCCATACCGAAACAGCAGGCGGTCTAGGCTGTTTTCCTGAGGCAAGGCCAAGGCACCAGCTCCCGCCAACTGCCTTAAATCCAAGCTTGTCCCTTCAGCAGCCACAATCAAATTGCCCCCTCCCATTACATATTGATCCAGGAGGAATAGCTCCCGCTCGGAATAAGTCGAGTCTGGACCCAAAATGAAAACCGCAGCAAATGAACTTAGGTCTTCTACTTTTTTGGCCTGCTCCAAGGGCACCTTAAACAATTCGTAACGCCCATTAAGTGCCTCGACCATCCCAAAACCATCGTCTTCAGCCAGCTCCCCATGTCCAATGATCATCGCCAAAGCACTTTTTTGGGGGTACAATAGCTTTTGAATGGCCTGTGCCAGTTCGAACTCTAGGTTTTCAATTGAGGCATTCAAGGTTTGCTCGGCAGACATGCCCCGCTCCCCTTTCAAGATTAGAGCGCCTGTTTCGTAGGTGTCATCTGATACCAAAATCCCTGGAAAAATAAGCTGCTCCTGCTGTCCCGTGGCCTGATTGACAAATAGGTTCGTAGGACGGATGCCATAGTCGGCTAGGGTATAAATAAAATCTTCCTTCAAGGAATCGGTCACTTCCAGCGGGTCAAAATAGGAAACCGTTATGTTCTCAGCCGAATAGGCATTGAAGGTGCGGACGGTCTCCTCGATGGATTTTTGAAGTCTCCGCATTCCTCCCGGAAGATCCTCCCCAGTCAATAAAATATCCACATGCAAAGGTCGGTCTATCCCTTCCAACAACTTTAGGGTGGATGGATGCAGCGAATACCGTTTTTCTTCGGTCAGGTCAATTCGAAAACGGATCGTTTGTGCAAGGCCTACCAAGACCAGGATGCCAAGCAGCAGTGCCGCAAGTGGATATAGCCGGTGGGAGCTCAATCGGTTCATTTCTTCTTCAAAATCAAAACCGTTGCACCCAGAAATACCCAAATCATCCCCAGTAGAAAGAAAATATCTCTACTGTCAATTACGCCTCTACTCAAGCTATTGTAATGGTAGCTCAAGCTGAGTTCCTCTATCCAATAGGCCCAATCCCCCGAAACCATCCCTGCCAAAGCAGTCAATCCAAAATACAAGACGAAGCA
>Ga0114975_10001892_pt1 | contig 14534 bp, 12 predicted proteins | sample S_130626_EF_Meta_FD_87031 | JGI IMG/M metagenome (GOLD analysis project Ga0114975, IMG submission 87031) | Freshwater microbial communities from Lake Simoncouche, Canada to study carbon cycling - S_130626_EF_MetaG | ecosystem: Environmental > Aquatic > Freshwater > Lake | place: Lake...
TTCCTTGAATATCTTATCAATATTCAGTTAATCAGCAGCCGAAATAGGCAAGAAATATACACGAAGCGGTCAAATAAGTTCTTCTTAAAAAATAATTGCTTAACCTTTGCAATCAATTTAACAAACCAACTACTTTTGTATCTTAGTTGCATAAACAACTAAATAAATTTAAGCCGATGAAAGTTCTAGTATGTATTAGTAAAACACCAGACACAACTTCCAAAATTGCTTTTAAAGATGCTAATTGCAAGTTTGACGAAACTGGTGTACAATGGATTATTAATCCTTATGACGAATGGTATTCTTTAGTTCGGGCTATTGAGTTAAAAGAAAAAGATGCTGCAACCGTTATTCACTTGATAACTGTTGGCTTAACAGACGCTGAACCAATCATTCGGAAAGCATTGGCCCTTGGAGGAGACGAAGCAATTCGAATCAATGCTGATAGTAGTGATAGCTATTATATTGCTGCTCAGATTGCCGAAATAGTAAATCAAGGTGCTTATGATATTATTTTTACTGGTAAAGAAACCATTGACTATAATGGTTCTTCAATTGGTGGAATGATTGCTGAATTGGTAGATGCTCCATACATTTCTTTAGCAACTAAATTTGAAGTAAACGAAAATATAGCAACTGTTACAAGAGAAATTGAAGGCGGAGAAGAAGTGTGTAATGTGGCATTTCCAATTGTAGTAAGTTGCCAAAAAGGAGTTGCGGAACAACGCATTCCAAATATGCGTGGCATTATGGCTGCAAGAACTAAACCTTTGAAAGTGGCTGAACCTGCTGTAGTTGATTCTTTAACAAGTATTGCAAGTTTTGAATTACCTGCTGCCAAAGCAGGTGTAAAATTAGTATCGCCTGATAATGTTGCAGAACTAGTAAGATTATTGCACGAAGAAGCAAAAGCTATTTAATTCAGCTTTAATAATCTTCAAATTTTCAAACCTTAAATTTCAATTGTATTATGTCAGTTTTAATATTTATAGATCAAGCAGAAGGACAAGTAAAAAAATCTTCTTATGAGGCATTAAGCTATGGCTCACAAGTTGCAAAACAATTAGGTGTAGCAGCAGAAGGTTTAGTTTTAGGAACAATTAATGATGATTTATCTGCTTTAGGTAAATATGGAGTTACAACAATTCATCAAGTTGCTAATGAAGCATTGAATAATGTAGATAGCCAAATATGTGCAAAAGCTATTGCCGATGCAGTTAATGCAAGTGGTGCAACTGTTGTCATATTCTCTCACAACACAACAGGAAAAGCTGTTGCAGCAAGAGTTTCTGCTCGTTTAAAAGCAGGCTTGGTTGCTGGTGCAATTGCACTACCTGATACTTCAAACGGATTTGTTGTAAAAAAATCTGTATTTAGCGGAAAGGCTTTCGCAAATGTTTCAATTACTACACCAATTAAAGTTATTTCATTAAATCCAAATAGTTTTCAAATTGTGGCTGGTGAAGGTGCAGCTACCGTAAGCCCTTTACATATTGATATTGCAGCAAGTAAAATAAAAATTACTGCAACCAATAAAGTAATTGGTGAGGTTAGTTTGACTGATGCCGATATTGTTGTAAGTGGCGGCCGTGGTTTAAAAGGACCCGAAAACTGGGGAATACTTTTAGACCTTGCAAAAGAATTGGGTGCAGCTACAGCTTGTAGTCGTCCTGTTGGAGATGCACACTGGCGTCCACATCACGAACACGTTGGACAAACTGGTGTTCAAATTGCTCCTAACTTATACATTGCAATTGGTATTAGTGGAGCTATACAACACCTTGCTGGTGTGAATCGTAGCAAAGTAATGGTAGTGATAAATAAAGATCCCGAGGCCCCTTTCTTTAAAGCTGCTGATTACGGCATTGTTGGTGATGCATTTGAAGTGGTTCCTAAACTAACTGAAGAAATTAGAAAGATGAAAGCAAATAATTAATCATCCTTTATAATACTTATTTAATAAACAACGGCTGCACAATTAATGCAGCCGTTGTTTATTTTGTTAAGTACAATATCTTACAACTCTAATTTTTCAATAACAATTTTTGCCATCTTATAAAATGCCTCATTGCTATAGCCAGCAATATGTGGTGTGATGATTACATCATCACGTTTCAATAAAAAATCAAGTTGCTGTTTTTCCACAGCAGAATATGTTTCCAATTTTTCATTTTCTAATACATCTAATGCCACAGCCTTGAGTTTATTGTGCTTTATTGCATTTATCAAGGCATTTGTATCAACTACATCGCCACGACTTGTGTTGATGAAGTATGGTTTTCTCTCTAACGAATTAAAGAATGTATCATTTGCATAGTATTTTGTTAACTCTGTTAAAGGCAGGTGCAAACTAATAATATCAGCATTTTTTTTAATCTGTTCTAGAGATGCTTTTTCTATATACTCATTATCAAAATCAGATTTATTAATGTCGTTGGCAAAGATCTTTACATTGAAGGGTTGCAATAGTTTTGCAAATGAACTTCCTGTATGCCCAAAACCAATTATGCCAATTGTTTTTCCAAAAAGCTCTTCTCCCCTATTAATATCTCTAAGCCATTTTCCTTGTTTCAGTTCTACAGCACTCTTATTAATATTATTCATTAGGCTTAATAACAATCCTAAACAATGTTCAGCAACAGCATTACAATTTCCTTCGGGGCTGCTAACACATTTAATATTTTTTGTCTCAGCATAAGCAATATCAATATGCTCCATCCCACTGCCTAATCTTCCTATCCATTTTAAATTGGAAGCTGCATCAATCATTTGTTTATCAATAACCACATTAGTTGTTGTTATCATACCATCAAATGTGGCAATAATTGACAACAATTCTTCATACTTAATTGCTGGTAGATGAACTACTTCATAACCTCTAGCAATTAAAGCTTCTAAAAGGTATGGGTGGCATTTTGCAGTAATAATAACTCGTTTACTCATTTCATTCTAAATGTTAAATCAGCAAAGTCTTGTACAGAAAGTTGTTCGGGACGTTTAGTAAATATTTCTTCTTGCAAAACAGTTGCATCAAACATTCCTTTTAATGGATTACGCAACATTTTTCTTCTTTGATTGAAAGCAGTTTTAACCAATAAAGAAAATTTGCGTTCATTACTAAATTCAATAAAATTTTCTTTTCTTGTTAATTTGATTACACCGCTCATTACTTTGGGTGGTGGGTTAAAACTTGTGGGAGGCACATCAAATAAATATTCAACATCGTAGAAAGCTTGAATTAACACACTGATAATTCCATAAGCTTTACAACCGTGTTTTGCTGCAACCCTTTCTGCAACTTCTTTCTGAAACATACCAATAACTGTTGGAACTTGTTCTTTCCAATTAAGTATTTTAAATAAGATTTGAGTTGAAATATTATATGGGAAGTTACCTATCACAACAAACTCATCATCAAAAGGAGGATTGATTTGCAAAAAATCCTGATGAATTATTTTATCTTTTAAAATAGGATAGGTATTGATTAAGTAGGGTACTTTTTCATCATCTAATTCAACAGCTTTAAAGTTGACCTTTTGTAGTGCTATCAAATACTTTGTTAAAGCACCTGCACCAGGCCCCACTTCAAACAGATTAGTGAACTGGCAATTGTTTAGTGCGTCAACAATTTTCTTGAGAATAACTTCATCTTTCAAAAAATGTTGCCCAAGACTTTTCTTTATACTGTATTCCATTGAAGCAAATGTATTGATACTAAACTAAGAAGTATGATTAGAAATACTAATTTAGATATAATCCATTTAAAGAATCAATCATTCCACCCCCAGTATTATTAGCTTGTTGCTGATTTTCTGTAAATTCGCTGAGCAAATCTCGAACATCAAAACCTCCGCCAACATTACCAATTAAACTACTAACTATACTTTGAATATTAAAACTGTTATCGTTAGGATCATTTGTTTTATGAATCAAATTCTGGAGAACATTTGGTAGCAACCCACTTGCAACATTTTCTGCCTGAGATTGATCTAACCCAAATTGATGCACCAGATTTTGCACCATATTGTTTTGCATAACTCCTAATAATGGTGAAGTGTTGGTGTTTACAGCACTAGCACTAAACATACCAATAACACTATTTAGATTGCCCTCTGCAATAGCATTTTTTAGTGTATCAAAGATTGAACTTGATGCCACTTCTATTGCTGCATCATTGTGTTCATTTGGAATTGCAGGATTGTTTATAATAGTGTTTCCTGCTTGACTTTTTACCAAGTCTAATAGATTATCTAACATACACTTTATTTAATTAATAAGTTTTGAAAAATCAATGAATCGCCATTGAAAACATTGAAATCAACTCGCTCAGTAATTCCATTTACACTGCCACTATTGTTATGCTGCCAAAACAACCAGTTTCGAGAAATATGTGGCTTTTCAGAATCAGTATAATGTGCTATCCATAATGGAAAGCTGTCATATTTATTGCCAAGATTATTATTGTAAAAATCGACATAAGAATATATGATGGGCTTTACTCTGTAGTGAGTCTGCAACGCCTCTATACAATCATTTAATCTTTTATTTAATGTTATTTTATTAATCTCATAATTTTCTTCAATATCGATTACTGGTGGCAAATCTCCTTTTTCTAATCTAACATTTTTAATAAAGTTATTGGCTTGTTGTTTTCCATCTTTTGTTGCAATAAAGAACAAGTAAGCACCTCTCGGAATATTGTTTTGTTTAGCAAGTTCCCAATTTCGTTTGAACATTCCATCAACATCTTTGACACCTTCAGTTGCCTTCATAAATGCAAAGTCGATAGTGATGCTATCGATTTTCATTTTTTTTATTGAAGCCCAATAAATATAACCCTGATGCTTACTTACATCAATCCCATTGATTTTATATTTTGTAGGAATTGTTATACCAAATGCTTTGTAAAAAGTATTCTCACTGCGTTGCATCATCCTATATTGATAGTATAGCCACACGGCAGCTGTACAAATCAAAATGCTTGATATTACAATTAAAAATTTGAGTAAGTATTTAATTTTTCTGTTTACCGCCATAAGTCGAGTCAAATGTCATTATTAAAATGTGAAAGAAAATAAAAAATTTCTAAACAACACCTGCAATAACATTTTCAATAGTCCAATAGATTGATACAATTGTTCAAAAGATTCCACCACATAATAAGTGTCTTGAATATGGTCATTCTCATAGGGTGTATTCATTATTACAGCTGCATCATAAGGAATATGCTTGGGTTTGGGGCTCAATGAGAAATTGGTTTCGCTAGCTGTAAACCATTAATCATATCATAACGCATAACTGTATCTATTTTAAATAAAAATAGTTAGAAAACTAACACTACTAGAAAACAAAATTATTTTCCGTTAGTTTCAAACAGCAAATAACCCACACTGTTATCTGATTGAAAATATGTGCAAACTAACACCTGTTATCTTTCCGTTTCAATAGCCTATTTTCGCGGCCACAATTATTGTTTTATGAGTCATACTAAAGTTCGAATAGTTACTGCTGCGAGCCTATTTGATGGTCACGATGCTGCTATTAATATAATGCGTAGAATTTTGCAAAGTAAGGGTGCTGAAATTATTCATTTGGGTCATAATAGAAGCGTTCACGAAATTGTTGAAACAGCTATTGAAGAAGATGCACATAGTATTGCTATAACATCTTATCAAGGTGGGCACGTTGAGTTTTTTAAGTATATGAAAGATTTATTAAACGAAAATGGTTGTGGCCACATCAAAATATTTGGTGGTGGTGGTGGTACTATTTTACCAGCTGAAATAGAAGAATTGCACAATTATGGTATCACTAAAATTTACAGCCCAGATGATGGTAGAACAATGGGACTTGAAGGAATGATAGAGGATGTGATTGAAAAGTCAAAAGTAAAAAGTGAAAAGCAAAAAGTAGATGTTAATAAAAATGCTTTAGGTGAAGCAAAAGATATTATTTCAATAGCACAAAAAATTACGGCTGCTGAAAATGGCGAAACATTAAACCTTAAACCTCAAACTTCAAACATTCCTGTCTTGGGAATTACAGGTACTGGTGGTGCAGGAAAATCTTCTGTAACCGATGAGATTGTTCGTAGGTTTTTAAATAATTTTAGCGATAAAACCATTGCTGTTATTAGCGTTGATCCATCTAAGAAAAAAACAGGTGGTGCTTTACTAGGCGATAGAATTAGGATGAATGCAATCTCTCATCCTCGTGCCTATATGAGAAGTTTGGCAACACGTGAAGATAATAAGGCCTTAAGTGCTTATGTGCAAGAAGCTATTAACGTTTGCAAAGAAGCAGCATTTGATTTTATTATTTTAGAGAGTGCAGGTGTTGGGCAAAGTGATGCTTCTATATTAGACTATTGTGATGTGAGCATGTATGTGATGACGCCAGAATATGGTGCTGCATCTCAATTAGAGAAGATTAATATGTTAGATTATGCCGACTTAATTTGCATCAACAAATTTGATAAAGCTGGTGCATTAGATGCGTTACAAGATGTGCGTAAACAGTACAAACGCAATCATCAAATGTTTATGGCAAAAGACAATGAATTGCCAATTATTGGAACAATGGCTAGCAAGTTCAATGATGAGGGCGTGAATCATTTATTTGAAATGTTGCTTAAAACAATTCACACCAAAACCAACACAGCATTTGGGGAATATCATTTTAATGAAACAGCAAAAGTTTCATCAGCCATTATTCCTTCAAACAGAACAAGGTATTTAAGTGAGATCAGTGAAACGAATAGAACTTACGATGCACAAGCAAGTGAACAAGCAGCTATTGCTAGTAAATTATATCAACTAACTGGAACATTAGAAATATTTAAACAAAAAAATCAAACAGATTTAGTTGAAATATTACAACAACAAATCGGCTTTTATAATGAACAATTAAATGCCGAATCAAAAAAACTAGTTGCTAACTGGAATAATGTTATAGCTGTTTATAAAAAAGATTTTTTTGAATATCAAGTAAGAGATAAAGTAATTAAACAACCACTTACATCATTATCTTTAAGTGGAACTAGGGTGCCAAAAGTTGTATTACCAAAATATAAAGATTGGGGAGATATTTTAAAATGGCAATTGCAAGAAAATGTACCTGGTGAATTTCCATATACTGCTGGTGTGTTTCCTTTAAAACGTGATGGCGAAGACCCAACAAGAATGTTTGCTGGTGAAGGTGGACCAGAGCGAACGAACAGAAGGTTTCACTATGTAAGTGTTGGGCAGCCTGCAAAACGTTTAAGTACTGCATTTGACAGTGTTGCATTATATGGCGAAGACCCAGCTTATCGTCCAGATATTTATGGTAAAGTGGGTAATAGTGGTGTTAGCATTGCAACAGTAGATGATGCAAAAAAACTATATAGTGGTTTTGATTTATGCGATCCTAAAACATCTGTATCAATGACCATCAATGGGCCTGCACCAATGCTATTGGCTTTTTTTATGAATGCAGCCATTGACCAGCAATGTGAAAAATATATTATTGAAAATGGATTAAGAGATGAGGTAAATAAAATCATCGAATCTAAATTTAACCTTGCTGAATTGCCTAAATACGTTGGTGTTGATGGTAAAATGGTATCACCATTGAAAGGAAATTTAGAAGGTGTGTTACCAGAAGGCAATAATGGTTTAGGCTTACGCTTATTGGGATTAAGTGGAGAAGATGTGTTGCCAAAAGATGTTTATGAAAAAATAAAAGCACAAGCTTTACAAAATGTACGTGGTACTGTGCAAGCAGATATTTTAAAAGAAGATCAAGCACAAAACACATGTATTTTTTCTACAGAGTTTGCATTGAAATTAATGGGCGATGTGCAGGAATATTTCATCCATCAAAAAGTAAGAAACTTCTATAGTGTTAGTATTAGTGGTTATCATATTGCTGAAGCTGGTGCCAATCCAATCACCCAGCTTGCTTTCACTTTGGCAAATGGTTTTACTTATGTAGAATATTACTTAAGTAGGGGAATGAATATTGATGATTTTGCTGCCAATCTTTCTTTCTTCTTTAGCAATGGTATGGATCCTGAATACAGTGTAATTGGACGTGTTGCAAGACGCATTTGGGCAAAGGCAATGAAGTATAAATACAAAGCCAATAAGCGTAGCCAAATGTTAAAATATCATATTCAAACAAGTGGTAGAAGCTTGCACGCACAAGAAATTGACTTTAACGATATACGTACAACACTGCAAGCTTTATATGCTATTTATGACAACTGTAATTCATTACACACAAATGCTTATGATGAAGCCATTACCACACCAACAGAAGAGAGTGTTCGTAGGGCGATGGCAATTCAATTAATCATCAATAGAGAATTAGGTAGTGCTAAAACAGAAAACTTTACCCAAGGTAGTTTTGCATTGGAAGAAATGACTGACCTTGTTGAAGAAGCTGTACTTGTTGAGTTTGACAGAATTAATGAACGAGGTGGTGTATTAGGTTCTATGGAAAGAATGTACCAAAGAAATAAAATTCAGGAAGAAAGTTTATTCTACGAGCATCAAAAACATACTGGTGAATTACCATTGATTGGTGTAAATACTTTCTTAAACAGTAAAGCTTCTCCAACAATTATACCAAGTGAAGTGATACGAAGTACTACTGAAGAAAAAGAACAACAAATAAACACTGTTGAAACCTTTAAAAAACGCAATGAAAATATTGCACAAAACAAATTAAAACAGCTACAACAAATAGCTATTAATAATGGTAATTTATTTGCTGAGTTAATGGAAACAGTGAAGTATTGCAGCCTTGGCCAAATTACAAATGCTTTGTATGAAGTAGGTGGGCAGTATAGAAGAAATATGTAAATCTATATACGATTTGTTGATTTTAGAAATACGATGGATAAACAAACCCTGAGCAATGATTGGCTATTGCAGAGGGTTGTTTGTTTATAAAATTGCCTCTATTTCTTCAACCACATTGGTTTAGTTTTTAAAACCTTTTTATGTATAGCACAAGTTTCTGAATGTGCACCTTGTAAATAACCAATACTCATTAAAAATTCATTTACTATTTCGCCACCCGTAAACTTAAAAGTTTTCTTAAACAACTGCACCCATTCTTCTTTGTTTTTAGGATGATGATGCTTTAACCATTTTTCAAAAGAGCCAAATTCTTTTTGTAAAACAAGTATAGTCTTTGCATTTTCTATAGCAGCATTTACTTTTAGTTTATTACGTATAATACCTGCATCTGCAAGCAATCTTTCTCTATCTTTCTCGGTATAAGCTGCAATCTTTTTAATGCTAAAGTTGCTGTATGCCTTTCTAAAGCTGGCTTCCTTTTTCAAAATAGTTTCCCAACTTAAACCTGCCTGATTAATTTCCAAAATTAATCTACCAAACAACTCATCATCATCGTGAATAGGAAATCCATAGTGATTATCGTGATAGTTTTTGTGCAATGCTTTTCTTTCTTCGGAGTGCATTGATGCTACAACAAAACAATATGACATAGTTGGTCTAAAATTTTAATGGATACAATATTACAAAGCTATTCACATTGCTTTCAAAAACGATGCTTACAATTACAAAACAAACAGCAACTTTGTTGTTTACAAAAACACAGCAATGAAAAAACATATCGCCTCTATTATCTGCTTATTGCAATTTATTGTTTTCACATCTTGTGAAACCAATGCACAAAAAGCAACCATATCAATTAATGATTTTGAAAAAGGAATAGCACAAAAAGATATTCAACTATTAGATGTGCGAACAGCTGATGAATATAAAACTGGTCATCTACAAAATGCATTACAAGCCAATTGGAACAACGATGCGGAATTTAAAGAAAGAGCAAAATCCTTAGACAAAACAAAACCATTATATGTGTATTGTTTGGGCGGTGGCAGAAGCAATGCTGCAATGAATTGGTTAGTAGAAAATGGATTCACCAATGTATATAATATGCAAGGTGGCATTACTGCTTGGAAGCAAGCAAACAAAGCAGTTATAGGTGTAAACAATGTGAAACAAATTGCATTAGAAGACTATTTTGCAGCAATACCAAATGATAAAAATGTGCTAGTAGATTTTGGTGCAGAGTGGTGTCCACCTTGCAAAAAAATGAAACCTGTTTTGGATAGTTTAGAACAACAACAATACCGTGTAATTAAAATAGATGGGGCAGCACAAACTGCATTATGCAAGCAACTAAACGTAGATGCATTTCCTGTGTTTATTGTATATAAAAATGGAAAAGAAATATGGCGTAAACAAGGTGTTGTTGAAATGGAAACATTGAAACAACAACTAAAATAAATACAAGTTTTACAACAAACTTATAATTTGTAATTATTAATTACCGTTTACTCAAAACATATTTTTCTGTAAATATTTAAAATAATTTTATGACAACAATTTGCGTTTGTGGTGCAGGGACAATGGGAAGTGGCATTGCACAAGTGGCTGCACAAGCTGGTTACAAAACCATTCAGTTTGATGTTAATGATGCAATGCTGCAAAAGAGCAAAGCCAGTATTGACAAGACTTTACAAATGTTGGTAGATAAAAATAAAATCAGTGTAGAGCAACAAACAACTACTTTAAATAATTTAGTTTTCACCAGCAATATCAATAATTGCATTGCAGATATTGTGATAGAGGCTATTGTTGAAAAGAAGGATATTAAAGTGAGTTTGTTTAACCAATTGGCAGCAATAAATGATAGTGAAACCATTTTGGCAACCAACACTTCTTCTATTTCTATCAAAGAAATTGCAACAGCAATTCAGCACCCAGAACGTGTGGTGGGCATGCACTTTTTTAATCCGGCTACTTTAATGAAGTTAGTTGAAGTAATTAAAACAGAACATACATCAAATGCTGTAGTAGAAAAGATTTTGGAGGTTTGCAAACAAATGAATAAAGTGGCTGTAGTGTGCAAAGATTCGCCTGGATTTATTGTAAATCGTGTGGCTAGACATTACTATTTAGAAGCAATGAAGTTGATAGAATTAAATCTTGCAACAGTTGAAACCGTAGATGAAATTATGGAAAACGCCGGCTTTAAAATGGGCCCATTTAAGTTGATGGATTTAATTGGTATGGATATCAATTTTGGCGTTAGCAATATTATTTATGAAGCTATGGATAAACCAGCAAGATTAAAACCTAGTATTGTTCAACAACAAAAAGTTGAAGCAGGAGAACTTGGAAAAAAGACTGGCAAAGGATTTTATCAGTATTAATTGAAATTAAAAAGTATTGGCAACTTAAAAAAAATTGCTAATACTTTTTAAAACACATCAATTATCACAAATACTAAACTGATAGTTTAAAGAGTCTAACTCGATCTCTGCGTGGTTTAATTGTTTATAAGAAAATCGTAATGATTCAATGTAAATCATTTTAGTGCATCAATGATTATGTTATCATTTTCAACAATGGATTTTAAATTTTATATGGTGCAATTAAAAACAAGAAAGGCGAAATTTTATTCTGCCTTTTTTTATATTATTTTATCCAGCCTTCTTTTTTATACCAGTTAATAGTGTGCTGTATGCCTTCTTCTAATTTATATTTAGGTGTATAGCCAAACTGCTCTATTTGATTGCAAGCAACACTCCAGTTTTTTGCTTTAAACTCCTTCAATCGTTCTCTGTTTAGCAAAGGTGTTTTGCCTTTTAAATGGCCAACAATTTCTGATATCACTGCAAAAAATCCTGCAACTGCAGCAGGCACAATAATAGAAATAGTTTTAACATCCAAAGCCTTTTTAACAAGATTATTAAACTCTCTAGATGTGTAATTACTTAAATCCGAAACGATTAAATTTTGATGCATTGCATCCGATTCCATTGCAATAAAAATAGCAGCTACTAAATCGTGAACGTGAACAAAACTTAGTAATTGTCTGTCGTTATTAATGTATACTTCAAGATGGTTTGATATAGATTTCAGCAACACAAAAAAGTCTTTATCTCTGGGTCCATAAACTGCTGTGGGGTTAACAGTAACCGAGGGGAAATCCTTATTATCTCTAAAAAAATCTTCTGCTTTTAATTTGCTTTTGCCATACGCTGTCAAGGGCTGTTGTTGATTTGCAGTAGTAATAGGGTAAGCATCAATCCCTGGCCCATAAGATGCCAAACTACTCACAAAAACAAATTTTTCAGGAACAAGTTGATTTCTTTTTAATGCATTCACCAGTCTTTTGGTACTTTCAAAATTAACAGCATCAAAGTCTGCTTTATTAATTGATTTTGTTACACCTGCTGTGTGTATCACAAAATCTACTGTTCCGTATTGTGTAGCAAAATTTTGCAGCGAAGCATCAAGCAATGCATCATTGCTTAAGTCGAGTTCAAAGAAATTAATTTCAGGATGGGTAAGGTATTTTTTACTGCTGCCTTTTCTAATACCTGCAAAGGTTTGATAGTTTCTTTTAATAGATTCTTCTACAATAAAGCTTCCTATAAACCCACTAGCACCAGTTACTAAAACATTTTTTTTCATTAAAAATTATTAATGCTACAAATGTTTAATATAACATCTTCGCCTTTTATGTTGAACAGATTCAAAGTATTGCCAAATAGACTGCACTGCAGTATTTGATTCTAATTCAGGATTAGATTCTGCGTATTTAATTCCATTTTTAAGATACACTTTGGCAAGCTCGTGCATCAAAATTGCATTAACGCCTTTGCCTTGTAATTCTTTTTTAACGGCAACTAAATATAAATCTCCATATTCATTTTTTTTCAATGCCTTCAGCAAATGAAAAACACCAAATGGTAATAAACTTCCTTTTGCTTTTTGAAGTGCTACAGATAAGGATGGCATTGTAACTGCAAAAGCAACCAGCTTGCCTGTTTTATCAACGATTAATGGGAGAAAATCTGGACGAACAAAAGAAAAATATTGTTTTGTATAATATTGAATTTGCTTTTCTGTTAAAGGCACTACACCAAACAAATGAGAATAGGCTTCGTTAATTAATTCAAATATTTCTTTAGCATAGGGAAGAATATCTTTAGACTTTTTGGTTTTCACCAATGATAGTTCAAGTCTTCTTTCAACAATGCTTGCAATTTTCTCTAGCTTTTCAGGTACTGTTTTGGGCAATGTAATTTTGTATTCAACCCAGTCAGCATCTTTTGCATAACCTAACTTCTCTATAAATTTTGGATAGTAAGGATAGTTATAAATGGCAGCTAAAGTTCCTAACTGATCAAAGCCTTCAACTAGCATTCCTTCGTGGTCTAAATCTGTAAAACCTAAAGGTCCGTGAACAGCTTTCATTCCTAGTTCTTTAGCCCAACCTTCCACTTCACCAATTAATGCTTTGACAATGGCTTCATCTTCTTCAAACTCAATCCAGCCAAAACGCAGGTATTGATTTTTCCACTTTTCAATGTAGGCTTTATTTAAAATAGCAGCAATTCTACCAACAACTTTATCCCCTTTATAAGCCAGCCAGTAACGAGCATTGCAATAATCAAATGCTGGATTTTTGTCTTTGCTTAATGTGGCTTTTTCATCAAATCTTAAAGGTGGAACATAGTAAGGATGATTTGCATATAGCCTATATGGAAAGTCAATAAAAGCTTGTAATTCCTTTTTTGACTTTACTTCTTTAACTGTAATATTCATTCCCGAACTTTAAGTTTTGTTAGTGAAAATTTGAAACTATTTCATAGCAAAAACACCTAGCTCATTAGCTACTTTTTCGATTTTATCTAAAGCCTCATCCATTTGAGATTGTGTGTGTGTTGCCATCATTGACAAACGAATTAATGATGCATCACTTTTTACCGCAGGAGAAACAACAGGATTAACGAATATTCCTTCTTCGTATAAGCGTTGATTAAATAGGAATGTTAATTGATTATCTCTAATATAAATTGGAATAATGGGTGTTTCTGATGTATTTATATCAAAACCAAGCTCTGTGAGGGTTTTAGACATATAATTCGTATTATTCCAAAGTGCTGTTTGGCGTTCAGGTTCTGATCTAATAATTTCCAAAGCAGCTTGTGCTGCAGCCACAGCACTTGGTGGAATGCTAGCACTAAAAATCATTGGACGAGATGTGTGTTTTAAATAGTTAATAACCTCTTTCGTAGAGGCTACATACCCACCTACCGATGCCAATGATTTACTGAAAGTTCCCATTATAATATCAACATCATTTGTTAAACCAAAATGGCTAGCTGTACCCCTGCCACAATCTCCAATAACACCCACTGCGTGGGCATCGTCACACATCACTAAAGCTTCATAGGTATTGGCAAGTCTTGTTATTTCTGGCAAGTTACAAATATCACCTTCCATACTAAAAATGCCATCCATTACAATCATTTTGATAGTTGCATTTGGAATGTTTTTTAACAATCTTTCCAAATCTTCCATATCGTTGTGCTTGTACTTTAGTACTTTAGAGAACGATAATCTACTTCCTTCATAAGCAGAAGCGTGATTGAATTCATCCATAATTATCACACCATTTCTACCTGTAAATGCAGATACAGTGCCAAGGTTAGCTTGAAA
>Ga0114975_10001897_pt1 | contig 14513 bp, 14 predicted proteins | sample S_130626_EF_Meta_FD_87031 | JGI IMG/M metagenome (GOLD analysis project Ga0114975, IMG submission 87031) | Freshwater microbial communities from Lake Simoncouche, Canada to study carbon cycling - S_130626_EF_MetaG | ecosystem: Environmental > Aquatic > Freshwater > Lake | place: Lake...
AATGCGTTGCTTTTGATATCCTTTTTGGTTGTCCTGGATGGATTGAAGGAATGCTTCAAGCGTATGCCTTAATCAAATCAGGAATGGCTAAAAAATGTTTGGTTATTGGTGCCGAAGCATTATCAAGAGTGGTGGATCCACACGATCGAGATTCTATGATTTATGCTGATGGAGCAGGGGCAACCATTGTAGAGTTCACTGAAGAAAATTGCGGAATTTTATCTCACGAAAGTGCTTCCTATACTTATACTGAAAAAGACTACCTTTTTTACGGAAAATCCTATAATGCAGATTTAAATCCGGATGTTTTTTATATAAAAATGCACGGTAGAAAAATATATGAATTTGCTTTAAGCAATGTTCCTACCGCAATGAAAAGTTGTTTAGAGAAAAGTGGAATTGCTATTGAGGAAGTAAAGAAAATTTTGATTCATCAAGCCAATGAAAAAATGGACGAAGCCATTATTAACCGTTTTTATAAATTATACAATCAAACTCCGCCTGAGGGAATTATGCCCATGAGTATTAATTTTTTAGGAAATAGTAGTGTGGCTACCATTCCAACATTATATGATTTATTGGTCAATAACCAACTTGAAAATCATAAAATTAAAAAGGGGGATATTTTACTTTTTGCTTCTGTTGGAGCTGGAATGAATATTAATGCTTTTGTTTACCGATATTAGAATCGCAATTTTTTAATTGTTTTTTCAAGCCAAAAATTATACGAATAAACTAATTTTAGTTGGTAAATAATCAATAGGTTTAATAACAAGCAAAAGATAGTTTTGTAAATTAAGTTCAGTAAATGGTTGTTTAATATTGGCAAAAAGTAGCTTATTAATAGCACTAGCACAAATACCATTATCAATTTTAAATAGGAAATATCGAAAGGTACTATTTTGAATTTCTTATAAATAAATAGCAATTTTGATAAATTAAAAAGTAGCATTGAAATCAAAGAGGCAACGGCAACTCCCTCAATTCCGTATTTTAATACTTTTATAAATAATAAATTAAGAGAAATGTTCAGTAGAATTAGCAATCCAATTGCGATCAAATTGAATTTGTAATATTTAGAATAAGTTATAATTTCCCCGTTAAATCCAGTTCCCATATTTATCAAAACATTGAAACCCAAGATTAAGATCACAGGAATTGAATCAATAAGATTTTCATGTGTGGGCAACAGCATAAATAAATTTTCAATTCCTAAGAAAATACAACTGTAAAGTAGTGCACCAATAAAGAAAAGTAGCTTAGAAATTTCTTTGTATTTCAAATCAAGTTCAGCTATTTGATTGTTTTTTATATAGTTTGAAATAATTGGTGCATACAAAATAAAAATCCCAGTAGCAGGAACCGCAAGGGCTGAAGCCAATGTTACTCCGATGCTAAAAGTTCCATTGGCTTCCATTGAAAGGAATTTTGGGATCATAATAGCATCGATTCTAAAGGCAAATACAGAACCCAAACTCCCAGCAAAAGCAAACATCGAAAACCGGTACATTTCTTTCTTACTAATTTCAGAAAATAACGATTGAAAATCGAATTTAAAGGAAGGTTTGAAATGATAAAACAGGTAAATCCCAATAAAAATAGCAATCAGTCCATAGGAAATGATGTAGAAAAGTAGCGATTCTTGAATAGTATACAATTGGTTTAACACCAATAAAAATACAATTGGCAAAATCAATTTAGGGATAATATTATCAAAGAAAGTAGGAATTGCTATTTTTCCAATTATGGTTGATTGCTTTTTAAACAAATCAATTATAGCTAGAGATAATCCAATTGGAAAAGCCAAATAAATGTATTTAAAACCTGATAATGCTGGAATTAATGAAGCCAAACCAATTGCGAATAGCTGAACTAAGCCCATCGAAAACACAGATAAAATACTATAGGAAAAAAGTTGTTTTTCTTGATTGGAATCTAATTTTGGTCCAAATTTGATCAGCGTTTGTGAAGCTCCTAAAAGCATTATTGGAAATAATAGTTGTGCTAAAGATTCTACATATCTAAAAATACCAAGCATTTCCTTATTTTTTGGATATATAAAAAGCGTTGAAATAATTCCAATCAGAATTCCAACATAATTAATTAAGGTAAAGAAAAAAGCTTGTTTGTGAGTTTCTTTATTTGACATAATTTATAGAGGCAAAACACCATTTATTCCTTTCATTGAATTTTCTCGAATTTGTAAAATCATTTTGATATTCAAAAGTAAGTTAAAATAATACAATAAAAGTTTAATAAATAAAGAAATGGTTTTTAGGGTTCCTTGTTTTGAAAAATGAAATTTAGACAATCCAAAAACTGATTTTAATCCGAGAAGAATTGAGTGTAAAAGGGAATTATTACAATTAATAATCTGGTTTAAAATTAAATACTTCGATTGCAAAGCTATTTTATTGGAATTCAATCTAACTATTCTATCATGACAAATGGCAGCATTTTTTACTACTGCAATATTAAATCCGTGGTATTTTACCCGTTCGCAAAAATTTCTATCTTCGCCATAATGATTAAATATTGGATCAAAATAACCTGTCTTTGAAAAACACTCTTTTGAAACCAACCAAGCAGCAGCATTAATAAAAGAAACTATTCGGAGCGATTCTGAGTCCTCTACTATTTTGAAACGATTAAAATAAGTATTAAAATTTTCATCTAAAGTGATTTCGTCTGCTGAATAATGAATAGGGCTTACGATTCCTAAATTTGGATTTTCGAATAAGGCTTCAGCTAAATTTGAAATGGTGTTTTCATAGATCCAAGTGTCTTGATTTAATAAAAAAATCGCATCGGCACCTTTTTTTATAGCCCAATCTATTCCTATGTTATTGGCTTTGCCAAAACCTAAATTACTTTTATTTTGAATAAGTTCAATCGCCTTAAACTGTTTGACAATATTGATTGTTTCGTCTGTTGATGCGTTGTCAACGATTATAATATCAATGGGATAATTTGAATTTAATAGCGAATTTAAGTTCTTTTTAATCCAAATTGCTCCATTGAAAGTAACAATAACAACCGCTATTTTCTTTTTCAAATGAAAGTTATTTTTTAATCACTGCAAAAATAATGATATTTGCAGTAGACTTTTAAAAAAAATGAAATATTACCTAATTATTCCTGCTCATAATGAAGCCGATTTTATTGCTTTGACATTAGAATCTATTGTTTCGCAATCTGTGGCACCTTCAAAAGTGGTAGTAGTTAATGATAATTCTACCGATGAAACGGCTTTAAAAGTCGAGGAATTTATAAAAAAATACAATTATATTTCATTAGTAAATAAATCTTCAGAGGCGGTACATCTTCCAGGAAGCAAAGTGATTCAAGCTTTTCATAAAGGTTTCAAAACTATAGATTCTGAATATGATATTATCGTAAAGTTGGATGCCGATTTGATTTTACCTAATAATTATTTTGAGACCATTTTAGGTCATTTTAAAAGTGATAGTGCAATTGGAATGGTGGGAGGTTTTGCCTATGTAGAGAAAAAAGGGGAATGGATATTGGAAAATTTAACCGATAAAGATCACATTCGTGGGGCTTTTAAAGCTTACAGAAAAGAGTGTTTCCTGCAAATAGGAAACTTGAAACCAGCCATGGGTTGGGACACAGTTGACGAATTGCTTTGTAAATTCTATGGATGGAAAGTGGTAACTGATGCCGCTTTAAAAGTCAAACATTTAAAACCAACCGGTGCTAATTACAATAAAACAGCAAGATTTAAACAAGGAGAGGCTTTTTACGCTCTAGGGTATGGTTTTTTTATTACTTCTATAGCCTCTTTAAAATTAGCTATTCTAAAAAGAAAACCATTGTTGTTTTTTGACTATATTCAAGGATACTGGAAAGCGAGAATTAATCAAAAACCACTTTTAGTAACTAAAGAACAGGCAAAATTTATTCGAAATTATCGCTGGAAAAAGATGAAAGAAAAAGTAATAAAATAATCGATACATTGAATTTTCAAAATTAACTTCCTTAATAATTCAAAAGTCACAACTTATCCCTAATTTCGCCAATATATTTATTTTATGATGCTCATTCGTTATATATCACAAATAGGAAAATACTTCATGATGTGGGGAGAAATTTTCAAAAAACCAACTAAATGGTCGGTTATGAAAGTGCTCATCTATAAAGAAATCGACGATTTAATTATTGGCTCACTTGGAATTGTAGCATTTATTTCTTTTTTTGTTGGTGGGGTTGTAGCGATTCAAACAGCTTTAAACTTAACAAATCCTTTAATTCCAAAGTACCTAATAGGCTTTGCAACACGACAATCAGTTATTTTAGAATTTGCACCCACATTTATTTCGGTTATAATGGCCGGAAAAATGGGATCTTTCATCACCTCTAGTATTGGAACCATGCGCGTTACAGAACAAATTGATGCACTAGAAGTAATGGGAGTTAACTCCTTAAATTATTTGGTTTTTCCAAAATTAATGGCTTTGTTATTATATCCATTTTTAATTGGCATATCCATGTTTATAGGTATTCTTGGTGGTTATATCGCTGCGGTTTATGGTGGTTTTGGTACTGAAGCTGATTTTGTTTCTGGGTTGCAACAAAAATTTATTCCCTTTCATATCGCCTACGCCTTTATAAAAACATTTATTTTCGGACTTTTATTAGCAACCATTCCTTCCTTTCATGGTTATTATATGAAAGGCGGTGCGCTAGAAGTAGGAAAAGCCAGTACAGTTTCATTCGTATGGGCTTCGGTTTCAATAATTGCTGTAAATTATATTTTAACGCAACTCCTTTTGACCTAATGATAGAAATTAAAAACATAGAAAAATCATTTGGCGAAAGCAAAGTCCTTAAAGGTGTTTCGACTATTTTTGATACCGGTAAAACCAATTTAATAATTGGCCAAAGTGGTTCTGGTAAAACAGTTTTATTAAAAAGTTTACTAGGAATTCATTCACCTGAAGTTGGAACTATTTCATTTGACGGCAGAATTTATTCTGATTTATCAGCTGAAGATAAAAGAGAATTGCGAACAGAAATTGGCATGGTTTTTCAAGGAAGCGCTCTTTTTGATTCAATGACGGTTGAAGAAAATGTTGGTTTTCCCTTAAAAATGTTTACCAATAATTCAAAATCTGAAATTCAAGATCGTGTCAATTTTGTTCTAAAAAGAGTCAATTTAATTGATGCCAATTCAAAATTTCCTGCCGAAATATCTGGAGGAATGCAAAAAAGAGTAGCCATTGCTAGAGCCATTGTAAATAATCCAAAGTATTTATTTTGTGATGAGCCCAACTCTGGATTGGATCCAAATACGGCAATTTTAATTGATAATTTGATCAAAGAAATTACCGAAGAATATAATATTACAACAGTAATAAATACTCACGACATGAATTCCGTTATGGAAATTGGCGATAAAATCATTTTCCTTAAAAATGGATTAAAAGCATGGGAAGGAACTAAAGAAGAAATCTTTAGAACTGACAATCAAGCAATAGTTGATTTTGTCTATTCTTCCAATTTATTTAAAAAAGTTCGTGAAGCTTACCTAACGAACAAATAAATTACTGCTTTAAACTTGCAACGACACCTTTAATTTCCTGCTCTTTTGATTTTGGATAAATAAGAAGCACATTGTCTTTATCAACCACAATAAAATCTTCCAATCCGTCAATAATCACTAGTTTATCTTTTGAAGTACTGATAATATTACTGGAGGAATTTTTCAACAAAACAGTTGCATTTACTACTGCGTTATTGTTTTGGTCTTTGTCTAATTTTTCATGTAAAGAACCCCAAGTTCCTAAGTCATTCCAATCGAAAGTTGCAGGCAAAACATACACGTTTTTGGCTTTTTCTAAAATGGCATAATCGATAGAAACATTTTCAGCATCGGCATAATTTTCATTGATAAAATCGGCTTCTAAAGGTGTGTTATAATTTTCAAATCCTTTTAAAAACAATCCTGTCATTTGAGGCTGAAATTTTTCAAAGGCTTCAACAATAGATTTTACTGACCAAATAAATATTCCGCCATTCCATAAAAAATTTCCACTTGCAAGAAATGATTTTGCAGTTTCATAATCTGGTTTTTCGCGAAATTGATTGACCGTTTTTATTGGATTTAAATCCGATTTATTGTATTCAATGTAACCAAAACCAGTATTGGGAAATGTTGGTTTAATACCTAAAGTCATCAACGAATCTTCATTCAAACAAAAGTCAAAACACTGCTTTAAATTTGCCGTAAAAAGGTCTTCGTTTTCAATCCAATGGTCGCTAGGAGCTACCACCATTACCGCATCAGGATTTTGTTTTTTTATTTTTAATGAAGCATACAAAATACAAGGAGCGGTATTTCGCATTGCAGGTTCCAGTAAAACCTGCTCTTGTTTAACCATTGGCAATTGTTCTAAAACCAAGTTATTGTATTTTTCATTGGTTAGAATTAATATATTTTCAACAGGAATCAACTTCGATAATCTGCTGAAAGTTTTTTGGATTAAGGTGTCACCCGATCCAAGCATATCATGAAATTGTTTTGGAAATTCTGTTGTACTCACTGGCCAAAATCTTGAGCCCACTCCACCTGCCATTAATATGGCATAATAATTTTTGTTCATTTTTAGTTGTTTAAAAGCTCTACTTCGGCATTCGGATTGAATAAATAAATTCGTCCTGAATTTATTTCTACACATTCGTATCTTTTTACTCTAAGGGCTATTTTTTTGAAAATTTTTCCGTTTGAAATTCTGAATATACTTCCGTAAGGGATTTCAAAGATATAGTTTTTATCGTTTTGTTCATCAAATTGTTTTAACGCCAATGATAATGTTGCATCGGTATCACTACTTGCTGAAGGGTTTTTGAAATGTCGAGCTAACAATGGCAATAAATTAGATGGGAAAATCTCAGGCCGAATAAATGGAACCATCAAAATTTGAAAGCTATATTTCCATTCATCTCCGTGAGGTTTAATATTTCTACCAAATTTCTCAAACGCTACCAAATGAGAAATTTCGTGAATTAAAGTGATTAGGAATTTGTATTTATTCAAATTGGCATTTACTGTTATTTCATGTTTTCCGTTAATGCCCTTTCTATAATCTCCGTGTCTTGTTACCCTTTCGTTTACAATTTTAAGATGAACTTGATTGGCAACAATTAATTCAAATACTGGTTTTACAGCATGTTCTGGGATATATTTTGATAGTGTTTCGTTCAAGAAAATTAAATTAAGGGGTTGAAGATGAAACTTGCAACACTTTTCCGTTGTAATATTTATTCCCGGTCAAGGTAAAATCAAAAATATAATTTGCCATTTCATTAGCACTTAAAGGCGCTTTATATCCTGGGAATGCTTCTTCCAACATTTCCGTTTGAACACTTCCTAAAGCCAATACATTAAAATAAATTTTTCTCTCTTTATACTCTTCTGCCAGTAATTCTGAAAGGGTAATTACTGCGCCTTTGCTCGAACTATAAGCAGATAATCCTGCAAATTTCATGCTTCCTTGAATTCCTCCCATGCTACTAATCGTAACAACGTGGCTTCCTTTTGTAAGAAATGGCAAGCAAATTCGTGTTAAATTGGCAACGCCAAAAACATTTACTTTGTAGATTTTTTCAAATTCTTCGGTTGAAGTTTCTTCGAATGGTTTCAATAATAATGCACCAGCGTTGTGAACTATTGCATCTATTTTTTTCATTGAAGTAGTTAAAAATTGCTCCACTTGCTTCAAATCTTCCTCCTTAGACAAATCTACGGAGAGACAAGTAACATTTTTATTTTCAATTAATAGTTGAGGAGTTTTTCTAGAAAGTGCTAAAACATGGTGACCAGCATTTGCAAATTGCAACGCCAATTCTAATCCAATCCCTCTTGAAGTACCTGTAATTATGACATTTTTCATAGTGCTAAATTAAATAAAATTTCATAAATATCTCAAGGTTTTTGTGTTTAGAATTTTATTTTTTATATAATTAAATTTATCTAAATCCTTTAATAATTTCAAAGTAATTCTAATCTTATTTTCTTATTTTTGACAAGGTTGAAATTTATTTTTGAAATCACGCTAAATGAAACGATATCTATTTCTTTTTTTAGTATTTATTCCACTGTTTGCAATTTCTCAAACGGATTTTGATAAAGCGGAAAAATTGTTTCTTTCAAAGAATTTCGATCAGTCTAGAATATTGTTTGAAAATTATTTAAAAGAAAATCAAAATCACTTAAAAACACTAGAATATTTAGGAGATATTGAAGGACAAAATAAATCTTGGGACAATGCCATTTATTATTATAAAAAATTGAAACAATTGAAACCATTGGAAGCGAATTACTATTATAAATATGGCGGCGTACTAGGGATGAGAGCTAAATACAGTAATAAGTTTAAGGCTCTTGGAATGATTTCGGAAGTTAAATCATCATTTGAAAAAGCGATTTTCTTAAATCCGAAACACATTGAAGCGAGATTAGCATTGGTTGAATTGTATTTGCAATTACCAGGTATTGTTGGCGGAAGTGAGAAAAAGGCGCTGCTTTATGCCAATGAAATAGCACAAATTTCAGCAGTTGACGGTTATCTTTCAAAAGGCCATATTGCAGAATATTTTGGTCGTTTTAAAGAAGCAGAAGTGCAATATAAAAAAGCGGTAGAAATTAGTAAATCTAAAAATGCCTATCGAATTCTAGCAAATTTGTATAAAAATAAAATGGGACAGCCCGAAAAAGCGAAGTCAATTTTAGAAGAAATAAAAAATTAAGAAAAATTAAATATTCATAAATAAGTTAAATAATGCGTACTCATTTTATAGCAATTGGAGGAAGCGCAATGCACAATTTAGCATTGGCATTGCATAACAAAGGATATCAAGTTACAGGAAGTGACGATGCTATTTTTGAACCCTCAAAATCCAGATTAGAAAAAAAAAGAATTTTACCAGAGCAATTGGGCTGGTTTCCTGAAAAAATAACTTCCGATATTGATTCAGTAATTCTTGGAATGCATGCCAAAGCAGATAACCCAGAATTATTAAAAGCACAAGAATTAGGTTTAACAATATATTCTTATCCTGAATTTTTATACGAACAATCAAAAAATAAGACACGAGTAGTTATTGGAGGTTCCCATGGCAAAACCACCATTACCTCGATGATTTTGCACGTGATGCATTTTCATAATATTCAAGTCGATTATATGGTTGGCGCACAATTAGAAGGATTTGACACCATGGTTCATTTAACGGAACAGAACGATTTTATTGTCCTTGAAGGAGATGAATATTTGTCTTCGCCTATGGATAGACGTCCGAAATTCCATTTGTACCAACCTAATATTGCTTTGATCTCCGGTATTGCTTGGGATCATATTAATGTTTTTCCAACCTATGAAAATTATGTTGAGCAGTTTGAAATTTTTATCAAAATGATTACCAACGGAGGAATTTTGGTTTACAATGAAGACGATTCAGAAGTGAAAAGAGTAGCAGAAGCAGCCTCAAATCCTATTCGTAAATTACCGTATTCAACGCCGGAATATTCCGTAAAAGATGGAATTACCTTGTTAGAAACTCCAGAGGGAGCCATGCCAATCGAAGTTTTTGGAGCTCACAATTTAAATAATCTGGCTGGAGCAAAATGGATCTGTCAAAATATGGGCGTTGATGAAGCTGATTTTTATGAAGCAATTGCAAGTTTTAAAGGAGCATCCAAGCGTTTAGAAAAAATAGCAGAAAGCAAAACTAAAGTTGCCTATAAAGATTTTGCTCATTCGCCTAGTAAAGTTGCTGCAACAACAAAAGCAGTAAAAGAACAATATCCAAATCGAACTTTAGTAGCGTGTTTGGAATTGCACACTTATAGTAGTTTGAATGCTGAATTTCTTAAAGAATACCAAGGCGCATTAGAATTTGCTGATGTTGCAGTAGTTTTTTATTCGCCAGATGCAGTTAAAATAAAACAGTTGGAAGAAGTTACTTACGATCAAATTGCAAAAGCATTTAATCGTGAAGATTTGATAATTTATACTAATCCTGCTGCTTTTAAAGATTATTTATTCAATATTAATTTTGAAAATTCAGCACTTTTATTGATGAGTTCTGGAAATTACGGAGGTTTAAACTTTGACGATGTTAAAGCTTTGATTGAGTAATTAAATTGAATTATTTTCACTTTATTATTAAACGCCTTTATCTTATTATTCAATGGAAAATAATTCATTCCCAATTACAAATTGGTCGGAAGACGACCGTCCGAGAGAGAAATTAATGCTAAAAGGGAAAGCCGCTTTAAGCGATGCCGAATTGATAGCAATTTTAATTGGTTCAGGAAGTAGAAATGAGAGCGCAGTCGAATTGAGTAGAAGGATATTATCAAGTGTTGATAATAACTTGAATGCTTTAGGAAAATTATCCTTTTCGCAATTGGTAACTTTCAAGGGAATTGGGGAAGCAAAAGCAATTTCTATCATTGCAGCAATGGATTTGGGACGAAGAAGAAGGGGAGCGGAAGCCGTAGAATTAAAAAAGATTACTTCGAGCAAGATGATTTTTGAAATGATGCAGCCCCTAATTGGAGAATTGCCTCATGAAGAATTTTGGATCATTTATGTGAATAATTCCAATACGATTATTTCAAAACATCAATTGAGTAAAGGTGGAATTACCGCAACTTTAGTTGATGTTCGATTGATTTTTAAACATGCACTAGAGATTGGAGCCACCGGAATTGTTCTTTGTCACAATCATCCATCGGGAAATTTAAAAGCTAGCGATGCCGATATTAAGATTACAAAAAAAATAAAATTAGCTGCAGAAAGTTTGGATATTACCGTTTTAGATCATTTAATAATTGCCGAACACGGATATTTTAGTTTTACTGACGAAGGAATTTTATAAGCTTAAAGCAAATAGAAATTAATTATGAAAATAAACCATGTTTTTTTTGATTTAGATCACACACTTTGGGATTTTGAAAAAAATTCAGCCTTGGCTATTGAAACTATTTTTAAAAAACATACTATTAATGTCGATTTACAGCAATTCCTTTTTCATTATATACCAATAAATATCAAATATTGGGAGTTGTATCGAGTTGATAAAATCACCCAATTTGATTTGCGTTTAGGAAGATTGAAAGACACTTTCCAACTTTTAAATTACGAAATTGAAGATGAAAAAATAATTTTTTTATCGGAAGAATACATCGAATATTTACCAAAATTCAATCACCTTTTTGATGGAGCAATTGAAATATTGGATTATTTAAAATCAAAATACAATTTGCATATTATCACCAATGGATTTCAAGAAATACAGGGTAATAAATTAAAAAATTCGAATATTGCTCATTATTTTAATACAATAACCAATTCGGAAATGGCTGGAGTTAAAAAACCAAATCCTTTAATTTTCGAATATGCAATTAATGAAGCGAATGCTTCTAAATCCAACAGTATTATGATTGGAGATTGTATTGATGCCGATGTAAATGGCGCATTAAATTTTGGAATGGATGCTATTTTATTCAATATTGACACATCAAAATCATATTATAATATCAAACAAGTTTCTCATTTATTAGAATTAAAAAACCACCTTTAAATTATGAAAAAAGTTCTATTTCTTCTCCTTTTTTTGGCGAAAAGCCTTGCCTTCTCTCAATCAGTAAACGATTATAAATATGCCATTGTGCCTTCAAAGTTTGAATTTTTGAAAGACAAAGATCAGTATCGCTTAAATACCTTAACGAAAATGTTAATGGAAAAATACGGTTTTATCAGCTATTTTGATACCGATATTTTACCTGTAGAAGTGGCAGAAACCAATTGTAATAAAGTATTTGTTGAGGTTCAAAGTACTGGAAATTTATTTTCAACTAAAATAACAGTGGTTTTAAAAGATTGTAAAAATGTAATTTTGTTTACTTCTTCTGTAGGAAAAAATAAGGAAAAAGAATACGAAGTGGCCTATAATCAGGCGTTGCGCGAAGCATTTTCTTCCTTTGATAAACTGGGGTATAAGTATAATGGAAATAGCAATATTTATAGGAACAATAATAGCAATGCAAGTGTAAAATCTACTAATGTTGTAAAGGAAAGTAATGATAAATCAAATGTAGTTGGTTTATTTGCACAACCCATTGAAAATGGATTTCAGATTATTGACACTACTCCAAAAGTGATTTTAAAAATATATACAACCTCCAATCCAAGTTGTTTTATTGCTTATAAAGATACTATTCAAGGGGTTTTAATAAATATAGATAATCAATGGTTTTTTGAATATTATTCTAATTCAAAAGTGGTTTCTGAAAAGATGGAAATCAAATTTTAATTAATAACCATATTTATTTTTCCAGCGATTTTTCAAGAATTCACGCGTTCCACTTTCTCTAGGGTTATCTCCCGGATTATAGAGTTTTGTTTCTGAAATTTCATCAGGTAAAAACTCTTGTTCAACAAAATTATTAGCATAATCGTGAGAATATTTATAGTCTTCACCGTAACCTAATTCTTTCATTAATTTCGTTGGTGCATTTCGTAAATGAATAGGAACCGGCAAATCGCCAGTTTGTTTTACCACTTGTTGCGCCTCATTTATAGCCATATAACTCGCATTACTTTTTGGAGAAGTAGCCAAATAAATGGCACATTGACTTAATAAAATTCTGCTTTCAGGATAACCAATGGTTGAAACTGCTTGAAAAGTATTGTTCGCCATAATGAACGCCGTAGGATTGGCATTTCCAATATCTTCACTCGATAATATCAACATTCGGCGAGCAATAAACTTAACTTCTTCGCCACCTTCAATCATTCTAGCCAACCAATATACCGCGCCATTCGGGTCACTTCCTCGAATTGATTTAATAAAAGCCGAAACAATATCATAATGTTGTTCACCAGTTTTGTCATATAAAACTGTGTTTTGCTGAACTAATTGAAGTACTTTTTCATTAGTAATAATGATTTCTTCCTCATTGGAAGCATTTACAACCAGTTCAAATATATTCAACAACTTTCGTCCATCACCACCTGAAAGTCTTAAAATCGCTTCTGTTTCCTGTAAAACTATATTCTTCAATTTTAAAAATTGGTCTTCTTTAATTGCTCGTTGCAACAAACTTTCCAAATCTGATTTTGAAAACGCATTCAATATATAAACCTGACATCTTGATAATAATGAGGGAATTACCTCAAAACTTGGGTTTTCTGTTGTAGCTCCAATCAAAGTTATCCAACCTTTTTCAACGGCTGCAAGTAAAGAATCTTGTTGCGATTTGCTGAACCGATGAATTTCATCGATAAATAAAATGGGGTTTTTTGTAGTGAATAATCCACCGCTTTGTTTCGCTTTATCAATCACTTCACGAATTGCCGCCACTCCTGAATTGATAGCGCTCAATTGATAAAAAGGTCTTTTCGATTCTTGCGCAATAATTTGAGCCAAAGTCGTTTTTCCTGTTCCTGGAGGCCCCCACAAAATTAAAGAAGGTATAATTCCTTTTTCGATTTGTTGTGTCAACGAGCCGTTTGGTCCCACCAAGTGCAACTGACTAATGTAATCGGATAATTTTTTAGGACGAATTCGTTCTGCTAATGGTGCTTTCATTTTAATTTGAAAATCAGGTAATTTGGAAATGAGATAATTTGAAAATCAGGTAATTTGGAAATTTGAAAATGAAAATCGCTTTACAAATTTAATTATTATATATCAATTTTGATGTAATTTTCAAATTGTTATTTCAAATTTTCAAATTAATCTGACAAAATAGCACTTTGTAATTTTGGTTTTATTTTTGATTAACTTGTCAAGAATTACAAAAAGATTACTTTTCATGAACGACAATCATTTCAAATATTCAACCTCCGTAATACTATTACCATTTTTATTGGTATTATGGTTGTGGATTTTATTTTGGGTTGACATTCGTTTTCACTTTACTTTTGAACAATTTGGAATTTATCCGAGAACTTTTTCGGGATTAATTGGTATTATCTGTGCTCCATTTTTACATCGAAATTTAGAACATCTTTATAATAATTCTATTCCATTACTGATATTATTGGCGGCTTTGCGGTATTTCTATCGCGATATATTTTTTAAAATTTTAATAAATGGAATATTGCTTTCGGGTTTAATAACTTGGGTTATTGGTCGAGATTCCATTCATATTGGTGCGAGTTCCTTAATTTATGTTTTGGTCAGTTTTATTTTCTTTAAAGGAATCAGGACTAAATATTATCGATTAGTGGCACTTTCATTACTTGTAGTTTTGGTTTATGGAAGTATGGTTTGGTATATATTTCCAAACATCAAAGAAGGAATTTCTTGGGAAGGTCATCTCGCGAGATTAATTACTGGTTTTGTTTTTGCCTTAATCTATAAAACAACCGAATATAAAAAACTCATTAAGTACGATTGGGAACACCCTGATTATGATCCATCTAATGATAAATTCATGCAGCGATTTGATGAAAACGGCAATTTTGTTAATCTTCCTGTTA
>Ga0114975_10001899_pt1 | contig 14508 bp, 15 predicted proteins | sample S_130626_EF_Meta_FD_87031 | JGI IMG/M metagenome (GOLD analysis project Ga0114975, IMG submission 87031) | Freshwater microbial communities from Lake Simoncouche, Canada to study carbon cycling - S_130626_EF_MetaG | ecosystem: Environmental > Aquatic > Freshwater > Lake | place: Lake...
GAATGAGACCTGTAAAGATGCCATGAATATTAGTGACTTTATAGAATCTGTAAAATTACAAGTAACCGATTTGGAAAATGTGGGCAAGGTTGGTTATATTGAAGGAATTTCCAATATAATCATCAAAAATTTACAGGCATTAGAAGTGGAAAAACGCCCTGTTCATTGTACTGACCAAAAGAGAGAAGTTATGTATGTCAAAGAAGATAATGTTTGGGAAAAGGAAGACGAGGCAAATAAAAAATTAAGAAAGGCAATACGTATGATTGCACATAAAAATATATGTATGTTCAAAGATTTTAGAGAGAAATATCCGGATTGCGAGAACTATGATTCTAAAAAAAACAGTCAATACAACACAATTGTTTATGAATCCATGGGAGGAAAAGGAGATAATGATTATGAAAAGGACACTAAAATCATCAAGAAAATCGCCAAGGTAGTTGGTATTGAAAAAAATTAGCTGATAATATAATAAATACTTATTTCTTATTATAATTTGATTGTTGTTTTTTAGTATACGAATAAAAATATATAATTTAATTATATAAATATATGAAAACAAAAAAACGTAATTTAAAACATAAACATAGAATAACAAAAAAAAATAAAGGGAAAAAAACCAAAACAAAACGTTTTAGAAAACATAGGACAAAGCGGTTAAAAGGTGGGATGATAACTGATGAAAATAATCAAGAAAGAAAGTTGCCTGAATTACCAGAATCAGTAATAAAGCATAAAATATTAGGTAGGATTGATCCTCGTTTTGCAGAATTGATTTCAAAAAAAATAGCAGGTATACCTGAAGATAAAAATATTTCTTCTATGGCTCCACTATCAATTGACGTTATAATGAGCGGAGAATTAGAAGATCAATTTAGAGAAGTTTTAGAAAAAAAATTCAGTAATTCATTAGTTTCTATTGCTGCTGAAAGAGGATTTATTCATACATTAGAATGGGTACATACAGAAAATGTAAATGCCGGTAGACAAGTATTTAAATTTACTGCAGATGCTTGTTCACTTGCAGCTGGAAATGGTCATTTGGAATGTTTACAATTTTTACGGAGTTCTCTTGTTAATTGTCCATGGAATGAAAATACATGTAATGCTGCAGCTAAGAATGGTCACTTGAACTGTCTCCAGTATGCTCATGAGAATGGATGCCCATGGAATAAAAATACAAATATTGCAGCAGCCGGTAGTGGTCAATTGGAATGTCTACAATATGCTCATAAGAATGGATGTCCGTGGGATACTTGGGTATGTAGAGATGCAGCTAAGAATGGTCACTTGAACTGTCTCCAGTATGCTCATGAGAATGGATGTCCGTGGCAAGCTGATACATGCAGTGGTGCAGCTGGGGGTGGCCACTTGAACTGCCTTGAATGGGCTCATGAGAATGGATGCCCGTGGGATAGTTATACATGTGAAGCTGCTGCTTGGAATGGTAACTTGAACTGTCTACAATATGCTCATGAGAATAGTTGTCCATGGAATGAACATACATGCAAAGCGGCAGCTAAGAATGGTCACTTGGAATGTTTAAAATATGCTCACCAGAATGAATGTCCATGGGATGAATCAACATGTCGTTCTGCAGCTGAGTATGGTCACTTAAACTGCCTTGAATGGGCGCACGAGAATGGATGCCCGTGGGATGTTATAACAATCAATGGTGCAGCTAGGAATTGTCACTTGGAATGTTTAAAATATGCTCATGAGAATGGATGCCCATGGAATGAAGGTACATGCAGAACTGCAGCTGAGTTTGGTAAATTGAACTGTCTACAATATGCTCATGAGAATGGATGTCCGTGGGATAGCACTACATGTTTTTACGCAGCTGAGAATGGTCACTTGAACTGTCTCCAGTATGCTCATGAGAATGGATGTCCATGGGATGAAAATGTTATTAATAGAGCAATTAAATTTAGGCGCTATAATTGTCTTCATTACGCGTTTATAAATAATTGTCCGTTACCAACTTCAACAGTAAAAACACATGATGAAATAAAAAACGAAATCATAACTTTATTAAGAAATAATGGTTACGTGTTATAAGAAAATGGATATTATAATTATTTATTTTATAAATAATAATAATAACAATAATAACAATAATAATAAATTCATTTATTTCAAACGCCTAGTTTTTTTATAATGCGATTTGTGTTTTTTATTTTTTGTTTTTGAAAAGCGATGACGTTTTAGACCACCTAATTTTGTTGCAGCATTTGTAGTGACTTCTTGATCACCTATTTGAGCAGCACTTGTTTGTCCTTCATTTGAAAAATCTTGATTCATAAAATCATTTAAATTTTCTGGTAGGACAGGAATAGTAAGTACATCAGTTATAGTAACTATATTACTAGGTAATAAATTATCACAACTATTTAATTTATTTATTTCATCTGGAGTATAGGTAGTATCATAACTATCGTTTGGAATATCAGGGGTTTGTATTGATGTTGCTTGTGAAAATTCGTCAGCATTTGTTGTATCTTTTGTTAATTTTAATAATAAAGACATATCAGGGTTACATTTACATCCCAATAAAGTTAATAAAATTTTTGCACATATTGTTATATTTTGACTAGTTCTATAAGTTTCTGGAACTATGGCTTCATTAATATCGTCTACTTGATCATAAAAACCATGTCTAATTTTTCCTCGTAAATTAGATAATGTAGTAGGGTCACTATACGTCTGTTCAACAGTATCTAAATATTTCTTACCATTTTCATCAACAATTGTTAAACTTTCTACAGGAAATAAATCATATAATAATGGAATACATCTACAAATTGCTAATGAAGTAACTGGCCACGCCTTTTCATGAACAACTTCAAAAATTATAAGTTTTATTATTTTTTTGTATGATTTGATTTTTTCTGTATCCCCCTTTTTAATTGTAATAATTGGTATCAAAAATTTTTGTGTAAATTGATTCATATTATAATAAAATTGATCTTCTGTAATTATATTAAATGGGTCTCTTTTTGTGTAATAAGCTTGATGTTTTACATATCTGTCGTAATAAGCAGATGTTTCTTGAATTTGCCGTCTAGCATGTTGAACATCATGGGCCCAAAAATCTAGCGGTGAATTTAAATATTGATCTGCCCAAGTCGGTTCTGCTGTAACTCCTAACATTAAAATTGGAACGCATCTAATTTTTATAAAAAAAGTTGCTCCAGTAGGAGCATATGTTGGTATAACAATATTTTCTGGATTTGAGCCAAGTATAATATAATCTAAATAACTTCTATATCTAAAATTATGATAAAAATTCGGTAAAGGTTCTTTTGATGTATCTCTGTAATATGAATCCAATAATATTAGCATACTTTCAATTGTGTATAAAGAACTTACATATGGAAAAAAATATCTTGATTTTGTCATTATAGCAATTAATTTATGCATTAAAACTTCTAATTGTGCAATTTTATCTTGAGATCCTTGGTAATAATTATATATATCTGTTTGAAATAATGCCTCTATTAAATAAGCAACAACCCCTTTAAATTCGGGGAATGAAGCCATTTGACCTTGAATTATTAGTCTATCTTTTAATTCTTTATATGTATTGTATGGTTCATTTTGTATTTTTTTTATAAATTCTAAATGTTCTTCTTTCCAAGAACTAAAATTAGTGGTTGTTAAATATTCCTTTATTTTTTCTAAAGGTTTATTGACTCTAATTTCTTTTCTTTTTTGAGCATCTTCACCCTCTTTTATAATAGGTTCTTGAAGAGTATTTAATGATAGTTCGGATTCATTCATAATATATATTTATAATATATATTAATAAAATATGTTGAAAAATCTAATGTGGATTAAAAAATGTAAATAAAAATGATATAAATTAATTATAATTATTTAAAAATAATATTATTACTTTATGTTAAGTATTATCAAAGTAGACATGAAAAGAATTATAACAAGATATATTCCATCAATAAAAAAAAATATTGTTTATAAAATTGGTAAAGATGCTCAAAATAATTTTGAGTTAATTGACGCTGCAGATAATAATGATTTGTGGTTTCATTTGAATAACGTTTCTTCTTGTCATGTAATCGCATGTTTAAAAAATATTCAATATACAATACGTGATGATGAATTGCCTAATTTTTATGACATAGATTTTGATAGTTTAGATAAAAAAGAAAAGCAACAGATAATTACACAGGGGGCACTATTATGTAAGCAATTTTCCAAATTAAAATCACTAAAAAATGTAGAAGTAATCTATACAAAAATAGAAAATATACAAAAAACGGATATTCCGGGTAGTGTTTTGACAAAAAATACGAAAATAATCATCGTTTAATTTCTTTTGTATAAAAAAATACCCATATGGGATAATTTTTATTTTTATTATTTTTATTATTTTTGATTTATTTCAAATAGTGATAGATATATGTATATGGTTTATGTCCTGGATACAATTTTTTTCCACGTAATCTTAATAAAATAAACTGGCCTTTTGTATCTTTGCCTACAATTAAGAAGTGTGGCGCCATATCACCATCATGCTTTGGTAGACATACATACGATTGTGATATGTAATTGCGAGTAATGCATGGATTAGGATTAATTTCAGGTTTTTTCATTAACATATCATATCTTGCGTCATTCTTTGGTATTGTTTTAATTGTTATAATCTCTCCTCCTCTAATTACAAAATTTTTGTTAAATGTTAAAACATTTTTGATTAATTCCATGGGAAGGTTACTGAATAATTGAAGTGTTGCCATTTTGTTGCCTTGTTAAAATTGTCTATTATTTATTGTTTCTAATAATTTCAAAAACTTATTTCAATTTTATTTTTCCGCCTTTTCTAAAGTGGATTATCGCTTACTTTTAGTTTTACGCATTCGGTATTTATTTATTCTTCTATTTTTAATAGTTTTTATTTTATAACCACCATCAATTGCGTTATTAGCATTAAATGTTTTTTCTAGTTCTTTTACTGTTGAACTACCTGGTCTTAAATCTATTTTTTCTAGATCTGTTTTTTTATATTTATAAAAACATTGCATTAACGATAATGTATCACCAAGTTTACTAAAATATATTAAATCCCCATATGGTAAAAGTACATGGTCGTTTTCTGTTGTAACTACATTAAAAATACCATCATCCATTAATATCTCTTTGATAACAATTTCATCTTTTGGTATCGCTTTTAATTCTTCTTGTGGTACTGTTTCAAAAAATTCGGCATTATAAACATCGTCATCATGTTTGTATAATGCTTGACTAATTAATATTTGATTATATGGATGACCCAAATAACCGTGTTTAAGTTCTCCATACAACTCGTATCCGTCTTTCAAGCATGCGTTAACAGACGATTGAAACGTATCTATTGTATTTTTAAAATTGTTTTCGTTTTCTTTATAATATTTTAAAACTACAGAGTAAGTCATCTTTCTTAATATATATTAAGAAAAAATAGGCACGTATTGTCTCTTATAGACTGTCTCTATAAAAGCGTAAAAATATTTGGCTCCACCTTTAGAAAAGGTGGACTAGTAACTATCATTATCTTTTGACAAATCTAAGTGTGAATTAGGATAATTAGGATATTGTAAATCTCTCTCAATGTCGTAGTTACTAGTTTTATTATCACTTTCTTCACTTTTAATCTCCAAAAATATCTTGTCTAATAAATCTTTATTATTTTTTGCATCTAAATAACCATTGTCAAAAAGTTCCATATAATTTCTATTTTTAATCATCAAAAAAAGTTCTAAAATAACATTCAATGATGTAAATGAATCTAAGAACGGTTTGTTGTTGTTGTATATGGTATTATCATTACTGTTTAACTTTTTCCACATACTGGGAGTAATATGTAATACGTTTTCAGTAAAATTTAAATATGGATAATTACTAAACCCGCCATCAAATGTATATATGTCATGATATCTATTCGTTAACCCCCCCGTTACTAGCGGTATATGAGAACTTGCAATACAACAATTAATAGCATCTTCCAAACTATTAAAATCAGAAAATATGTTGGTAACCGGCTTAAATTTTTTTATTGTAGTAACCCCAATAAATAAACGTCTTAAATCAAAATCATCATTATTAAAATTGGATAATAATTTATACTTCAAAAATAATTCCAGCTCTTTAATGTTATTAATTTGTGATAATTTATAATCTAGTAAGGTATAAACAAATTTTTTGCTATCATTTTTAAAACACATAAAGAGTGCATTCCATGATCCTGCTGATGCTCCTGAAAAAATGTAATTTTCCATTTCATAATTATCTTTTATGTATGATAAAACACCTAATTCGTAAAATCCTTTTAGTCCACCTGGAGAAATAGATATTAATTTTTTATTTTTAATAAAATTATTGTCTTCTAAAAATAACTCCTTGTCTTTCTCACAATATATCAATTTATTTTTATTTGTAATTATATTTTGACTTTGTAATTGAAGTTTGGTTGAATAATATTTCAATGCATTTTTTCCTGGAATATTACCGACAATACGTCCACTACTTATGAATTTTGTTAAAAAAATAATCATCACTATTTTGAATATCTTTATCATGAATTATATTTATTTTATAAAATAATATTTAAATTTATTTTATAAAATAATATAATGTTCAATATGTTCAAAAAAAAGCCAACATCCAAAATTGCATTGTGTTTTATAATAAATTATGAGCATGTTTTATACAAAGAAGAATTATGGAGAGAATGGATAGAACCAAACAAAGATATTATTAACGTGTATTTTTTCTATAAAGATTTAAAAAAAATTAAATCTAGATGGGTTTATAATCATACTATTCCGCAACAAAATATATGTTATACATCGTATTTCCATGTAATACCTGCTTATATTTCTATATTGAATTTTGCATTGAAACACGACAAGTCTAATAAATGGTTTTGTTATTTAACTGATTCTTGTTGTCCTATTATCACACCAAGTCAATTTAGAACATTATTTGAAAAATATCAAAATCAAACAATTATGTCATATTCTAAAGCTCATTGGAACATTGAATTTCATAAGCGTGCCAATTTAGCTTTATTACCAAAGGAATACCATTTGGCAAATGATCCTTGGTTTGTTTTAACGAGAGAAAATGCAATTGATATTATGAATTTTGTTGTAAATGAAGATAAAATGTGCAATTTAATTTGTAATGGTGGGTTAGCAAATGAAAGTTTATTTGCAATAATATTAACTCATTTTAAAAAAATACAGAACGTCATTTCTAAAACAACACATATGGCAGATTGGCTTAGAATGTCTAGTCCAACAAGCCCACATTTATTCAAAGAAGGTACATTAGAGGATATTCAATTTATTGAAAATTATATTGAAAAAAACGACTTTGTAATGTTTATTAGAAAAATTCATCCAGAATTTCCAGATGAAATTTTAAGAAAATACATTTGTGACAAAAAAAGTAATATTTTTAACAACCTTAATTATAAAGTTGTTTGTGTGAATAGTATTTTTTATTTTTTAATAGGTATTTTATTAGGTTTATTTGCATTCATTAGCATCTCCATCTATTACCACAAGACAAACATGTAACAAACGTGGTCATAGGCTCATCAGCACTACGCAATTGAAGTTGCATATATGTACATTTATTAGATTTACATTTGCGACATGTGAATGTATCAGTTGCAGCTTCTAAATTTGTTTCAAATTTATTCTTATCTCTTTTACTCTTAGCTGTAATCAATTCGTCCCATTTTTCAGGTCGCATCTCCTGATGTGTCATAAAAGCAATAGTATGAGCTTTTATAGATCCTGAATTCAATTGTTCTAATATAATTGGATTATTCAAATTTGTAAAAATGCTTCGTAATCTATCTATGTAAATTTGAACAAAATACGGATTATCCCATTTTTTTACTACTTTTCTATTTTTTGCTTCATTCAAAGCAAAATTAAATATACCCTTTTCCAAATTAATAGTATTTTTTTCATTTTTTAAAATTTCATCCAATTTTGATCTTATATTAGAACGAAACTTTTCTGGGTTTTCAACTTTACGTAAACATGTTGACATAGTTACTTGTTATTTATTTAATTATATGATTTATATTTAAATAAATTTCATTTTTATTTATTAGTTGTTTTCTAATTCAATATCTTCTTCACTGCTTTCATCATCTGTAGTAGTTTCATAATCATATTCATCTTCACTTAATTCAGAGCCGATCATTTCCAAATTTATATCACCTTCACCATCTAAATCTTCTGTATCATCTTCGTCATCTTCATCGTCATCCTCATCATCATCGTCAAGTGAAACAAAATCTTCGTCTTCAGCATCACTACTATCTACTACAAATCCATCTTTTAAATATCCATCCTTTGTTTTCTTCTCTTTAGGAATAATTTCTAATTCATCTATTTCATTCTCATCTTCTAGAGCAGTCAAAGTTAAATCTTCAAATCCTCCAAATAATTTTTCATACATTTTTTCCCATAGCTCCAATGACAAATTAGTATATTTAAAATTGACATCGCTAGTTGTATCCTGTTTTTTAGCTACTATCGCACAGTTACCAAAAAATAATTTTGTATCAATCGGTGGTGGAAAATCGTATTTATTCTCACTATTAGCACGTCCTTCTGTTTTTGCATAAACATCAATAATGTATTTAGTGCCGTCCATCTTAATACTCCAATGATTTTGTTTTTTAAAATCTTCGGCCTTTTTAAAACCACATTTTTTAAATAATTCTTCTTCTTTGAAATCTTTGATAGATAAAATTTTTAATGTTGCATTTTTTTCAACAATAATTATATTTAAAGGTGACGATTCCATATAGAATTCTATAATAATAGTGTTTGTAAATAGGTTTAAATAGTTTATTATATAATTTAATTATTAAATATGAAAATATATATAGAAGATTTCATTTCGCCATTATCACCATCATCACAGTTAATTTTAGCAAAAGATAATACAAAAATAAAAAAAATATTAAAAAAATTAGAAGCATATTTATTTAAAAAACAAAATGTTGTTGATATCTATTCAAAACAGGGTGTATATCAAGTAAATGAAAATCAAACACATCAATTATACGTGAAAACAGAAAAAATACATGAAAATATTATATTGAAAACACATGATGGTAAAAACATAACATTGATAATTGACGATTCGGTTATTGTGAAAGAATTAGCGCATCAAATACCTTTTGAACATATTAAAATACCAGTTACTAGTCATACTTATTCTTTGAATAAGAAAAATACTCATGGAGTGTTTTTAGTAATTGAATATATTGAAAAATATGAAGGCATTATAAAACCAATTAATTATTATTTTGAATATAAACAAAAAAATAATGATAATAGTAATTGCAATAATATACCATTGGAAGATATAAATGTGTTTTTATCACTATTAAACTAATATAATAATAATATATGTTAACTTGGACTTGGATTATACAAATAACTATTATTTCAATTATTTTAATATTCTTGGTTCATCACTTACTTAATTTTTTTAAAACGGTTCTGACAGTACCTAAAATAAAAGATTTAGTGAATAGTCCTAATGAAAAATATAAAAATATATATGAAACTATTTCACATAGTCATTTTCAGGAATATGAAAATGACATTGATAAAAATATAAATAATAAAATAAATTATACTTTAGAAGACATACTTCCACCAAATACTAACACTAGTACTATAATAAACACAGTAAATAATAATAATATGAAAAATGAGCTTAAAAATTTTATAAAAACACAATTAGTTAATTAGTATTGTTTTGTAGTTACTTTATCTAGTGTGTAGTATTATTTCTTATTTGAAAATAAAAATAATATAAAGATAATCACATAAATTATATTATAAAATATACATTTATGGAAAAACAAATGCAAAATTTACGTTTTGAAGAAAAACAAGAGTTACTATGTAACTTTCCTAACATCAAACTTTGTTATGATAATATCAACCATAACAAAGTTGAAAAATCATCAATAAGTATTAATTATGATTTATGTAGCGCAATTCCTTGTGGTAAAAAATGTTTTTCATGGTTTACTCAATTAAATGGTAAAAATGTTTGCTTAATTTTAGAATTAATTGATAAAAAACATATACATGATATTAAAATTTACAGTTGTATATTTAACAATGAATTGATCTATGGCAAATGTGGAACCATTTTTTATGGAACTTTATTTCATTATAGACAAACATCTTTTTTTGCAGTTGAAGATATATTTTATTATAAGGGAAATGATATTAGCGAAGGTAAGTGGTTTAACAAACTTAGTATTTTAAAAAATTTATTTGATAATGATATTAAACAAGTTGCTTACAATAAGAATTTCATAGTATTTGGGTTACCTTTAATGGCACAAAATACAAATGATTTAAAAAAAATGATTGATGACGTACAATATAAAATTTTTAATATTCAATTCCGTTCTTTTGATAATGAATGTAGGTTGGAATCTGTTTTATTGAGAGAAATTGATAGTGTTGTGAAGATATTGGCAGTGCAGGCATCTGTTACGGTTCCTGTTTCTGTCACTGCATCACGACAACCACTGCCATTACCAAGACAAATACCAAAATGCGCAAACCCTGTTATTAGAACGCAAACACAGCCAAAAAATATAATCTTTAAAATTAAAGCGGATCTACAAAATGATATTTATCATTTGTATTGTATGGAAAATAACCTAGAAGTGTTCTATAACATTGCATATATTCCTGATTACAGAACAAGTGTTATGATGAATAAATTATTTAGAAATATTAAAGAAAACGAAAATTTAGATCTATTAGAAGAAAGTGATGATGAAGAAGAATTCCAAAATGAAAACATTGACCGTTTTGTAGACATGAATAAAGCAGTATATATGATTTGTAAATTTAATTATAAGTTTAAAAAATGGTATCCTGTAAAAGAACTGACTGGTCAAAAACAAGATATTGTGGAAAAAAATGAATTATTGGATCATGAAAAGAATAATTATACGCAACAACAATATCACAATAAAAAATATAATCACCCACGTAATCATAATCATATTCAAAAACAAAACCAAAACAAATCCCAGTATTATAATAATAAACCTACTTATAGAAAATGAAATGAAATAAAATTATATATTTATTATATATATGTCACAAGGTTCAAATAATTCAAATTTTGGTTATGGAAATTTAAATCCTTATGGTTCAAATGTTAATCCAGGATTTGTCAATAAAGATAGTTCTAATTTTGCAGGTGGATTTAGTTCAAATGAAGTACCAGGATTACCTGGTTTAGCAGGGGCAAAAAATAATATTGATGCGGCTGCTGGTATTGTTCCAGGAATTGGTATTTTTAAAGGAGGTGTATTTAAAGGTGGGGCCAAGCATTTTAAAAGAAAAATAAAAAATATCACTAAAAGATATAAGAGAAAAATGGGAATGAAAGGAGGTAAAAAGTATTTGCGTTCTATAAAATCAAGGATTAAGGCAAAGTATGCGTCAAGAAGTAGAGGCAGAACAATGGGAAGATCTAGAATGAGTGCTCGTGCTGGCGCTAGACGTAGAAGAACACGCAGACAAAGAGGCGGCTATTCACAATACCAAAATAATTTACCAATGACACCTACCTATTCAGTCGGGGGAGTGTTGCCAGCCAGTCAATTGGGATTGGCCAATCCACCACCTATTCAGGTGTTATCTAATTGTACGAGTTGCCGTGACAATTATAATCATTTTACAGGTAAAGGTTTTTCCTCCCCAGGTCATTAAATAAAATAAAAAAAATACATATAAAATATTATTTTATATGTAAAAATATCTTATTATAATTTATGTATTATAAATACTTATTGTTTTTATTATATGTAGTATCATATCAAACAACTTATATAACATTTCGTATCATGCAATCATCTATCCACCGTTTTACACCATTTTTAAAATTACACCATACTGTTTTACTATCTGACAAACCAAATCATCATGTTTATACTTTGGATTTTACACCAATTAATCAAACGCATACATTAACCTTGTTAAAACTTTTCACTGGACAAAATGTTCCCGCTGAAATTCGTTTACGTTATATTGAAACCGGTATAGAGAACAATGGAACTATTCTAGAAAAATGGAATCATATGAATGAAGTAAACGAATACGCTTCAGTAAAACTAACTGAATATGTCCGCAAAAAAATATACAATAAAAAAATAACAAATATAATCAACCGTGTATACTTTCAATGGTCGCCTTATATGAATTTATATAATAACAATTGCCAACATTTTAGTGATTTTGTAAAAAAACTTGTATAAATATGAAAAACAACATGTTTTACATCCTTGAAAGATTTAAAATATTTTAATTTATTTCTTAATACTTATCAAACATTTACCAGGTGTAAAATCGTGTTTACTTTTTATATCTATCGGCTCACCAGCTTCTTCGTCTGTTTCATTTTCTGAATCTGATGAATCATTTGTAATACTTTTATCTGTAGAACTATGACTTTTGTTAGTTTTCTTTTTAGTTGTTTTTTTAGGTACTGATTTTGATTTAGCTTTGCTACATGGATTATTAATATCAAAAACTGTGGTCCAATCTGATTCACCAAAACTATGAAATTTTCCGCTTGTTGTATACATTATTTTATATTTTTCTTTCATATAAAATGTTCTTCTCTTTTTCCATTGATTTTTAAACGGTTCATGGCTATCAATAATATCAACAACAATTGGTTGGCCATGTTTTTCTCTCAAAATTCTACCGACAGATTGTTGAATATCCGTTTTTGGAGTTGCCATGATTAATGTAGTGAGTGACCTTATGTCCAAACCTTCGGAAGCCATACTGTAGCTAGCTATTATCAGTTGCTTATTTTCTGATTCTTTCAATGCAGCCTCTTTCATTCCTCCGACATAATAACCAACCGTTGCTATTTTACGATGCTGAATAGCATCATGTAAATATTTTATTAGATTTCTATTGTGAGCTAAAATTATAATTTGTTGTTTAGGATCATCATTCAAAAGATTAACAACCACTTTAATTATAAACTCACTACGGCGATTGTATTCGCACAATTTGGAAATCATGGAACTATAAGAAACATTGCCGCGAAAATCGGTAATCACGTGATTGAAATCATCATCTTCTACATGATATTCAATTGCTTTTACAATAACATTATGTTCCTCGTCTCTCTTTCCCTTGAAAATAACATCTCCCAAAAACATTTTAAATACACGAGTCGTCCCATCTTTTCTATTCATTGTCGCCGATAATCCCAACATATATTTGGTAACAATTTTAAAAAGTGCATTAGAGAATGTTTGACTTGATATATGGTGTACTTCATCAATAATAGTAAAACCGAAGCTTTCAAACACCGATGCAGGATATTCTTTCATGGACAAACTTTGCAACATTCCAATGACAATATCTTTGTCCTCAATATCAATAATCTGTCCTTGGATTCTACCAACGCGCGCTTTTGGCAAAAACTGTTGTATGCGCTCTACCCATTGATTTAATAAGAATTCTTTGTGGACAATAACAAGTGTCTTTTTTTTCAATTGTGACAAAATATACAGTGAACCAGAGGTCTTTCCCCACGCACACGGCAATTCAAGTAAACCACCGCCAAATAACGCACCATTATCGTGCGGTTTTGTAACAACCGAAATAAATTTATTCACAACAGGTTCTTGATAATCTCTCAAAATCCCATTGAATTCCAAATTGATATCATCACCTTCGCTAATATTGCATTTTTTGGCTGGCCCAAATGTTTCTACTCCATAATGATGAGGAACATAGAACTTATTATCTGATTCCCGATAAGCAGGATATGTAACTTGATTGTTACTGCCTCCACCAATGCAACCAACGTATGGTTTAATCGTCAAATCATTTCTAATTTGTTTTTGTTGTTCTAGTGTCAATTCTTTTTTTAAAACTGTATATCCTTTTTGTCCTAAATAAGAATTTATAATTGTATTATTATTATTTTGTATATTATTTTGCATCTTCTTTAGCTAGTAATTTAAATTTCTTCTATTTAGTAAACTAATATATTTATATCATTTTTAAAAATAAATAAAATCTAATGATATGATATATGAATAATTTTTCAAGTTTATTTAAAAAAGAACATAGAGGAGAACTAATTTTAACTATTATTTTAATCATATATTTAATTTTAGGTTTAAAAACACCTCAACCCATTGCATTTTTCGTAGATAATATTGTAGGTAAAATTATCATTTTTGTAATTGTCATTTACATGTTTTTATACAAGAATCCCATTTTAGCAGTTCTTTCGTTATTTGTAGCATTTGATTTGATGAGAAGATCCTCAAACTCAATGTACAACAGCGTAATGCAAGCTTATATTCCATCCGAATATAACAAAATGGGACAGTTTACTGCCTTTAATCAATTTCCATATACTTTAGAACAAGAAGTTGTAAGTAAAATGGCTCCA
>Ga0114975_10001900_pt1 | contig 14504 bp, 16 predicted proteins | sample S_130626_EF_Meta_FD_87031 | JGI IMG/M metagenome (GOLD analysis project Ga0114975, IMG submission 87031) | Freshwater microbial communities from Lake Simoncouche, Canada to study carbon cycling - S_130626_EF_MetaG | ecosystem: Environmental > Aquatic > Freshwater > Lake | place: Lake...
GTGCAAACATCTCAGGTTACTTAGATGTCAGCGGCAATATCAGCAATGCTAACGTGATACTTGCCAACACATTTACTAGCAATATCGCTATTGGCACTGCACCTTTCACAGTTACTTCAACCACTCGTGTTAGCAATCTAAACGTAGCTAACGCAGGTTATGCAGACAGCGCAGGCACTGCTGGAACAGTGACAGCCAGCAGTCAGCCAAACATCACCAGCGTCGGTACACTTAGTGGTCTTACTGTCACAGCTACTATCACCGGCAACATCAATGGTAGTGCAGGTACTGCTGGATCTGCGACTACTGCCGGCACTGTAACAGCCAGCAGTCAACCAAACATCACTAATGTTGGTACTTTAACTTCAGTAACAGTCAGCGGACAATCTAATCTAAACGCTCTCGCAAACGTCAAGATCACAGGCGGTAGCGATGGGCAGTTTATAAAAACCGACGGAGCAGGCAATCTCAGCTTTGCTAGCTTCACCGTAGAAGCCGGCAGCAACATTGTTAACGGCAATAGCAACGTAGTCGTTGCTGCTAACAGCAATGTATCTATAAGCGTTCGAAGCACATCTAATGTTGTCGTAGTAAGCAATCTAGGTGCAAACATCTCAGGTTACTTAGATGTCAGCGGCAATATCAGCAATGCTAACGTGATACTTGCCAACACATTTACTAGCAATGTTGCTATTGGCACTGCACCTTTCACAGTTACTTCGACTACACAGGTAGCCAATCTAAATGCTGCTACAGCTGGATCGTCTACTACTGCTGGTACTGTGACAGCTAGTTCGCAGTCAAATATCACAAGTCTCGGCACGCTGACTGGACTTAGTGTCAATGCCACAATAACAGCAAACACATTTACCAGCAATATCGCTATCGGCACTGCTCCGTTTGTTGTGACCTCAACTACACAGGTGGCTAATCTAAACGTAGCAACTGCTGGTAACTTGATCAACGGTAACAGCAATGTCGTAATAACAGCAAACAGTAATGTGACAGTAGGCGTTGCAGGCAATGCAGCTGTCTTAACAGTCACCGGAACTGGTGCTAACATCTCTGGTACTGCTAATGTTACCGGTAACTTATATGTAGGAAACATCCTAACAGACGGATATTACTTTGCTAACGGTACTGCTTTCTCAGTAGATACGACCCAGATCGTCAACGGCAACAGTAATGTCAAAGTAGCTGCTAACAGTAATGTAGGTATCAGTGTTCGCGGTGTTTCCAATGTTGTTGTGATCAGTAACTTAGGCGCTAACATCAACGGCTATGCTAACATCAGCGGTAATGCTAATGTTGGTAACTTGGGCACCGGTACTGTCATCGCTACTACTGCTAACATAGGTACGCTGTCTATATCAGGGTATGAGATCATCTCGACTACCACTGATCAGAACATCAGCCTGAATCCTAACGGAGCAGGCAACGTACACATGAACACCAGCTATGTCACAGGTGTCAAGGATCCTGTGAATGATAGCGATGCTGCTACAAAGTATTATGTCGATAGCTTAGCACAAGGACTTCACATACATGCTCCAGCACAGGTCGCAACACAGGCTAATCTAGCAACAATCACTGGCGGATCAGTCACGTATGACAATGGTACTGCCGGCGTAGGGGCTACGCTTACTCTGGGTACTGCTATCACTGCTATTGATGGCATCACTTATCCTACTGTGAACGTGTTCGTGACTGGCAGCAGGATCGTGGTCAAGGACGAAGCTACTGCTGCTCATAACGGTATCTATACCATCAATGCTGGTGGTACGGTACTGACTAGAGCAGATGACTTTAATTCTCTGGCTGAGATCAAAGGCGGCGATTTCGTGTTCGTGGAACGCGGTACGTTATACAAATCCACAGGTTGGGTACAGAACCAAATAACTGTTACCATGGGTACCAGCGACATCGACTTCCTACAGTTTGCTGGTGTAGGAACTTATACTGCGGGCACGGGTCTAGCACTTAACGGGACCGAGTTCAGCATCGCTACTGGCTATGTAGGTCAGAGTAGCATCACTACTCTGGGCAACGTGACCACTGGTACTTGGAGCGCGAACGTCATCAGCTATCAATACGGTGGCACAGGACAATCCAGCTATGCTAAGGGTGATATTGTCTACGCATCTGCAGCTAACGTGCTATCTAAGTTAACGGTTGCTACCGACGGGCAGGTCCTTCAGCTAGCCTCAGGACTGCCAGTCTGGGCAGATCTAGATGGCGGAACTTACACCTAACTAAGTATTAGCATGGGAACAACTATAAAGCTCAAACGGAGTGCTACCCAAAGTTTAATACCGGGTACCGGCAGCTTAGCATTGGGCGAGCTGGCTGTAAACACCTATGACGGCGTAGTCTATCTCAAGAAATCTGTAGCTAGCGTAGAGAGTGTAGTAGCATTAGATCCCGCGAAATTGATTAATGGCAATAGCAATATTGTCGTCACGGCTAATGCCAATGTAACAATCACCAGCAAGAGCAATGCAACACTGGTTATTACTGATACAGGTGCGAACATCACAGGTACTGCTAATATTAGCGGTAATGCTAATGTTGGTAATCTAGGTACTGCTACTGCGATTATCACTACTGGTAACATTACTACCATCAATAGCGGATTGATGCAGAACGGCAACAGCAATGTCACTATTGCTGCCAATAGTAATGTCACTGTTGCTGCTAACGGCTCTGTCAGAATGACCGTAGCTGCTAACGGCAATGTTGGTATCGCTAATAGCACACCCGCCCATACCCTCAGTGTCACTGGTACTATAAACATCAGCGGCAACGCTAACGTAGGTAACCTAGGAACAGCACAGATATTAGCCAGTGCCAACATCACTAGTCCTCAGCTGATATCTAACATAGCAATTGGCACTGCTCCTCTGGTAGTGACCTCAACTACACAGGTAGCTAATCTAAACGTAGCACTTGCTGGTTCGTCTACTACTGCTGGTACAGTCACTACAGCAGCACAACCTAATATTACCAGTGTTGGTACCTTAACAGGACTTAGTGTCAATGCTACTATAACAGCCAACACATTTACCAGTAATATCTCTATCGGCACTGCACCTTTCACGGTCACTTCAACTACACAGGTAGCCAATCTAAACGCCGCATTTGCTGGTAACTCAGTCAATCTCAACAACGGCACTAGCAACGTAGTTGTCACCAGCAGCGGAAATATCACTATCGGGTCTGCTGGCAATGCTGCGGTGTTTACTGTCGCCGGTGTTGGTGCTAATCTAACAGGAAATCTAACTACTACTGGTATCAAGACAGACAATTACTATTATGCTAACGGTTCTGCTATAACTTTTGGCGGCGTGACTTTCACAGCCAGCGGCACTGCTCCTGTCTCACCCAAATTAGGTGATGAATGGTATGATACTGGCAGCGACATACTGTATCTTAGATCAACCGATGGAACATCAACATTCTGGTTAGATATCAGCTCGCAAGGTAATAGCTTTGTTACAGTATCGGCTACTACTGGAAACATCACTACTATCAATAGTGGATTGCTGCAGAACGGAAACAGCAATGTAACTATAGCTGCTAACGGTGCAGTCAGTGTTGCTGCTAACGGCTCTGTTAGAATGACCATGGCCGCTAACGGCAATATTGGTATTGCTAACATTGCCCCTACGCATACTCTCAGTGTCACTGGTACTATGAACATCAGCGGCAACGCTAACGTCGGTAATCTAGGCACAGCAACCGCCATCATCACTACAGGTAACATCACTACTATCAACAGCGGCTTGCTGCAGAACGGCAACAGCAATGTCACTATCACTGCCAACAGCAATGTCACTATAGCAGTTACCGCAGCAAACAGTTATACATTTGCGACAGGTAGCTTTGCCCCAAGCGCAAACGCTACAGTGCAACTTGGGCTTACTGGTGCTCGATGGAGCAACATCTGGGGCTTAGCCAGCTCAGCGCAATACGCGGATTTGGCGGAACGATATTCTTCTGACGAGATCTATGATCCAGGTACTGTAGTGGTATTCGGCGGTTCGGCAGAGATAACGGTTACCAATAAGGATCACGATCGTCGAGTAGCTGGCGTGGTATCTACTGCTCCGGGTTATCTGATGAACGATAACAACGAGCAGGATGATCTCATGATAGCAGTGGGATTGACCGGTCGTGTACCTACCAAGGTCGTGGGACCAGTGGAGAAAGGTGATCTGATAGTGACCAGCAATCAACCAGGAATAGCGATGAAGATGCTAGACAGTTCTTTTAATCCAGGATGTGTGATAGGCAAGAGCTTAGAAGACCATCCTGATGATACGGTCAAGACCATTGAAGTAGTGGTAGGTAGGTTCTGATGGCATTTCCAACTCCTTTTACCAACGGACAGACTGCTACCGTAGCTGGGATATCATATATCTATGACAGCACTAAAGGAACATGGACTAAGGTTGGTGCTGCTACCGGCGGTTCCAGCATCGTCAACGGTAATAGCAATGTCTTCGTCGAACCTAATGCTAATATAACCGTAAGCAGCACAGGCAGTGCCAACGTTCTGGTAGTTACTAGCACTGGCGCAAATATCACTGGTACTGCTAATGTTAGTGGTAATGCTAATGTAGGCAATCTGGGTACTGCTACTGCGATCATCACCACTGCTAACATCACTACTATTAACAGTGGACTATTACAGAATGGAACCAGCAATCTTACTATAGTTAGTGGCGGTAACATAGCAGCAAGCGTAGGAGGTACTGCTAATATAGCGGTATGGACCACTACGGGTGTGGTGCTAGCTAATGCTAACGTGTCTGGTTACGCTAACGTAGTTGGTAATGCCAATGTGGGTAACTTGGGCACTGCTACTGCGATCATCACTACTGGTAACATCACTACCATCAACAGTGGACTGGTACAGAACAGCACATCGAATGTCACTATTGCTAGCGCAGGCAATGTCAGCACCTTCATCGGCGGTAATGCTACTGCTCAGCTGATAGTTACTGCTACTGGTGCTAACATTGCCGGTACTGCTAACATCGCCACTGCTAACATCACTACTATCAATAGCGGTCTGTTACAAAACAGCACATCGAACGTTACAGTAACCAGTGCTGGTAACGTCAGCGTGTTTGTAGCAGGTAACGCTACCGCAAGAGCAGTATTCACTAGCACCGGTGCAAACATTGCAGGTACTGCTAACGTGACCGGCAACTTAACGGCAGCTAACATAAATGCTACTACTAGTTTGACTCTAAACAGTGTAGGAGTAGCAACCACTGGAAAGGCCATAGCAATGGCCATGGTATTTGGCGGATAAATATACAGGAGATTAATCGATGGCTGCACCTAACGTAGTAAACGTAGCAAATATCACAGGCAAGACCGCAGTAGGAAATGCTACAACTGTGGCGGCTAATCTAGTCGTAAATGCCGCAGCGAGCGGTCAATTATACAAGTTGAACTTCTGTCAGGCTAGTAATTATAGCGCATCTACTGCTACTGCAAACATTTACTTCCAGAGAAGTGCTGTAAACTACAGCATCGCGACCAACATATCGCTTCCCACTGGCACCACTCTGACCATCTGGGGCAAGGATACAGCAATCTATCTCGAAGAGAGTGATCTGATCCAGATACAGGCCAGCGCAAACAGTGCAGTCACCATCACCAGCAGCTATGAGATAATTGCCTAATGGCTAGATATCGTGACAACGGTGGATTGATCGGAGCTTTTAACACGACCTCGACAACCTCCGCTAACGGCATATGGCATATCTCTAATCATTATATCAATGTGATCAGGACTGCGTGGCCAGTGTACTACGGCCCTTTCTCAGTGAAAGCTACTGGAGGTACTACTACATCAGTATCTGCTGTCGGAGTATATCACACTTTCATCACTGGTGGTTCCTTCGTTCCTCTCACTAACATAACCGGTGCTAGCATACTACTAGTGGGCGGCGGGGCCAGCGGCGCCAACAATAACTTTCCAGGAACGGGCGGCGCGGGCGGAGGCGTGGTATTGGCTACAAGTCAATCCTTCACCATGGGTACTACCTACACGATCACCGTTGGGCAAGGTGGTACAGCACCGACTACGCTGAACACTAACGGTGGCAGTGGCACAGCATCTACGGTCACAGGTACAGCGTTCACGACACAGACTGCCAGCCCAGGAACCATGAGTGGAGTCTTCCAGTCCAGTGCTGGTAGCGGCGGCTTTACTAGCACCAACGGTCAGGGCGGTGCAGGCGCTGGTGCGAACGGCGGCGCAGTCAACGGCGGTATCGGATCTTCCATTGGCAGCACCATAACAACCAATATCGCAGGTGCGGGCGGTACTGTATACGGAGAACTTGTCAGCACTACATACTATTATAGTGGCGGCGGCGGCAGTGGTGCGAACGGCGTGGGCGGTTCGGGATACGGAGGTCACGGCACGAGTGGTTCTGGCATAATTACAGGATCTACAGTAGGCAGAGCTAACAGCGGCGCAGGTGGTGGTGGTGGATCTAATACCAGCACCGGCGGTGCTAAGGCTGGCGGCTCCGGACTCGTGATCATATTCTATGCATGAGGTAAGACATGGCTATTTTTGTTAAAGTCAATTCGGATAACTTAGTGATCGACGGCATGATTGTTGAACCAGAGATGCTTGCTACTGGACTGTGGGGAGATCCTTCCGATTGGATACAGACCAGCTACAACACCTACGGTGGCGTGCATTACGGACAGGATGGATTGCCTGATGGCGGTACGCCCCTGCGCATGAATTATGCTTCACCAGGATGCATCTATCATCCCGAAGCGGATGCGTTTAGTGCTCCGCAACCGTTTCCAAGCTGGATCTTAAACACAGACACTTACATATGGGAGTCTCCCATACCGTATCCGTCAGACGGAAACCCGTATTATTGGGAAGAGATCACCCTCACTTGGCAACCTGACGAGCGAGGTTGACAAACAGCTTATTGATGTTATAATACATCATGAGCGAGATCACCGTTACAGTCATGGCACACTTGCCTTGGAAGAAGAAGTCTACCCCTACAGGATGGATCAGCTTCAATGCGGTCTGTTGCCATCATAATGGTCAGCGGCAAGATGATCGCGGCCGAGGTGGGCTGCTGCCTACTCCCGAATCTGGCATATCATATCACTGCTTTAATTGTGGGTTCACAGCCAGCTGGCAACAGGGCAGACGTATCAACTTCAAGATGCGTAAGCTCATGGGATGGCTAGGCATCAGTGACGACGAAGTTCGTCGTCTCAGCCTGTTCGCCCTAGCACATGTAGATACTAGTCTAGAGACCAAGAGGGCAGTGCTCAAGGAACTGCCCATGTTCGAAGCTAGGGAACCGTGCCCTGGTAGATCCATCATGAGTTGGTTAGCTGACGGTCACATCACCGAAGAGAACTACGACAGGTTAGAAGCCGCTATCCAATATCTCGACGGTAGAGGATTAGGAGACAGGTTAGATCTGTTCCATTGGACAGACGACGAAGCACTGCGAAACCGTGTGTTGGTTCCTTTCACTTGGCTAAACAAGCAGATGGGATATAGCGGACGCTTGTTCACCGAAGGCGCTAAGCGTGTCAAGTATCTCAGCAACTATCCTGCTAACATGATCTACGGTTATGATCGTCAGCAGCGCGATGCCAAGTTCTGCATCGTGGTTGAGGGCTTGCTGGATGCTGTTGCAGTCGATGGCATCGCAGTGTGTAACAACGAGATCAACGAGACGCAGGCGCTTTGTATCGAGAGCCTTGACAAGGACATCATTGTCGTTCCTGATCGCGATGCCGCCGGCATGAAGATGGTGTCTACAGCATTGGAGTATGGGTGGAGCGTTGCATTTCCGGATTGGGAGACTGGCGTGAAGGACTGTTCGGATGCTGTAGCTCGTTATGGGCAGTTATTCACTATGCAGAGCATCATGCGCACGGTCGAACACAGCCGCCTCAAGATCCAGCTGCAGAGCCGTCGTTGGATCAGTTGATATATAATGACTTCTAGCACGGGATAACATATAATAAAGCATGGCAAAGACATTCGACGCAGGTATACAGAAGTTCTTCTTGGAAATGATGCTGAGCGATCCTCAGTGTTATGTGCGTGTTCAGAACATCTACAATCCAGATAACTTTGATCGCAGCTTGAAAGCGGCAGCAGAGTTCATAATGGAGCATGGGCAGAAGTACAGCACTATGCCTACGCTGGAGCAGATCAATGCAGTCGCTCGCGTAGACCTACAACCAGTGCCGGGCGTGACAGAAGATCACACCAACTGGTTCATGGATGAGTTTGAAGTCTTTACCAAGCAGAAGGAGCTGGAACGTGCGATCTTGAAGGCGGCAGATCTGCTGGAGAAGGGCGAGTTTGATCCAGTGGAAAAACTGATCAAGGACGCTGTGCAGATCAGCCTGACGAAGGATCTAGGCATGGACTTCTGGGAAGATCCAGAAGCGATGATGTCCCGTTATTTCGATAGTGGAGGTCAGGTCAGCACTGGGTGGCCGCAGGTAGATAGACTTCTGTATGGCGGATTCAGTCGCGGTGAATTGAACATCTTCGCAGGTGGCTCTGGATCTGGTAAGTCGTTGGTGATGATGAACATTGCGCTCAACTGGGTCCAGCAAGGGTTGAATGGTGTTTACATCACGTTAGAACTCAGCGAGGAGCTGACAGGCTTGCGTACTGCAGCCATGCTGACCAACATGAGCACTAAGGAGATACGATCCGACAAGGGGTCTGCTGCTCTCAAGATTAGGATGGTTGGAAAGAAAGCAGGAACGTATCAGGTCAAGGCACTGCCAGCACAGAGCAACATCAACGACATACGCAGCTTCGTAAAAGAATATCAGATCAAGTCCGGAATCAAGATCGACTTCATGATGATAGATTACTTAGACTTGTTGATGCCGGTCAGTGCTAAGGTCAGTCCCAACGATCTGTTCGTGAAGGACAAGTATGTCTCCGAAGAATTGCGTAACCTAGCTAAGGAGCTCAAGGTGTTGATGGTCACTGCATCGCAGTTGAATCGTAGCGCAGTAGAAGAAGTAGAGTTTGATCATTCTCATATCTCGGGCGGTATCTCAAAGATCAACACAGCAGATAACGTGTTTGGTATCTTCACGTCGAGGGCTATGAAGGAGCGAGGACGCTATCAGATCCAGTGCATGAAATCCCGTAGTTCGACTGGTGTTGGTCAGAAGGTAGAATTAGACTATAACATTGATACCATGCGTATAACTGACAGTGGCGGGGAAGAGAATGAGAACAACGGGCCTAAGGCCAGTGCTATCTTTAGCAATCTCAAGAGACAGAGCACAGTCACAGCACAGGTAGAAGCACCTCCATTAGCAGGCAATGTGAAGGTAGACGTCAATAGCAGCAAGCTGAAACAGATGCTAGCTCAGATCAAGCAGACTGGCTGATACCCAACTTAATTTTATGAGAAAGCTGACGACAGGGTCGAGGACTCTATAAATAATACGGGAGACTCCGCTATTGCGTAAACAGACACGAAGCATATTAGATGAGATCACTAACATTAGTCCAGGCCGTGATAGCCATCTAGTGATAGAGAGTCGTGCTAATCACATCATCAATAGTGCGATCAATCTGATTAGCATAATACGGGAGACTTATGATCCTGCACAAGCAGATGATCTAGAAAGAAGACTATTAAATAGCATACGCGGTCAGGATGCAGCCAAGTTTGCTCGTGGACTTAGGAAGATTACCAATGAAAATAAATGAATTACAGGAAGGACTGTTTGATAGGTTCACAGCCGCAGGCCGCGAGCGCAATGCGATGCAGACTAGGATATCTCAGCTTCATAAAGACCTAGAGATGGGTTGGGCAGGTAGAGAACCTGTACTGCAGACTGGCCCAAACTACAACAAATATAATTCTCAGATAGACTATCTAGCCCACGAACTGCGGATCCCACATGAGGATCTTGCGAATCTAGCTTCGAGGGGAAATCTGTTTAAGAACGCAGCGACAGAATACATCAGACGGAAGGTAAGCCCTCCGCCTCCACAGCCCAACCCTGCCGCAGTTGCTCCGCCTGCGCCTAAATCCAAGCCCGCTGGTGGTTCGACTACCTCGGTCGGTGGGGTAGAATACGTATGGAACGGTGCTGAATGGAGAGATTCTACCTCAGGAAAGCCAGCGACACCTGCTATCCATGGTGCTATACAATCCGTGTTAGGCCACTAATATTCTTTCTCCGACATAAATATCTACAGCGCAACAAGCGTATTATTTTGGAGAAACTAAAATGGCAAGTATTGCAAGAACTAGCGGTAGTACATTTACTAGCACGACAGCATCAGAATTCATCGGTAAGGACCTTACCTTCCTCGCTATCGTGATCAAGAACAACTGCGATGCAGCACAGAGCATCTCAGGCGAAGACCTAGCAGAAGAGCTAGTCGACACTCTAACTCAGATCATCACTACTGGTGATAGCAGCTATAACTACGGTGCAAGCATCCTGATAATTCAGCAGAATGCAACTGGTCAGATCAGCCTCTGCCTAGAAGGTGCAACTAGCTGGACTGCAACAGCACTTCGTAACGCAATCCGTGCATACGGCACTATCAACAGCATCGACGTATCAGGAACAACTGTTACTGATGTTGGCTTCAAGCTAGCACTTTCCTAATACAAACGGTATTAGGCGAAAAAGGACGCTCCGGTGTCCTTTTTTTGTGGGCGGTATAAATAAGTACAGTGTAAACACACATTTGGAGAGATAACATGGCAAGTATTGCAAGAACTAGCGGTGTAGTAATTAACACCATCGCAACCCCAGAAAACTTCAACGGAAAGACTCCTAAGTTCTTCCGTGTAGCAGTAAAGAGCGTATCGGGCGATCCAGTTGATATCAGCGCAGAATATGGTGCTGACGAGGCAATCGATCTGATCAACCAGATCATCACTAACGGTAGCAGCAGCTATAACTACGGCGCGAACATCCTGTTCATGCAGTATGATGCGACTGGCGTGATCAGCTATTGCCTAGAAGGCACTGCTGGTGGTTGGACTGCAGCTCTGCTACAGACTGCGATCCGTGCAGTTGCTACAGTAAACGGCGTCGATTGCTCAGCTACAACAGTAACTGACGCAGGTATGAAGCTGTCCACATAATAGCAGACGCTATAATACAAAGAAGGCATCTTTCCTAGGTGCCTTTTTTTGTGGCTATATAATGATATGCATTGTTCAAGCAAATGGCGGCATCCGGATATAGTGTCGCATCAATTAGATCACCTGACCTTGACTTCGGTACATCCTGACGTCAGATATCATTGGAAGACTACTCCCAGCATGAAAGCAGATGGATTGCATTATCCCCTGCTGTGTTGGGAAGAAGAGGAATCTTTCTGGTCAAAGTTCGTTCGCATTACCAACGAGGAATACCTCAAGATGCTGCCTCCTCCTAATCCTGTCGATGGTAAGCTGATACTGGTCAAGGGCGGTAATAATAGATTGCAATCTGCGAGAGAATTAGGATACACAAGCATAGATTGCTTAGTATTCAAGGAGCAACGTGATGCTATAGTATGGACGAGATACTTGCAGCAGTGTGATCCTCTCGTGAATCCTGATTTGCCTTTCTTAGGCTTAGTGGACTATAAGTAACCCGTCATGCAATTAGACTTCTATACCTGTTACACACTCTTCGATATCACTCGCACAGATGCGGTGCATAACAAAGACCATTCTATGAACGAACAGGAATGGGAGATGAAGCGTAACCAACAGAGAAATTGGGATACGATGCTACAGGTTATAAGCATGCGATCACTGCCAGTCATGCTGGGAGAGGCAACATCTGATATGATGACACACCACGATTTCGGCACACAGCACGAAGGTGATCAGCGTGTATGGCAACTGAGATTCGGTGTAGAATCTAAGGATGTATTTCGCAAAGGTGCAGATCCTGTCGCGCTGCTGTTTGAGGATAGCAGCATGGTTCCGCTAAGCACAGGGTTGACCGAGACCGCAAACCTCGATCCTGCATGCATCATTGCCAGCGGCGACACAAAAAACACCTATTTTGTTATGGATTCTCCCAGGTAAATAAATGTTCATAGCGTAAGGACAGGATAATGGCTACCACTAACATCGAGAAAGAGAGCCTGGAGGCGCACGTCGAGCTCTGTGCTGAGCGTTATGATCGTATGGCAGAAAGAATGGAAAATTTAGATGAAAGGCTCACGGGCGTGGAGAAGGTCTTGAAAGAGATTAAATCTATGCTCACAGAAAAAGAAACACAGGCTTACAAGAAACTCATTGGCATCGGTATCGGCATCATTGGCACACTATTGACAACTCTATTAGGACTCGTACTCTACATAGCCAAACACGGCGTGTGATTATAATTTGCTCAGCATAGGAAAATAGCATATACTATGAGAATGAGCAAAAAACCCGATTTCAATAAGATCAAGAGCTTTGTACAAGAACAAGTAGGTGAGCAGGATCTGCTCATCCGCACCCAAGGTCATGGATTCAAGGTCAACGATTACGTCGTCCAGCCTATCGAAGATGGATGGCAAGTGCTCGATAATCTAGGATTCATCAAGCAGCAGTTCTTCAGCAGGAAGTATGCAGTGCTGAGCGCAGTGTTGCTTAGCAAGAAGAATAACGGAGCAGTAAACAACTTGAAATATTTGGATAATCAGATGGAGATAGCGTCGCAGGATCAGCATCTCTATAATAGATTGCTCAAGAAAGAGACGGAAGGAACGCTGGAATCCATATATATCGCAAGATTGAGCAGGGCAAAACAGATACTAGAAAGCGTGAGACAGCAGATCCAGAGCATAGAAAAATCCCTACAACTTCAATAAATAACACAAACGAGGATTTAGATTATGTTCGTCACCGAATTTAACAGCAAGCTCACTAGTGAGTCTTTGAACCAGGAACTAGGTAAAGTATACAACTGGAGCCTTAACCTATCAGAGATGTCGACGCCGCATGCTCACAGCGTGCTGTCAGACATGAAGACTAAACTGAAAGGTATTAAGGAAAGCAGTAAGGGACATTTTGCTGAGAAGAACCCTCAATACATGGAAGCATTACTTGTTTCCAGAGTACTGGAATCGCTAATCGATGAGCGTTTCCATAGCGAAGCAGAGGAACGCAAGAGAATGAAGGCAGTACAGATGAGCGAACGAGAACTTTCCAAAGGCGAGAAGTCGAAGCGTGAGAAATATGTGAAGAGCATGAAGAAGCCAGAAGTGATGAAAGGCTTCAAGAACCGTTACAAGAAAGACGCAGCAGATGTCATGTGGGGCACAGCTACTAACATGGCTAAGAAGAAGTCAGTCGAAGAAGCGATGGATGTGTTGAGGTCGGTACTAGCTGGCAACATATCCAGGCTTAACGAAGGCGAGTTCGACGTTGCGAAGGCAGTGATGGCAGCTCGCGATATGGTTGACACTATGCAGGACATCGTAGAGAAGATGAGCAAGATGATGAACGAAGATCTCCCTGCTCTGTCGGACGTCATGCGCGGTGAACTAGGCCAGGATCAAGCCGATGCTTTCGTGCAGGCAGCTACATCAGCTATCCAGCCAATGTTGGATCAAGCAAAGCAAGCTCGTCAGAGCCTAGATACTGCAGCACGTGGTGCAGCAGGCGAACAGGTAGGCGGATCACCGATGGTTCCTCCAGCAGGCGGCGCTGCTCCTGCAGGTCCTGCTCCAGCAGCTGGCACGGGACTAGAAGTTCCACCAGTGGGCGGTGATGAGGAAGACATGTCATCGTCTGATGTTGCGACCGGCGGAGATGCTCCTCTCGGGCGTTCCAAGAGAATCTAAATGAGACTCTTCGAGATACAAGGACAGTTAAGAGGAAATTTCCGCAAGAGCGAGATCGCTACTCTCATGACTATCCTTAATCATCTCGACAGCAAGATAGCGAACGGTACACAAGTACCGTTCGACAGCATCGCAGAACTGATGCACAATGTAGGGTATAACTTCACGTTTAACGATTTCATGGAGCTCTATCATCAAGCTCCTGCTATCAAGAATCTAGTCACAGGTACTCCCACTGAGCAAGGACTCACGCTAGGTAGGTTGACCCCAGCAGATCAAGATGATCAACAGAAACAGAACAGAGTTGATCAGATGGCTAAGACCGCAACCAACGCAAACATGTAACGCTATCCAACAAATAAATAGTGCATGCGTATTGATGATGTCACTAAACTAACTAGATTCCATGACCGGCTCAACCAGAAACTCTGGGACGGAGAAACACTACGCAAGGATGTGCAATATCATCTGTTGATGATAGCTAAGGAATTCATAAAGTTCATCAATGTTCCTGATTTCGAACTGGAAGACATCACCATATCAGGTAGCAACTGCAGCTACAATTACAATGATCAGAGTGATATCGATCTCCACTTAATAGTTGACGGTGAAGGACCATGCTGGAAACATCTAAATGAACTGTTCCTAGCTA
>Ga0114975_10001902_pt1 | contig 14502 bp, 15 predicted proteins | sample S_130626_EF_Meta_FD_87031 | JGI IMG/M metagenome (GOLD analysis project Ga0114975, IMG submission 87031) | Freshwater microbial communities from Lake Simoncouche, Canada to study carbon cycling - S_130626_EF_MetaG | ecosystem: Environmental > Aquatic > Freshwater > Lake | place: Lake...
AGGTCCAGAAGTCTTAATTGGACTTTTAAAATCTAAAGGTAAATTAGATGTTGTTGGTATATTGTATGCTAAGTTATTAGGCAAACATGCACTACCATTTTATGCCGCACCAAAAGTGGCGGAAGAAAAACAACGTCTAGATGCTAAATGCTGGACGGGCTATAAAAAACAAGGAACTAAAATGAAGGGTAATACAAGAGTCAATAACTGTGTTAAAGAATCTACACTGGATGAAAAATCAGTGAGTAAAGCACAATTCCGCACAATGGCTGCGGTAGCACACAATCCAGAGTTTGCTAAAAAGGTTGGTATCAGTCCAGCTGTGGGCAAAGAATTCCATGGTGCAGACAAAAATACCAACTATAAAAAATTACCCAAGAAGGTTGACGAGATACTTGATCCAACAGCAATGAGTTCAAAAGTATTACGTTATCTTGGTCGTAAAACTGCCACAGCGTTTCCCTGGATCGCAACAGGTGCTGTAGGCGGCGCACTGGCATACAGTGGATTGTTAGCACCATTAATGGCTTCAGTGGGCGGTGTGGGTTCTGCACTGGCTGGGTTAAGCACAGAAGTCATGGCATACGGTGCTGTGGGTGGCATGGCAGCGACACCATCACTGGTACAAATTGTCAAAGACTTATTTGCCGCAGACGAGAATAGTATACAAGCAGGTATTAAACGTTGGGTAGAAAAACATGTAGGTGACGAAAATGACGTACAAGAGTTCATAAATTTACATGCTCAGAGTGCCTACTTAAAGCAACCAATGTTCCGTTGGAGAGCCGAAGAGTGGAAAACTAAGATGAAGTCAGACGAAGCAGAAGCCTATTTGGAAAAACACAACAAGGGTTGGTTAGATGCAGAGAAACAAAAAGTAATTGACGCTGAAAAGGCCAAAGCAGAAAAAGAAAAAGCAGATGCTGAAAAGGCTAATGTAAAACCTGGTGTTAAACCCAGTGGTACTCCTGTAAAGCCTGGATTTAAACCTCCCGTAAAACCTGCAACTGAAAGCCTGGATGTGAATCAAAAGCGAGCAGGCCAAGTTGGCAGTAAAGACAAAGCCAGACAAATTGGACAAGTATTGGCCAAGCCTACAAAACAACATCCATACAAAGGTCGCTTAGTTGGTGAAGATAAACAGCAAGGTGTGGCGGAGGCTCCGTTAAGAGAAATGGCCAGCAAGCTACTGAGTGCAGAAGATAGAAATGGTGTTATCACTGTAATAGTACAAGCACCAGATGGCACCAAGCGTAGTTTAGCCAATGATAATCCAAATTATATTCAGAGATGGTTACAAAAATATGGCCTAGTTCTTCCTAAGAGTATTACCAGTCAATTTGTAGGCGTACATGAAGAATTCAATGGTGAGTACGATGACGAAGCAGGCATGGCTAAAAGTAATTTGCTTACTACAGGTAGAGCCGTTGCGGGATTATTAAAAATAATTCAAGACGATGATAATCTACCAGAGTGGGGTCAGGAAAAGATCGCCAAAGCTGAAATGATGCTTGTGAGCATCTGGGATTATTTACAGAGTCAAAAGGAACAGGGCATTGATCCCAAGGTAGAAGGCGTCACAGAAGCAGACTTAGACTTTGGTGCTGACTGGGACGAAATAGTTAAACGTGTGGGGCAACGTGCCAAGCAAGGTCCACTAAAAACTGTTTGGGATGAGAAGAAACGTGTGTACAGAAATGTACCTGTAAATGATCCAGATCAGCCCAGCAAAGAAGTTGACGAAGCAAGCCTAGCCACTATGCGTGACTATTTTGCTGGTAATGATGATGCCAAAGATCCAACTAAGATAGCACAGATGCGCGACTTCTTTAACAAGAACAAGCCCGCAGGCAGTAAAGTACAAGACAAACGTTTTGCCAGTAGACAGGCCTATGAACTTTGGCTTAAACAAAACGGACTCAGAGATCTTTCAAAATAATGGCAAGAAGAAGCGTGGATCAGACTTATACAACTATTGATGTCATCGTAGATGGCTACGATGACGAAATCATCAATAAGTTAAAGCAGAGATACCCAGTGCTGGCAATAGCACGGGTAAATGCCACTAAGTTTAACAAAGATTCCACTAACTTGTTAAAGTTTTATCTCTATCATTGGTTATTCGATAACTATGAATCTGCGATCGTAGATATTAAAAATTATTACAATAAATATACTATTACAACGAAAGTCGTAGCATGAAATACCTAGAAGTCAAAGAAGCATTACTCAGCGAAGTGAACATGAGTCCTAGTAGTCTCAGAACACTGGCTGCCGACATTGACGCTCGTGCTGGCATGGAATTTGAAATGTATGTTCCCGGTGCCGCACAGGAAGACGACGACTACGACCAGGAACCTGACTACGACAGTGACGAAAGTATTCGCAGTATTCAAGATGCCTATGATTTCTTCTATGACGGTGACTACAATAGTCGCAGAGACGCTCAAGACATGATTGATAAGATGCGTGAGCAATACACTGAATGGATGGGAGACAAATACGGTGAAGCCTGGGACGAAGGCAGAGAGAAAGCTGTATTTGATTGGTTACGTAACAATGCCAATGCGGAAGAAATTGCAGAAATATTGGGCAGAGAAGCAGACGAAAATGGAGAATATCAGGAGCCCGCTGGCAATGACTACAGTAATGCGACTATTAAAGTCATAGAAGATCAACTCAGTCCATGGTATGAAGATGCCGAACAAGATTTTCAGGATGATTTCTATAACAGTTCTGACTATGAAGAAGAGTGGCTAGAACACGAAGGTATGCATACTATGCAGGATGTTGAAAGCAACTATAATATTACTTGGCCGCATCGTTATAATTCCTCTGGAGGTCAGGTCAGTATAGAAGACACAGCTGACAGTTTTAGTCGTGCTATAGGTCGAGCAGTAGAAGCTAGTCATGCTTATCACAGTGGCGGTGTAACAAGACCCAGTAAAACAGAATTGCATTATATTGTTGAACCTGATGGCAGTTTGGATGAGCCTGATGAAATGGATGATGGTGGCTTGGAATTCGTTAGCCCTGCATTACCTGTTACGGAATTACTGGACGACTTGAAAAAGGTCAAAGCCTGGGCAGATAAAACTGGTTGCTATACCAATGACAGCACAGGACTACACATTAATGTCAGTGTCGCCGGTTGGAAGGGTGACCTAAGCGAGTTGGACTATGTTAAACTTGCAATATTACTGGGCGACGAATATGTAATCAGTGAGTTTGGACGTCAGGGTAATACCTACGCAAAAAGTGCATTGAAGATTGTCAAAGACCATATTGCACAACAACCCGATGATGTAGAAAAATTGTTGAATCAAATGAAAGAACATTTGAATACCAGTGCCGCAAAAATAATACACAACGGTTATACTCAAAAGTTTACAAGTATCAATACAAAAAACGGATATATTGAGTTCCGCAGTCCCGGTGGCGACTGGCTCAACGAAAACTTTGATAAGATCGAAAATACATTACTGCGTTTCGTGGTCGCACTTGACGCCGCAGTCGACGAAACAAAATACAAACAAGAATACGCTAAGAAACTTTATAAGTTATTAAACCCCAAAGACGTCAAGACTACAATGACATACTTTGCACAATACGCCGCCGGAGAGTTACCCAAGGCGGCTTTGGTTAGTTTTGTTAAACAAGCACAGTTAGAGCGTAAAGTAAACAAAGAAGATCCTGGCGCTGGTAAAAAATATTGGTGGCGTGTTAGTCGCCCAGGCTTCGGCGCCAGTGTTGAAGTGGTTGCTACCAGCAAGGAAGAAGCCATTGAAAAAGGTAAAGTTGAATATCCAGACTGGGCAAAATCAACAAACATGGAAGCCAAGCCCGTGCGTCCATATGAAACACAACGCTACGAAATTTACAACAAGCAGACAGGCAACGCATTGGAGACTGTGCCTGCTAACATTGATGGTGACAATGCGGCTGAAGAATTTTTAAACGACTATATTGAACAAGGTCCACATAGTTTACAACGGGCGCAGGCCACTGCTATGTTTGGTATCAGACGAATAGGCAATAAGTCAGTCAGTGCCAGAGCAGGTGCTCCTGTTCCGGCTGGTGCAGTGGGTAGCACAGCTGATTATAAGATTTATAGACGAGCAGATAACAGTGTAGTACATACATTCCAAGCTGGCGGTAATATGCAAGCACAGATGAAGTTTGACCAATGGTTAGAACAAATGGGCGGAGATCGTAGAGGTTATGCGTTTGCTAGAATGGATCAATCTGCACAACCTAATAGCGTAGGACAATCAACAGATAGACCTTTTGTATGGAAGGTTATCGGTAGTAATAGATCACCATATCAAATACAGGGTATAGAAGTTGTTGCTAATAGTGAATTTGAAGCAATGCAAAAAGCTAGACAACAATGGAATTTAAATACAAGTGGAGACACTGAAGAAGAATTCTTTAGATCTAACGGCTGGCGTGCCAGTGCTGTTCGACCTGCTCCGCCAAGACCTATTCCCGGCGTCATTGACATTGAACCAGACATTCCTATAGCAGGCAGCACTAGAGACTTACAGCAACAACGTGCCAGCGGTGGCTTCACTGGTTCTTGGAAAGTAATGGTCTACGGCAGAGAAGTATATCGCTTCGGTGGCGTGGGCAATGTACAAGCAGATGCCAACAGAGTTGCCGCACAATGGGCACGTGACAACGGATATGAACTTCGGCTGCAAGCAGGCGACGTTGAAGTTCTACCAATAATGGGATAAAATATGAGATTACTAGAATTATTAAATGAAGATGACGGGCAGGGACAACACCGAACTCAAAAGAATTACGGTACTTCGAAAGGATTATCCGGTGAAGTATATGCGGCTATCCCCAATGCCCGAGTTATTGATCAACTTAGAAACACAGACGTTTATATGCAGTATAGATACAGTGTTGCACTGGCAGCGGCAGCCGCTAATCAAAGTGCAGAAGATTTCGAACAAGAAAGTGCGTGGTCAGAAAATGTTGGTCTAGTAGGTTATACAGATGCAGATGTAGAGACTATCAAACGTGCAGATAGTTTGATGGGTGTTACAGGCAAAAATATCAGTGACGGTGGAAGCTATGAGCGTTCCGACGTTAATACTAAGAGTGCGATCAGTGGACAGGAAAATGCATGAGAGCCAGCGAGTTTATCCCTGGTCATGTCAGCAAAGAAGTTGCAGTAGAAAGTAAATTTACTGACTACGAACTTGCTGTCATGGAAGGTGGACTCTGTCTAGAAGAACCACAGCGTAGATCTGCACTACGCGAAGCAGTTACGGAATCTTTTGATAAACCTTATAAAATACTTCGATGGGAAAAGGGCGACTTTGGTGATGTAGACGCAATAGCACGATTAGATGACAACACCTTTCTAAGTATTATGTTCAACAAGGGAGTCAGTAAAGATTCAAAAGAGGAAGCATGGAGTGTTGAATTCTATAGAAACAACAGCCAAGAAGTCACGGGTGAAGGTGATGCTCAGCGAGTATTTGCCACTGTGATAAGTGCTATGCAAACATTTATTAAAAAGTACAAGCCTAATAGAATAATCTTTTCAGCCAGTAAAGAAGTTGAACAAGGACAAAACGCACAAAGTCGTGCAAGACTATATGACAGTTTAGTTCAACGCTGTGCAAGATCCTGGGGCTTCAGAGCTTTTAGAGCTGATACAGGCAACAAAGTTATCTATGAATTAAACAGAATACAACCAGTAGCAGAAAACTTTGCAGATGGTCGAGTAAAAGGTAAAAGTCGTCCTGGACGTGTTAAGCGTAGTGGCGCAAGCTGTGACGGAAGTGTCTCTGATTTAAGATCAAAAGCAAAAAATGCCAGTGGTGAACGTGCTAAGATGTATCACTGGTGTGCTAATATGAAAAGCGGTCGTGCTAAGAATGAATCTGAAATATTAGAAGATCTGGAAGAAGATTGGAAAGCAATGCTGGCAGGAAGTAATAGATGAAAATCGAAGACATAACAGAAGCACCCATGGGACTTAGATATAAGGGCTATCGTTGCACCAAGGATTGCAGTGGGCATATCGCTGGATACCGCTGGGCCAGTGAAAAAGGCATAGACGATGAATATGATTGTCCTGGATCAGGTACACATCCCAGCTTCTGGGAAGGCTGTAAAAGCAAGACCGAAGGTAAATAAACTATTATGAAGATTTTAGAAATTATACAACTCAACGAAGCCAGCGTGTTTGATAAACCCGTTGGTTATACTCTATTGATCAGCGACGGTGCTCCTGGACAAAAACTAAAAACGGTGGCTGCGGAAATTGGTATTGACCTCAGTGGTGAGATCAAAGTGGCTGCTGGTAAAAATAAAATAAAAGACAGAATACTGACTGTTGGCACTGGTTCTGATATTATCAATATGATTGATAGTAAGAACAATATGTTTACTATCGTAGGTACAAAAGGTGCCATTGAAAAGAGCTTTGTAAATCCCACTGCCAACCGAGGCGAAATTGCCGAAGGCATTTTGGGCGCCGCAATGTTTGCCAAGTTTACTGCAAGGGAAAGCGGAACTGGTATTGGTTCTGTGAATACACAAGACGTATGGGCAGTTATTTACAATTTAAAACAGTCAAACACGGACGAATATAGTATCGAGGTCAAGGACTCTGGCAGTAAAATTGCTGATAACATCACATTTGTATTAAGACTAAAGTCTGCACCCTATGCCGCGCTAACAGATCCCAAGCAACATCCTGACTTCCAGGAATTAGTTGACAGTGCAACTTCTTATATTAACAGTAGCCATGCTACACGTTACAGTAAATATTTTTATAACAATGGAAAAGCTGACGTTATTCGTGTTGTCAGTGATGGTGTCAGTGGCGAAACAGAACGCAAAACAGACATTGAATTAGAGGTACTAGATCACAAAACCAAGGAAATGAAACGTGGTAAACTGTCTATTAGCCTTAAAGTTGGACCCGTAAAACAATTCGGACAAGTCGGTGGCATTGAATTTGCCAGCATGAAAAAACTATGGAATATGTTTGGTATTAATGTTGATGCTCTCGAGCCACACTATAATGAAATGTATGCTGAAAACCCAGTGGAAGCACTGGGTGCAATGTATGCTAAAATTGCAGACTATATCGCCATGCAGGTTGATGGTGACGATGATGCAAGAGAATATGATTTAATTAAAAATGTCGCAGATGCTATTACATACTTCGCTACATTAAACGATCCCGGTGTCAGTATTGTACAATTAGGAACCAAAGGCAAATATAAGATATTACGATTTAACGCCTTGGAAAGCAAATTAAGACAGATAGATTTAACTTCAGCATACGTTGGTACTAAGGCTATGCCAGAGCTTCAAATTAAAGATGCCAACAGCGGTAAAGTATTAGTTACAGTTAGAGCTAAAAATGAATTTAAAGAAGATGGTTCTAGCTATGTCAGAAACATCATTGAAAAGGGACCGCTACTTGACGACGTGGCCTCCAGTTCTAAATAATTAAATCGAATAAATTCACATAAATATAACTATGAAAATTAAAGAACTTATCAGCGAAGACGGCGGCGTTGGTGGTATCAGCAGTGGTGGTTTTGCAACAGCTCCTGCAGGTAACATATTCGCAGTACCTATGAAACGCAATATGGCAATGACTCGTAAACGAGCAAAAAAAGAATCAGAAGAACTTAAAGCCAAAAAAGATAAGTTAAATGTATTAGAGCACGGATCTAATAAAGAATAAACAAAGGTTAAGAACATGAAATTATTTGAACTTTTTGAAAGTCCCATTTTAGGCGGTGCAAACAACCTAAAACGTATTGCTCAGGCAGCGACATCTGGCGGTGACGCAGAAATCACACTGGGCAACGAACCTGTTACCCTGGAACATCCAGAAGCAAGGTTCATATATGGACTATACAAACGTGCTCTACAAAACGGACAACAAGAACAATTCATGCAAGCACTGGCTGATCCTGTTGGATTTCACAAGCTAATGCAACCCATGGCTAATATGTTAAACAGAGATCGTGGTCCTGAAATGGCACAGGCAGCCGCACAACGTATTGGTCAACCTGGCATGGGTGAGAGTACTGGCATGCGTATGATGGAAAACACAGAAACATTTCAACACATCACCAATCGTTTCAAGCATGAAGTTAAAAACTTTATGAACGGTCATGAACTAAGCGATGACTTGTATCATGCATTATACGACTATTATAGTGACCATGGTGAAATGCCATATGGTGTACAAAAAGCCCGTGACGGTGATCCCTATGAATGGGTTCACATGAAGTTTGAACAAGATTTAGATGACAACTCTGCTGGCTTACACGAAGCACTTGACATGAACTTGCTCAAAGGTGCACAGGGATCAATGAGTAAAAATGCCAAAGATCCGGAAAGCGAGCGTAACGTAGGTAAAAAATACGGTTACAGAAATGATAAAGTAGATGACGATGATGACAACTACGACGAGCATGGCAATGAAAAGCCTGGTAAGAAAAAGCGTGTAGCGCCTGCCAGTGAGCCCACAGAGAAACGCGGTCGTGGTCGTCCACGCACTCGTCCGGTAGCAGACGAAAACACTCCTAGAAAAGGTCGTGGTCGCCCTCGTAAGAATCCACTACCAGATGCTAATGCACCTAAACGTGGTCGTGGTCGTCCTAAGAAAGTTCGTGAGTGGATAGAGACATTGCGTTTTGTGGCTGAGAGCCGTAAATAAAAAGTACAGGGTAATATAAAGTATTGGTTATCAATCTATGTCAGAAATAAATATTATAACAGAGGAAATTAACATGGATGAATTAGTACAAGCCCTTAAACGTGTTCTAGCCAATGAATATGCATTTAGCTTAAAGGCACAAAACTTTCACTGGAACGTAGAAGGACCAGACTTCCCACAGTATCATGAATTCTTTGGTAATGTATATGAAGAAGTTTATGGTAGCGTAGACACTATAGCAGAACGTGTACGCACACTGGGCGCATACGCACCCGGTAGTTTTTCTAGATTTAGTCAGTTATCTGACATAGAAGACCAAATAGAAATGCCAACGGCACGTTCTATGATGGAAAAATTATTAGCAGATAATGCTATTGTATTGACAAGTATTGTAGATTGCTACAAGATAGCCAATGCCACTGGACATTATGCTCTAGCTAATTTAATGGCTGATCGTCAAGATGCACATGACAAACATGGTTGGATGTTGACATCAATACTTAAACAACGTGGTTAATGACTTCAAAACAAATAATAAAAGAGCTAGTTAAGACAACGCTCAATAAAAATCAAACACAAGCACTGGAAGAATTCATTGATAACTTAGGAGTAGACGTATTTAAAAATAGTACACTACTCAAGGTTATCAATCGAAATGACTTAGATTCTGTACCCACTGAATTGGCAAGATGGGTCGTAGAATCTGGTCGCAGGTCAGATTCAATGGTTAAACAACGCCAAAAAGAAATCGAATTATTCACTCAAACACCTTGACTTGTCGGTCGCATTAGTATACAATAGTCTTTAACTTAACTAAGGAGTTACTATGGACCCGCGTATGTTCAGTGGCGATGAAAAAGCCAAAATTAAAAAACTGTTTGCAGAAGGCATGCAGGTAATGGGTGAAGTCAATGCACTCAACGAAGGTTTGAATGATACTATCAAAAGTATCGCCGAAGAGATTGATATCAAACCCAGTGTACTTAAAAAAGCAATGAAGATCGCTTTTAAGAATGAGTTTGCCAAAGAGCAAGAAGCATTCACAGAAGTTGAAGAAGTATTGGAAATTGCAGGACATCGTTGATGCCTGCTCAGGAATTATTGGCCGAACTAGAGTCGGCCTATTCCAACCATAATGTAGACTACGAAGCCGCTGCCAAATACTATGATAGTAATCTAATCAACTTTTATAAATCAAAAATGTGGCAGGCCTGCTATAGATTTAGTTTTATGAATGAAGGTCAGGGTATTATAGACGGTATTGACTGGGGTAAGGTGCTGACAAATAAGTTTGTTATCTGTGATCAAACTGACCCTGGGGCAATGTGCAAGGATCTTTCAAATACACATTATGTAAAAGATGTATATTATGACCTTGCTGTATGTGTCTATAAATATAGGCATATACTTGACACGGATACCATTAAGTTAGTACAACACTGGCTAGCAGAGCATGGAAGGCATAAACCCAAACCTTTCTTTATGTGCTACATGGTGGGTATGTGCATCACCAATGACTACGATGATTTTATTATTGCCAAAGACAATATCAAATCAATCAACTGGTCTACAATAGAATAGAAAGTTATAATTGTTTAAGTTTTTAAAAGAACAAACCTGGCAATTTTGGTTTGAGTGGCTATGTACTGCTACACTAATCTGGGGAGTTGCTCTAACCAGTTATAATGTTTATCCTCTAAACATTTGGATCAGTTGTCTAGGCAACCTAGGCTGGTTTACCCTGGGTATTTTATGGCGTAAGTGGAGCTTGATTATTGTGCAACTTATTGTTACAATAATCTATGTTGCAGGAATTTATAATATACTATGAGCTATATTGACGCTATATATCAAAAAGAAAAAGACCTTATCAACGTAGTGGAACGAGTAGATGGAGTTAGAAAGTTTAGAACTTTTCCTGCCCATTATATCTTCTACTACCAAGATCCCAAAGGTCAGTATAAATCAATTGGTGGTGATAGGCTTAGTAAGGTGGCAGTTGCTACTAACAAGGCCTTTGACAAAGAGAAGCGAGTATATGGACATAAGCGTCTATTTGAAAGTGATCTTAAGCCACTTAACCGCTGTCTAGAAACAAACTATCTCAATGCAGATGCGCCTGAACTCAACAAGGCATTCTTTGATATTGAGGTTGCATTTGATTTGAAGAAGGGCTTTGCTGATCCCAGCGATCCGTTTAATCCCATTACTGCTATCAGTGTACATTGCGGCTGGCTAGACAAACTAATCACATTAGTTATTAAACCAGAGAAGATGTCCAAGGAACAGGCCTCGGACATTGCCGCACGTTTTGAAAATACTATTTTATGTGACAGTGAAGTAGATATGTTGGATATGTTTCTAACTATCATAGACGATGCAGACATATTAAGTGGCTGGAACAGTGAAGGCTATGACATTCCCTATACAGTTAATCGTATTGCAAGGTTAATGGGTGCAGATCATTGCCGTAGGTTTTGTTTGTGGAATGCCAAGCCTGCTCGCAGAGAGTTTGAGAAATATGGTAAGATCAGTGAGACCTATGACTTGATTGGCCGTGTTCACTTAGATTATCTAGAATTATATCGCAAGTATACCTATCATGAACTTCACACATATCGTCTTGATTATGTAGGTGAAATTGAACTAGGTGAAAACAAAGTCCACTACGAAGGCACATTGGATCAACTGTATAACAATGACTTTGAAAAGTTTATTGCTTATAACAGACAAGATACTATGTTGCTGTATAAGATGGATGCCAAGCTACAATACATTGACTTAGTTAATGTGTTGGCACACGCAAACACAGTTACACTACGCACAACAATGGGCGCGGTGGCTATGACTGACCAAGCTATTGTAAATGAGGCACATGCAAGGGGACTTATAGTTCCTGATAAAAAACGTGGCGCCGACAGTGAAACGCAGGCAGCTGGCGCCTATGTTGCTTATCCTAAAAAAGGCATGCATGACTGGATTGCCAGCATGGACTTGAACAGTTTGTATCCAAGTTTGTTGCGGGCATTGAACATGAGTACAGAGTCTATCATTGGTCAAGTGCGTCATGTACAGACCAAACAAGAATTAACCGCGTGGTTGGCATCTGGCAAGGGCTTTGCTGATTTCTGGGACGGCAAGTTTGCTGTCTATGAGTACGAGGCTATCATGCGTAAAGACCGTGGCTATGATGTTATCATAGACTGGGAGGATGGACGCAGTGTAGAAATGTCTGCGGCAGAAGCATACAACCTTATCTTTCTAAGCGGCAATGCCTGGATTATAAGTGCCAATGGTACAGTATTCAGTTATGAACAACAGGGTATTATTCCCGGCTTATTGACTCGCTGGTATGCGGAACGCAAAGAGTTACAGGCCAAAGCCAAAGAAGCATATGGCACTGATATGTTTGAGTACTGGGACAAACGTCAGTTAGTTAAAAAAATTAATTTGAACAGTTTGTACGGCGCCTTACTTAATGCAGGCAGTAGGTTCTTTGACCAACGCCTAGGACAAAGTACAACATTGGCAGGTCGCTGTGTTGCTAAACATATGGCCAGTCAGGTAAACCTAACATTTACCGGTGACTACAATCACTTAGGCGAAAGCATTATCTATGGTGACACTGACAGTTGTTATTTCAGTGCATATCCAATTTTTAAGAAACAGATTGAAAGTGGTGAGTTTGAATGGGATCGTGATAAAGTCATTGCCTTATACGATGCAGTGGCTGACCAAGTAAACGATAGCTTTCCATTGTTTATGAACCAAGCATTTAATGCGCCGGCCAACCTCGGTGATATCATTAAAGCTGGTCGAGAAGTTGTTGCCAGTAAAGGTTTGTTTATTACTAAAAAGCGTTATGCAGTTCTTATCTATGACAAAGAAGGTAAGCGCAAAGACGTAGATGGCAGTCCTGGCGAGGTTAAGGCCATGGGTCTAGATCTTAAGCGGGCAGATACACCAGAATACATGCAAAGATTCTTGGAAAAGATTCTATTGCAAGTACTACAGGGCGAAGGCGTCGATGAAGTTAATACGTCTATCAATGAATTTAGAACTAAATTTAAGGAACGTCCTGGCTATGAAAAAGGTACGCCCAAGCGTGTTAACAACTTAACCAAGCACACAGAAGTCTTTGAAAAGACTGGTAAGTGCGGAGTTGGACATGCCATGGCAGCTATCAATTGGAATAGGTTTAAGAAGGCATACGGAGATTTCAGAAGTATTGATATTGTAGATGGTATGAAAGTCATCGTCTGTAAACTTAAACCAAACCCAATGGGAATAACCAGTATTGCATATCCCATCGATGAGATGAGATTGCCAGAATGGTTTATTAAAGAAATGCCATTTGATGATGCCGCCATGGAGTCAACCATTATTGACAACAAGGTGGACAACTTAATTGGTGTTCTTGACTGGGATATTAGAGCCAGCGAACAGAAAAACACCTTCGAAAGTTTGTTCGGCTAACTAAATATCTTACACAAAAATGTCCGGTCAATGTTTTGGTAACATTGATTACGCAGACTACTAGACAATCCTGTCTAAATATACTATAATCTCTTAAAGGAGAATTAAATTGAAAGACGCAATTTTTGATATCGTGCGACACACAGCCAGCCTTGGCTTCTTTGAATTAGCAAAACTAACCGGTGATGCTGACGCAACAGAAGTTTGGACCTGTGATGACAAACGCAATGTAGTTTTGGAAGCAAAACTAAAATCACCATTACCCGAATTAGAGGGTGAACTAGGTTTAGGTAATCTTAGTTTCTTAAATGGTATCGTGGGACTATACAACAAAGAAGGTTCTGATGTAGAAGTATCCACAGTAGATAAGAATGGTGAAACCATTCCAGACTACTTGGTATTTAAAGACACAGATGGCAACAATGACCGCTATCGTTTGATGAGCAGAGAAATCATTGACACACAATTGACTACTAGCCGCTTCAAGGGAAGCAAGTGGGAAATTGACTTTGAGCCAAAGAAAAGTAAAGTCAGTGAAATGGCACAGAAGGCTGGCATTTATGCAAGTATTGAACCAACATTTACAGTTAAGACTGAGAATGGCAATTTGGTTTTTGTATTTGGCAGTGACATGGGCGGCAGTCACTTTGGTAAGATGACATTTGCAGAAGGTGTCACAGGTACAATGAAAGAAGGCTATGCTTGGCCTATCGATAAATTCCTAGCTATCCTTAAACTAGGCATGGTCGGTGACTGTAAAGTACACTTCAGTCAGGTAGCTTGTATGATTACCATTGACAGTGGCATCGGCGTATATAATTATATTCTCCCAGGACATACGAGGTAAAAAATGGCAACTAAGAAACTTATGCCTGTAAAGAAGAAAGAAGAGACTTCTGAGGCACCACCAACGGCGAGCGCATACAATGAAGCGCCTAACCTAGATTCTGACAATTTAATTAAGTTGAATGAAAAGGTTAATATTCTCAATCAATATATGCATCAAGTTGATTGGAAACTTTGGATGATTATGAACATGGTTCGTCTAATTGGCGAAGAAAATGGTTATAGCTTCAAAGAGATAGACAACTCAATAAATAACTCCACGGAGGAATGATGACATCAGAAGAACAAATCAATATGATGTTGATTGAACTAAAAAGAATCAATTCATATTTAGAAAAGATAGACTGGAAATTGTGGAATTTGCATGAAAAATATGCAGACCCTACACGTTCCAAGAACGATGTTGACTACACACCTCCTGTGTTTACTCCTGCTGTGGCACAACCGGTTGTTAAGACTCAACTAACAAA
>Ga0114975_10001905_pt1 | contig 14485 bp, 12 predicted proteins | sample S_130626_EF_Meta_FD_87031 | JGI IMG/M metagenome (GOLD analysis project Ga0114975, IMG submission 87031) | Freshwater microbial communities from Lake Simoncouche, Canada to study carbon cycling - S_130626_EF_MetaG | ecosystem: Environmental > Aquatic > Freshwater > Lake | place: Lake...
TAGAAATATCGGCATCAGCCGCAATGTGTTCAATCAATTCAGTTTTATTCACAAAAGTCCCCTTGACATCAGGTGTGATTATTGGGTTAAGTAAAGAAGGATGGTTGCGTGGAGATTGCCGCGCAGTGACATTCTAGTAGGTTTTATCTGAAAAATTTATAGCGGGTTTGAAGCTACATCTTGCTAAGAAAGCCAGCAATAGCAATGCCAACATCAGTACATTTAGCATTACCCCCCAAATCAGGGGTGCGCGGACCATTGTTTTGAGGGTCTAGGCAGGCTTCAATTGCAGCAATTACTTTGTCGTGAGCATTTTTAAAGCCGAAGAATTCAAGCATCATTGCAGCACTCCAAATTTGACCAATAGGGTTGGCGATACCTTTTCCTGCAATGTCAGGTGCGGAGCCATGAACAGGTTCAAATAAAGAGGGAAATGTCTTGGCTGGATTGATGTTTGCGCTTGGTGCTATTGCGATTGTGCCAGTACAAGCGGGACCAAGATCGCTCAAGATATCACCAAACAAATTACTGGCAACAACAACATCAAAAAAGTCAGGCCGTTGAACAAAATGGGCTGTCAAAATATCGATATGGAATTTATCCAAACGGACATCAGGGAAATTTTTAGACATCACAACAACGCGCTCATCCCAATAGGGCATTGTGATGGCAATACCGTTGGACTTGGTAGCGCTGGTCAGGTGCTTTTTGGATCTTGACTGAGCTAATTCAAAAGCGAATTTCAAGACGCGGTCAACACCAACCCTGGTCATCACAGTTTCTTGCATGACAATTTCTCTTGGTGTTCCTTCGAACATTCGGCCACCAATACTTGAATACTCACCTTCAGTGTTCTCCCGAACAATGTACATGTCAATCTCACCAGGTTCTCTTGGAGAACCGTCAGGACGAACAACAGGAGCTATCACACCCGGCATGAGCTTGGCAGGTCGAAGATTGATGTATTGATCGAACTCCCGCCTGAACATTAATAGCGAATTCCATAAAGAAATATGGTCAGGAATCTTTTCAGGCCAACCGACAGCACCGAAGAAAATAGCATCGTGCCCCATTAACAGATCACGCCAGTTATCAGGCATCATCTTTCCATGCTTTTCGAAATATGGCCAACATGCAAAGTCGAAAACATCAAACTCGAGTGGGATATCAAAACGAGTTGCCACTGTTTCCAAGACTCGCAATCCTTCAGGCATAACCTCCTGTCCGACACCATCACCTGCGATGATCGCAATACGTTTTTTTGTCAAAAATCACCTCATAAAGAGCATAGAAATTATTTATTTCATAGCTGAACGTATATGCGGTACAGCTTTTTTCAAATAATAAAACATTGACCAAATAGTCAAAAAGGCAGCGAGCCAAATCAGTAAAGTTCCATAAAGTCTGGTATCTAACCAACCCCATAAATTCCCATCAAATAATAAAAAAGGAATCGCAACCATCTGCAGCGTTGTCTTTAATTTTCCCAACAAATTGACAGCGACGCTTTTAGCGGCGCCTATCAGCGCCATCCACTCTCTCAGTGAAGAAATGGCTATCTCACGACCGATGATGAGTAACGCAACAATGACATCAACTCGTCCTAAGTCGACAAGCACTAACAAACTGGCACACACTAAAAATTTATCCGCAACAGGATCTAAAAATGCGCCGAAAGCTGACGTCTGATTTAGTTTTCGGGCCAAATATCCGTCCAACCAGTCTGTCAATGCAAAAAGAATAAATAGCACTGTTGCTATTAAATTTTTTGTAACGCTCTCTAATGGCACATCGAAAATAAAAACAATGAATGGAATAGCTGCAATACGCGTCCATGTCATTATGTTGGGGATGCTAAAAAACATATCGTTAGTCGTACGCAATAAATGCTTTACCTTCAAGCGGACCATTCACCAATCTTTGTACATGCTCTTCAGAGGGTACAAATACAATTTTATCCCCTAATAGTATTACAGCTTCACAGTGCTGCAATTGAAAAACGATACGAATACCAAGACCTTTGACTTCATTCACAGTATGTTGAATAGGATTAGCACCTTGAGTTTGATAATTTTTAATTTGAATGATTTCCTCTAGATCGAGAAGGTCTTCTTGTAAATTGCACTGAAGGTATTTGCCAAACCTACACCTGGCCTCGGTTAAATTAAAGGATTGAATAAGGCTTAAACGCAATTCAGAAGGATCGCGGCGATCGGATTGAACCTTGACTTGCGCAACCAAGATTTGATCCTCCCGAATATTGTTTTTATTGGCATTGAAAATATTTTCATCAGAGCTAATTTCTAGAACGTCACTCATATCGTCAAGCTCAAAAATATACAATTTTCCTCGTGCCGTATTGATAAATCGATAGTTTTTGACCATCCCGACAACCCACTGCGGTTCCTTCGCTTCAATCAGACTATTTAAAGATGTCTTGATAAACTTTCTAACCTCTGATGAATATTCTTCAAATAAGTGGCCTGAAAGATGAAAACCTAAAGCAGACTTCTCATGGGTCAAGCGCTCACGAATGGTCCAAGGAGGTGCAAATCTAAGAGGCGGCTCTTCTGAATGAGCCCCATGCCCAGCATCAAATAACCCCACTTGATGCAGATTGTTAACCTGCGACTGGGCGTAATCCCAGGCTAAATCTACCGACGATAAGACAGACGATCTGTCTGAAGAAATACAGTCGAATGCGCCAGATTTAATCAGGGCTTCTAAAGATCTTTTATTAACTTTAGTTCGATCAACGCGTGTACAAAAATCAAACAGGCTAGTGAAGTTTCCACCTTCACGGCGAACTTCAACAATTTCTGCAATAGCTAATTGTCCTGTCCCTTTGATGGCACCCAATCCATAGCTGATCTTTTGTGTGCCAAGCGGAATAAAAATGTAGTCACCCGTATTGATGTTGGGATTTTCAAAACTTATGCCGAATGAAACCGCGTCATCAAAAAGAATTTTGAGTTTATCTGTATCCCCCATTTCAACAGTCATGTTGGCGCAAAAAAATTCGGCGATATGGTGTACTTTTATCCATGCTGTTTGATATGCCAATAAGGAATAGGCAGCGGCATGAGATTTGTTAAAACCGTACCCAGCAAATTCCTCCATTAAATCGAAAATAGCATCTGCTTGATCTGTGGATATGCTATTTTTTTCTGCGCCTTGACGAAATATGGAGCGGTGTAACGCCATTTCGTCTGCCTTTTTCTTACCCATGGCCCTTCGCAATAAATCAGCACCACCCAAGCTATAGCCGCCCAATATTTGGGCCGTCTGCATCACCTGCTCTTGATAGACCATGATTCCATAGGTTTCCTCTAGTACGTCTGCAACTAAAGGGTGAGGATAAACAACAGGCTCTCGGCCATGCTTACGCGCCACAAAACTAGGAATAAGAGCCATGGGGCCAGGCCGAAAAAGTGCATTCAAGATAATTAGATCTTCAAGCCGCGAAGGCTTTGCATCTTTGAGCATGGCTTGCATACCACGGCTCTCAAATTGGAATACAGCCTCGGTTCTTCCCTCTGAGAATAATTTGTAGGTGATTGCGTCATCTAGGGGTATGTCATCCAACGACCATTGTGGCGCGATACCTTCTTTTTTCAGGATCAAATTTTTAGCGTTTTCTAGAATCGTTAATGTTGCCAACCCTAGGAAGTCAAATTTCACCAAGCCGACTGCTTCAACATCGTCTTTATCAAATTGGCTGACAGACGAAGGACTTCCTGACTGTTGATAAAGGGGGCAAAAGTCTGTCAACTTGCCAGGCGCTATGAGAACACCACCAGCATGCATGCCCACATTTCGCGTCAAGCCTTCTAAATTTTGAGCGAGGTTAAGAAGTATCTTGACTTCATCTTCATTTGCGTAGCGCTGGGCTAATATGGGCTCTTGCTCCATAGCCAAAGCAATCGTTATATGCTGACCGGGCTTATTGGGAATGAGTTTAGACAAACCATCACAAAACGTGTAGCTCATGTCTAGCGTACGGCCAACATCTCGAATTGCCGCCCTAGCAGCCATCGTGCCGAAAGTCACGATTTGGCTGACAGCCCTTCGGCCGTATTTTTCTTTGACATAGTCAATCACGCGGTCTCTGTTTGTTTGACAGAAATCAATATCAAAGTCGGGCATGGATACGCGTTCTGGGTTCAGGAAACGCTCAAAAAGCAAGCCATATTTTAAAGGGTCAAGGTCAGTGATTTTGAGCGAATACGCGACCAATGAACCTGCGCCTGAACCTCTTCCGGGTCCGACAGGGCAACCATTGTTCTTAGCCCAGTTGATGAAGTCACTGACAATTAAAAAATACCCAGGAAAACCCATCTTCAAAATGGTTTGAATTTCAAATTCAAGCCTTGCTTCATAGCTTGATTGCGCCTCCAACCTGTCTTGTGCGCTAGGAAAGAGTTTGTTCAATCTTTCCAATAAGCCAGCCTGAGACACTTGTCTGAAATAAATATCGATAGGAATACTTTGGCCATCTTCTATAGGTGTTGGGTACTCTGGCAGTTGTGGCTTTCCTAAAGAAAGTTGCATATGGCAACGCTTTGCTATGTTCACGCTATTGGTGATTGCACTGGGAATATCAGTGAACAATGCCTTCATTTCCGCTGAACTCTTATAGTACTGCTCACGTGTAAACAACCTCACACGTTTGGAATTACCAAGAATTTCACCTTGAGCTATACAGACCCTGGCCTCATGGGCCTCATATTCGTGCGCCTCTAAAAATTGAATCGGGTGAGTTGCAACCACAGGGATTTTTAGCCTAGAAGCCAAGACAACGGCATGAGCAATATAACGTTCTTCATCCGCTCTGCCTGCTCTTTGCAATTCCAAATAAAAACGATTCGGAAATATTCTTGACAAGTCATTGCAGATTTTTTCGGCCTGTTCTTCATTGCCAAGCAACAAATTTTGTCCGATATGGCCAAGTTGCCCACCTGACAAAAAAATCAAGCCCTCGGATAACTCTTCCAACCAAGTCCATTTAACGGTGGGTTGATGGGATTTCAGATCCTGCTGAATCCATGAACGTGTAAGCAACTCACATAAGTTCAAATAGCCCTTTTGCGACTGGACTAGAAGTAATATTTTGGAGTGAGCAGCACTTATAGTGATATCGCTAAGTGACAAATTCACTTCGGCACCTAATATCGGTTGCACCCCTGATTGCCTGCTAGCCGAATAAAACTTAACTGCGCCAAATAAATTATGTATGTCGGTAATTGCTAAAGCAGGTTGCGAGAATTCAACTGCACGCTTCACCACATCGTCAATTCGGCATGTGCCATCTGCGACAGAGTATTCAGTATGGAGCCGAAGATGTACAAACATAAGTAGAGGCATTTTAGGGATCAAATCTGCTGAAAGTGCTTAAACATCAGGCGAAGCGAATTTATTCTAAAATTACCCAAAACTAAGGACCTCTCCATGGCGAATGAACTCATACAGCATATTTCAGACAACACCTTTGAGAGCGTGGTTCTGCAATCAGACCAACCTGTTTTGGTTGATTTTTGGGCTGAGTGGTGCGGTCCTTGCAAGATGATTGCGCCTGCCTTGGATGAGGCGGCCACCACTTACCAAGGAAAGCTTCAAATAACCAAGCTTAATGTCGATGAGAACAAAGATGTACCTTCTAAATTTGGCATTCGAGGTATTCCAACCCTCATGATTTTTAAAAATGGGCAGTTAGCTGCCACCAAAGTAGGCTCATTAAGCAAGGCGCAATTGACCGAATTTATTGATCAGCAGTTGGCTTAAGACCTGTTTTCCTGTCATAATAATCTGACTTTCAGCGATTTGACCCCCGAGCTCATCGCCTGACTAATCCAAGACTATCCGCTGGACTGGTCTTGTTCATCCCCCTCGATAGTTTTCAACACTCCCTTAATGGAGTACTCCTATGCACCTGAATGAACTCAAGGCACTGCATGTGTCAGAAGTGTTAAAGCAAGCTGAAGAGCTTGAAATTGAAAATACAGGTCGTATGCGCAAACAGGAGTTAATGTTTGCCATCATTAAAAAAAGAGCCCGTGCTGGGGAACAAGTTTTCGCTGATGGTGTGCTCGAAATCTTGCCTGATGGGTTTGGTTTTTTACGCAGCCCAGATACCAGTTATACAGCAAGTACTGATGATATTTATATCAGTCCGAGCCAGGTCAGACGCTTCAACCTGCACACTGGAGACATGATCGAAGGTGAGGTGCGTATTCCTAAGGACGGCGAGCGCTATTTTGCTCTGACAAAGCTCGATCAAGTGAATGGTGATCTTCCGGAAAATAACAAACACAAAGTCATGTTTGAAAACTTGACGCCCTTGTTTCCCAAGGAGCAAATGCGTCTAGAACGTGACATCAAGGGCGAAGAGAACATCACCGGTCGAATCATTGACATCATTGCCCCGATTGGCAAGGGACAAAGAGCACTGTTGGTGGCGCCTCCAAAGAGCGGCAAAACAGTCATGATGCAACACATTGCCCATGCCATTACAGCCAATTACCCAGACAGCCATGTCATGGTTTTGCTAGTAGATGAGCGTCCCGAAGAAGTGACGGAAATGCAGCGCAGCGTCAAAGGCGAAGTGATTGCGTCCACATTTGATGAACCCGCAGCCCGTCACGTTCATGTGGCTGAAATGGTCATTGAGCGAGCCAAGCGCCTTGTAGAGTTAAAAAAAGATGTGGTCATTTTGCTAGATTCGATTACTCGCCTTGCGAGGGCCTATAACAACGTGGTTCCAAGTTCTGGCAAAGTGCTCTCCGGCGGTGTTGACTCCAACGCCTTGCAGCGCCCCAAACGCTTTTTTGGCGCGGCCCGAAAAGTTGAAGAAGGTGGCTCTTTGACCATCATTGCCACTGCCCTGATAGACACCGGCAGTCGAATGGATGAGGTCATTTTTGAAGAGTTCAAAGGCACGGGCAATTGTGAGATTCATTTAGACAGACGCTTGTACGAAAAACGGGTGTTCCCAGCCATTCAACTCAACCGAAGTGGCACACGCAAAGAAGAGTTACTTTTGTCACCTGAAATTCTTCAAAAATCTAGAATTTTGAGGCAATTTATATACAACTTAGATGAAATTGAATCAATGGAATTGATGCTCAAAAACATAAAGTCCACCAAGACAAATGTCGACTTCTTTGACATGATGCGCCGGGGTGGGTGAACAAACTAAGCTAGAATTAAAAACTTTTGCGAAAAGTGCATCGGAATGGCCGGTGTTGCTGTCGTAACGACACACGGAATACCCATGAAACAGGGAATACACCCCCAATACCGCGAAGTTTGTTTTATTGATCTCTCCAATGGTTTTAAATTTGTGACTCGCACTTGCGCGAATACCAAGGAAACCATCAAAATGGACGATGGTAGAGAACTGCCTTTGTACAAGCTTGACACCTCTAGCGAATCTCACCCTTTCTACACAGGAACACAAAAATCTGTGGATACCATGGGTGGACGCGTTGAACGATTCCGCAACAAATACGGTAAAACAGCAGTCAAGTAAGCCTTGTTTGCTTTACAAGAACAGCCTGTCAACAGGCTGTTTTTTTTTGTCCTCGATGATTGTTTAAAATTTTGTAAAAATCTATTGAAGTGAAAATACCTAACCCAGCTATCGTTACCCAAACAGCAGCCAAACGCTTGCCGCTGTGGGCATTGATATCCATATGCTTGGTTTACGTTTTGACGGGTCTTGTCAACCGAGACCCTTGGAAGTCGCTTGATATTTCGTCTTTTGGGTACATGTGGGAAATTTCTCAAGGATATTCTTCAGTATGGCATCCCGAAATGGCTGGAAGCACGCCAGAGCTTTCTGGGCCCCTTGCCTATGCCATAGGTGCTGGTGCCATTTTAGTGTTGAGTCCCTGGATCTCTCCTGACGCTGCAGCAAGAGTTCCTTTCATTGCGAGTTTATTCATCACACTTATCGCAACTTGGTACGCCATTTATTTTTTAGCCAAAAATCCACATGCTCAACCAGTTGTCTTTGCATTTGGTGGAGAGGCCAAACCTGAGGACTACGCTAAAGCGGTCGCAGATGCCGGCCTACTTGCCTTGATTGCTTGTTTGGGCATGGCATTACCAAGTCATGAAACAACGCCTCTGTCTTTACAACTATGTTCGACCGCCCTGCTCTTTTGTACGGCGGCATTGCTGAGGACGCATCCTTTATGTGCGGTTTTACTGCTTGATGTTTCATTGATATTGTTAACTTTAAGCGGAGCCCCCTTTCTGGCTTTAATGCTTAGCATCGGAATCGTTTTTTTATTCGTCAAACAAAAACAAGTACAGCTTGAACTTATCGCAATTTTGTTTTTAGGTTGCTTCAGCGTGATTGCAATCGCATCCTGGGTCGATTTATGGCAATGGAAACTAATCACCCTAAGTGAGGCAGGTACCCAGTGGAAAGGCTTGCTGCAACTTTTGCTCTGGTTCACATGGCCTGCTTGGCCGTTGGCCGCTTGGACGCTCTGGACATGGAGAAATCATTGGAGAGAAAACATTTGGCAACAGCACTTGGTTCTTCCTGTTTTCATGTGTTTTGTGATCATGATTGCCAGCATCACATCCAAAAATCCTGAGCGAACACTGTTTCTCACACTTCCCGCCTTGGCTTGTTTGGCTGCCTTCGCTTTGCCCACCTTAAAGAGAAGCGTGGCTGCATTGGTTGATTGGTTCACATTGCTTTTTTTCTCGGGCGGTGCTTCTATTATTTGGGTAGTTTGGATGTCGCTTCAAACAGGCTGGCCAGCTCAACCCGCGATCAATGTCAGCAGATTAGCGCCAGGATATGTTTCTGAATTCGAGTGGGTACATACGGGCATTGCATTGCTCATAACGGGCATTTGGTGCAAATTGATCATATGGCGACTGGGCAGAAATCCAAGGTTTATTTGGAAAAGTTTGATCCTTCCAGCAACTGGGGCTTTGATGTGCTGGGTACTTTTGATGACTTTGTGGATGCCATTGCTCAATTACGCACTAAGCTACAAACCCTTGGCTTCGCAGGTAAGAGCTTGGGTGAAAGACCCCTCATGTGTTTTTTCGCTGAACCTCAGCCGCTCACAAGTTGCAGGATTGAGTTTTCATGGTAATTTCAAAATGGTGGATTTTGAAAATAGTAAAGATCTCATATCATGCGAATGGCTGATTGCAAATCCTGTCACACTTCAACTGCAAAAAAAGACTATCGACGAATCATCTTGGATGAAAATTAAAGTGATCCGAAGACCCGCGGACAAACGTGAAGACATAGTTATTTATCAACGCATCGCATCCATGAAAAATGAGTGAGAGGCGATTAATACTTAACCATGCTCTGACGGTATTAATTGGCCAACTTGCTGTCATTTCATTTGGTGTCACTGACACCATCGTCGCAGGAAGATATGACCCTCAGGCACTTGCGGCTCTTTCCATCAGTTCTGCTATCTATATCTCTGTTTATGTAGCACTGCTAGGGGTGTTGCAAGCAATGCTTCCCATTCTTGCAGAGCTACACGGGGCAAAATCGAACCAAAAAATAGGTGAAATATTCCATCAAGGTTTGTATTTACTAGGCCTTCTAAGTCTTATTGGAATTGCAGCGCTCTTGTCCCCAGGACTGCTATTGAAATGGACAAAAGTACCCGAAGAATTGCACACAATAGTTTTTGACTATCTTTTTCTTTTGGCTGTTGCACTTCCTCCCGCCTTATTTTTTCGAATGTTCAGTACCCTAAGTCAAAGTTTGGGCAAACCAAAGATGATTGCAATCATCCAAGTCGCCGCCTTGGCAATCAAAATTCCTTTGTCTATTCTTTTGACTTTTGGGCTTGACGTGATGGAACCAAGAGGCTTGCAAGGATGTGCATTAGCAACCGTGATCGTCAACTTCAGCATGTCGTTTGTCAGTCTTTGGTTGCTAAAAAACAGTCCAATCTTTCAGCCTTATGGGATTTGGAAAAGGTTTTATCCCCCAAGAATAAAAGACATCGGACACATCACACGTTTGGGAATACCTAACGGCTTGAGTGTGACTGTAGAAGTTACATCTTTCACCATGATGGCATTGTTCATTGCCAGATTGGGAACCTCAGCCTCAGCAAGCCATCAAGTGGCTGCAAATTTGGCAGCTCTTTTATACATGGTGCCCTTGTCTTTTTCGATTGCAACCAGTGCCAGAACCAGTTATTGGATAGGGGCTCAAAATTTCAATATGATGAAAAAAAGTGTGCGCTCAGGTTTTGAATTCATACTACTTATCGCTTTTGTTTTGGCGGCTATCGTGGGGTTTTGGCAAAAAGAAATTGCATCTATTTATGTTAAAGATCACAACATCCTGGAACTTACTGCTCAGCTGATTGGACTAGTGGCCCTGTACCATTTTTTTGATGCGATACAGACAATGTGCTTCTTTGTTTTACGGAGCTTAAAAATTGTTTTTATCCCTTTTCTGTTTTACAGTTGTTTACTTTGGGGCTTAGGGTTAGGAGGTGGTTTTATATTGGCCTACGAATATGACATACTTTTTTACCAATCACCGTCAGCATTTTGGTTATCCAGCAGTACCGCGCTGTTCTTAGTGAGCTTATCTATGCTGTTTTTATTAAGAAATAAACTCAAGGGCTTTTCTTCTTAACCTTGAATGTGGAAACTCCAAAGTGAAGCTAGACCCAACATTCAATTTACTGTCTATGCGCAAATGCCCTCCATGCCTTTGGATAACATGCTTAACAATGGATAAGCCTAAACCTGTACCACCTGTGTCGCGAGATCTGCTTCTGTCAATTCGGTAAAAGCGCTCAGTGAGTCTTGGAAGATGCTCGGGTGCAATTCCAGCACCCGTGTCTTTGACAGTGAATTCAAACTGATCATTTTTTTTCGCCCAAGTGACATTCACCTCTCCACCGCTTGGGGTGTAACGAAGCGCATTACTCACAAGATTTGTAAAAGCACTTTTGATTTCATCTAAAGAGCCTGAAATTTGATAGGCTCGGAAATCTTCAGAAAAATTAAATCTAAGCGAGTGTGTCGATCCTTCCTTTTGATTGATAAAGTGCATTAAGCCATTGGCCTCGTCTGAGCAATTTTTCCAAAGCGTATCGAAATCATGCCATTCAGACTCGCTTGGCAATGGGCTTCCCTCTAACTGCGACAAAGTCAATAAATCTTGTACCAAGGTCTGCATCCGCAATGCTTGCTGCGACATTAATCTCAAAAAATCCTTGATTTCAACTTCATTCAACTTTAAGTTTTGCATGGTTTCAACAAAACCCACCAAAACGGTCAAGGGTGTTCGAATTTCGTGCGAAACATTAGCCACAAAATCACGCCGCATCACTTCGGCTTGCTCTAGAGCGGTAATGTCTCTTGACAAGAGTAATTTTCGACCATCCCCATAGGGAAACACTTGGACTGCAATTTTTTGTGGGTGATCGGATCGATTTTCACGACCTTCTATGAAGATTTCATTTTCGTAAAGACTAGAACGTGCATACGTACTGAAAGCAGGGTTGCGAAGCAAAAAGCCAATTAATTGCGACACATCTTTTTCAGGGTCAATGCCTAAATGTTGAGAAGCCGTTCGGTTAGACCAAACAATATGCCATTCAGTATCAAGCAAAACAACTCCATTGGGAGATGCTTGTATTGCGGATAAAAATTGGCGTAAACTTTCTTCGCTTGCTTTTAATTCCATGTCCTTTTGCCGGAACAAGCGTCTTACGCGGTCAGCAGACTCACCCCATACGCCTGATTGATCCGGCGCTTGAAGAATATCGTTAGACCTAACCCAACTGAGAAAGACAAGCGAACGCCAAGTATCTATGAGAAAGAGGCACAAAGACACACTGACAATACCTATACAAGCACCCTGCCACGAGCCTAATCCATGGGGAATTAAAAAACCCAACAGAAAACCCAGAAGGTTTAAAAATAAAAAATAAAATAGACGAGAAATCATTCCTGAAGATGCTAGCACTGCACGCTACAAAAGCGGTCACATACTGGGTAAAACGTTACCTTTGTTGGGTAATCGTTTCTAATTGCACTTGAGATGTCAGTCTATAACCTGTTCCACGAACAGTTTCAACCATCACTCCAGCCACACCTAGCGCCTCTCTTAAGCGTTTGACATGAACATCAACGGTTCTTTCCTCAATAAACACATGGTCACCCCAGACCTTGTCCAAAAGTTGTGAGCGGGTATGCACACGTTCTGAATGGTGCATCAGGAAATTGAGAAGTTTGAACTCGGTGGGGCCAATCTTGATGGGGGCATCCATCACAGTGACGCGATGCGTAGCGCCATCAAGATGCAAGCAGCCAATAATGACGCTGTCGGTCGCTTGCTCTGGGGTTCGTCTTCTTAAAACGGCCCGAATTCGAGCAAGCAGTTCCTGCGTAGAAAAAGGTTTTGTGATGTAGTCGTCAGCACCCGCATCCAAGCCAGTAACTTTATCATTCTCTGCACTTTTTGCAGTGAGCATCAAAATAGGAACAGACTTCGTTCGTGGATCATTGCGCCACTTACGCGCCCAAATCACACCACTTTGGCCTGGCAACATCCAATCCAACAAAATGACATCTGGCAAAACCGCATCGATTTCTCTTTGCGCACTCTCACCATCTTCAGCCCAAATAGGCATCATTCCATTGTGTCGCAAGTTGACTGAAATCAGCTCTGCAATAGATGACTCATCTTCAACAATCAAAACCTTGGGTAAATGGCGCATGGTCAGTTTTATTTAATGGTTGACTCGATGTGTTCAATAGAAGAATGTCGAACATCTTCACCTTTTACAATGTAAATAATTAATTCAGCAATATTTTTTGCATGGTCACCAATTCGCTCAATAGCTTTAGCAACAAAGACTAGATCAAGACTTGAGCTGATGGTTCTAGGGTCTTCCATCATATAGGTGATAAGTTTGCGAACAAAGCCATCAAACTCTTGATCAATCAGATCATCATCCTTCAAAATCGTGACTGCTGTCGCAGTATCAAGTCGGGCGAATGCATCCAAAGATTTTCTTAATAAATCACTGGCCAATTCTGTTGCCAGTCTTAACTCTGATGAAGGCAGGGCTCTAAACCCTCCTTGTGTCATCATAGACTTCACCATGCGTGCTATTTTTGCAGCTTCATCGCCAGCTCTCTCCAAATTGGCAGTGGCCTTTGAGATGGCCATTAAAAGCCGTAAATCATTGGCTGTTGGTTGCCTTCTGGCAATGATCATGGAGAGCTCACGGTCAATTTCAAGCTCCATGGTGTTAACTTTTTGCTCGTTTGCGATCACACCATCTGCAACACTTTCAACAAATACAGAAAGGGCATAAATTGCTTGTTGAATTTGAGACTCAACAAGGCCACCCATCTCCATCAAGCGGGAAGAAACACTGTTGAGTTCGTTGTCAAACTGTGAGGATAAATGTTTATCAGGCATGTTTACTTTCAATGAAATCAACCAAAACGACCGGTAATGTAATCTTCAGTTTCTTTTCTTTTGGGTTTGAAAAATACCTGTTCAGTATCGCCAAATTCAACCAAATCACCAAGGTACATATATGCTGTGTAGTCTGAAACACGGGCAGCCTGTTGCATATTGTGAGTCACGATCACAACCGTATATTCTGATTTAAGGGTAGACACCAACTCCTCAACCTTACCAGTTGAAATTGGGTCGAGTGCCGAGGTAGGCTCATCCAGCAACAAAATTGCCGGTTTCACAGCGATACCCCTAGCGATACAAAGTCTTTGCTGCTGACCGCCGGAGAGAGACAAACCACTTTGACCCAATTTATCCTTAACCTCTGTCCAGATAGCTGCCTTTTGCAAAGCCCATTCAACCCGTTCATCCATTTCAGAGCGGGATAAATCTTCATAGAGGCGAACACCAAAGGCGATGTTGTCATAAATGGACATAGGGAATGGGGTAGGTTTTTGAAAAACCATACCAATACGAGCACGAAGTAAATTTAAATCTTGCTTAGGGTCAAGAATATTTTTACCGTTGAACATGATTTGACCTTCAGCACGTTGGCCAGGGTAGAGGTCATACATGCGATTCAAAGTACGCAGCAAGGTGGACTTTCCGCACCCAGATGGGCCAATGAAAGCGGTGACAGAGTTCTCTTTGATATCTAGATTGATACTTTTAAGGCTATGAAATGAACCGTAATAAAAATTCAAATTTCGAATTTCCAAAACATTTTGCGACATGACTTCTGGAGCGGCAGTTGTTTGCATAATAGATTTTTAAATAAATTTGAGAAAGCAAATGGAATTAGACGGAAACTTTTTCTCGGAAAAAAGTTCTGGCAAAAATATTCAAACCCAACACAGACAAAGTGATCAGCAAGGCTCCACCCCAGGCCAAATCTACCCAATTTTGGTAAGGGCTCATGGCAAATTGGAAAATGACGACGGGTAAGTTGGCCATGGGCGCGTTCATATCGAAAGAGAAAAACGGGTTGTTCAA
>Ga0114975_10001907_pt1 | contig 14480 bp, 28 predicted proteins | sample S_130626_EF_Meta_FD_87031 | JGI IMG/M metagenome (GOLD analysis project Ga0114975, IMG submission 87031) | Freshwater microbial communities from Lake Simoncouche, Canada to study carbon cycling - S_130626_EF_MetaG | ecosystem: Environmental > Aquatic > Freshwater > Lake | place: Lake...
AGCTGGGGACGGCCGCGGAAGTGAAGTTGGACGGTGCCTCCGAAAAGAGGCGGGCGACACGTGCCGCCCGCCAGTTGTTTCGGGAGGAAACTGCCCAAGGGGCGGGGAGTGATGGATGCGCCGCGCCCATTCCCGCTTTGCGAGAATCAGCGCGGCATGGCTTCCTGAGAGTGCAAACAACCAAGGAGCCAATTATGAAAAGCGAAGACTTCGACCAACTTCCAGACCCACTTTCAGAGGTGGCCGCCCGGGCTGACGCAGCACAGAAAGTTGCACTCGCTGCACTGGAAGAAGTGGTCCGCATGAGTCGCGGTGAAAAGCAGCCAATCGACCTCATCAAAAAAGCCGACGATCTAGAAAGCCATTCCTTTGCTGACCGAAACCCAATTGAACGCAGAGGTCGGACGATTGCCGCTGGCCTGCTTAGGACCCTGTCCGACGTGCTGGAGTCAAAGCCGTGATTACCCGCCGCAAGATCAGGAACCCCGCCTGCCGCGCCAAGTCCCTCAAGCGCGAGGGCCGAAAAGGATAACCCATGATCCCAGATGCTACATTTTGCCGTGATATCGGCCTGGGGTCCGCGCCTGCTTGCGCAGCCTTCAGGCCGATTGTGTCCTTCTCCGATCGCAAGGATCCGGCATCTTCCGACAACACGCTTCCCGAGGCATCGAAGTGCAGAGGCGGCTTTGGCTCCATCAGCCTGTCGACATCTGCCCGCAGGATAGCCACCTGCTCTTCCAGAGTGGGTTGGGTCATTACGAATTCCTTGAGTTGGAGCGGCGGTCATGCGCTCAGGCCTTGATTGGCTTCAATTGGAGCCCGGGATGGCCTTGAGCATCCAATCGGCCAGTCGACCTGCAGGGGCCATTGTTCCGAAAACCATAAAATGGCTCGCTCATAACGCCGAACCTGAATGTCTGCACCACACCGAATGGCGCTTAGCTTTTTGCTGTCGCCAAACACACGCCAGCTAACCGCTGAAGGCTCAAGCCGAGTTGCAGCCCCATAGGCTTCGGCGATCAGGAGAAGTTGCTCGATATGAGTCATGACTCAGATATCGGTAATTTTACCGGCAACGTCAACGGTGAAATTACCGGTGGAGGCCAATCCCTAAACCGGCAAAATTACCGGATGGGACTCCAGGCCATTTTAAATCGAATTGAAGAGCGATTGGCAGCCGTAGGCATGACCGCCGCGGCCGCTTCAAGAGCTGCTGGCCTTAGCGAAGATGCGATACGCAACCTCCGCCGAGCGGTTGAAAAGGGCGGACGCGAACACGGCGGAATCTCGACGCGCACAATTTCGGCCCTGGCAATTCCTCTGAAAACCACAGAAGTCTGGCTGATGGGAGGTGACAAGGATTTTAGTCCACTGTCCGTTCCTGTCGTAGGTTTCGTTCAAGCTGGGGCTGAGGCCGTATTTTTCGCGGCGGGCCAAGGACCCTTTGACTACGTGCCTGCGCCAGATGGCTCTTCGGAAAAGACTGTCGCCGTGGAGATCCGTGGCGAGAGCCTGGGCCCCTTCTTCTCGGACTGGCTGGTCTTCTATGACAACGTGCAGTCACCGGTGACACCTGACCTCCACGGCCAGCTCTGCGTCGTTGGCCTGCCAGACGGTCGGGTCCTAGTCAAAAAACTCAAGGCCAGCCGCGAAGAAGGGCTGTTCCACCTCATGTCCCAGACCGAAGGCCCCCTACTCGATCAGGAGATCGACTGGGCAGCGCGGGTCAAGGCTATGACGCCGAGGTGAGGGGTTTGGCATCGCGGAAAAATATCTACGCACCTTAAGCAGACCATTCCCTTGACACACCCGGAAAAAAACTTGGAATTGCGTTGCCAACGCGGTGCCAATTGAGAGTGTGGATATGATCTACGAAGGGTTCGGGGATGCTCGCCTTGAAGTGAACTTCGGCGTAGACCACCCAATTGAGTTAGTTCAGCTTACGTTAGCGCTACAGTCAATGGCTCGGGACTACCGCCGATATGCCAACGACACTATTCGTGAAAGCGGCGGCAAGGTATCGGACGATGATATCAAGCTGTATGTTACTAAAGTTCAGTCTGGTAGTATAATTGCAGAATTAGGAAGTGCTGCACAAGTGATGGGTGCATTTCTTCCGCTAGTTGATGTGAACCCGATATTTAGCGGTTACGTTCAGTTTTTTGGGGCATCAGTCGAGTATTTCCGGTCATTAGCTGGGCGCGTTGGCCTTAAGGCCTCAGACATATCGGCCACTAAGGCTGCAGCGCAGTCTATGTCGGATATAATGGCCGTTGCAGCGGCGCAGTCGGGTTCCACGTTTAGCCTTACAGCAAAGGTTGGATCTACATCCGCAGACGGGTCGAAATTTGCTGCTCAAATCACCATCACCAGTGAGGAGGCCGCTGAGGCGCAACGTGGAGCACTGATTGCTCAAAAGGTTCTCGATTATCGAGGAGATGCAGATTACTCGAATGTTCTTTTATACTTTCAACGAACCAGTACCAGCACCGCAAAAACGGACGGTCGCACAGATGACAAAGCTATTATCAATTCGATTTCACCCAAGGCACTTCCCCTGCATTTTGCATCCGGGCTTGATGCCGCACGCGTCAATGACATGAAAAATGATCCCAAGCAAAATCCGTTCAAAGCTGCTTTTCGGGTTGATGTGAATGTCGAAACTGACCGCAATCAAGTACCGCGCTTTTACCGGGTCGTGAATATTCATGAAGTCATCTTTGATGAGGAGGAAGAATAGCCCCCCAGGCTACCTAACGACCTACTGGTCCATATAAACATGGGCCATGTCGGCACATTTTTTGGCGTTCGCCACAGACTGGATCGCCGCAACCTCACCCTTTTGCTGCGCGATGGATTGCGCGACGTTGGATCCGGCAAGCGATGAAACGGGTAGTCCGATGAAGATCACGCCCAACTGATCGTTAGACCGGGCGCGGTCCTGCTGATGGTAAGACGACTGCATGGCGATCGCGAGGCGGCCCGCCTCCTCATCCAGCTCGGCGCAAGATAGCGCCCGATAAGGGATCGGCGAGACATAGGCCGCCTTCACATTCTGCGGCGCGGTGGCGCACCCAGAAAGGGCCAGACCAACCACCATTACCAACAACTGCAAGCGCATCTGCGCACCCCGTCCCGACTGGGAATATATTGCCATGCGATAGCCGGACAATAAAAAAACCCTACGACGAACAAAGCTACATGCAAGCCTTGAGAATTATCTCGCCCAACGAAACTTCGTAATTGCATTTGCAATATACGAAACTTCGTAATACCGTCTCCCTGCAACCGGGAGACCAACATGCCCACCGACGCCATCGTCCTACCCTTTCCGACACGCGCCGCTGCGAACCCCGTTCGCCAGGACAATGCGGAACCCGCACCCCGGCCCGCTGCACCGCGAACCCTTGTCATCACTGTGGGCATCCCCCTGGCCGTCCCCATCGGCAGCGAGCCCCTGTTCGAGACGCCAGACCCCGCTGCCATCGCCGCCTTTCAGGACATGATGGATGCCGAAGAGGCCCGCCGACAGGCTGAGCATTTCAACAGCGGCCACTGGCTGACCCGGGCGCGGTTCGTCTTTACCGAGACCCTTTGCCAGGCCGTCACCGACCTGCACCGGGCCGCGCGACAGGCCGTCAGTGTCGCCGCATGGCTGGGGGGCTGGGCTGGCGTTGGTGCGCTGGGCGTTGCTGCCCCCGCTGGTGTCTGCACCCTGATCGTGGTCACCAGCCGCTATTTCGGGGTCGGCTCCTGATGGCCCGCATGCTCCGCACCCTTGCCGAGATCGCCCTGGTCCTCGGCTGTATCGCTGCCGCCGCCGCAGGCAGCCTCGCCCTGACCCTACGCGCGGGGGGCCACCTGTGAGCGCCGCCCAGCCCCGCCTCTTTGCCCCTCAGGCCCTGTCCCGTACGGCCCGGCCCATCGAGATCCAGCGCCCGGTGTTCGCGCCCGGCGGCGATGTCACCATCCGCTGGACGGACTATGCGCCCAAAGGCCGCTACCGGCTTCAGCAGCTGTTTGGGCCGCCGATCCCCCGGGTCCTGACTGTCCTGCTGGATCGGCTGATCCTGAGGCCAGACGAGATCGAGGCCCGGGATCAGGCCCTGGGCGATGTCGTGATCCTGACGGCCCGCCGGGGCCAGAAGGTCCTGCCTATGGCCTTTATCGACGGCCTTGATGCCAAGACCATCAATGACGGCCTCGCCTCTTTGGCAAGGGCGCGATCCCAATGATCCGTTGGCGGATCGTCACGGGCCTTGCGAACCGGCCACCCTGGTCCGCCCGCCGCCGCCTTGCCCTCATCACAGCCCTCGCCGTCGTGGCATGGCTGCCCTTCATCCTCGCGGCACTGGCCTTCAGGCCGGACCGATAGCGCACAGGACCCTCAAATGTCTGCCGACCTCACCCTGGCCTTTCAAAATGCCAGCCTGCTTCGCATGATCGATGCCAGCCCCGCCGGGATTGGGCTGACCGCCCTCGCCGAGATGGCCGGGCGCGACAAATCCAACCTCAACAAGACCCTCAAGGCCCTTGAGGCAGGGGGTTTCCTTGAGCGCGCCCCGCACCTGGTGCTGACGCAAGCAGCGCGGCTGGTCCTTGCAGGATCTGAGGTCGCAGAAGGCCGTGTCTTCTCGCCCGCAACAGGCTTTCGATCCTTGCTTCACCACCAGATCCAGCCCGATCGGCTCAACCCCCGCACAGATCTCGACAGCGAGAGCTTCAAGGAGGACCTGACCAAGCTGCGCGAAGACATCCTGCAAAATGGCCTGCTTCAGAACCTCGTGGTCCGCGCCTGGGATCCAGAGACGGGCACCACGACGGCTGAGGGCCTGCCGGTCCACCGGCTGATCAGCGGCGAGCGCCGCTGGCGGGCCATCGGCGAGGCGATCAATGATGGCGACTGGCCGGAAGACCGGCTGATCCCTGTGCATGTCGTCGAGACGGATGACCTCGGGCATCGGCTGCGGGCTCTGGCCGAAAACCTCCAGCGCCGTGACCTGTCGCCGATCGAAGAGGCCAAGGCCTTTGCCGGTCTGGTGGAGGGCGGCATGTCGACCGAAGAGATTGCCGACCGTGTGTCCGTGACCCGCCGCCAGGTTCAACTTCGGCTCCAGCTGCTGGACCTGCCAGAGGCTGATCAGGCGCGGCTTGAGCTGCCCAAGGATGATGATCGGCACCTGACCATCAGCGACGCCAAGAAGATCCTGCAAAAGCCCAAGGTCGCCCTGCCCTCCGCCGACGATCTGCCACTATTGGCCCGCATCGCCCTGACAGAACTGTGCCTGAAGATCAGCCTGCGGCAGGCTGACAATGAGGGCGTTCGCATCATACAGGCTGAGGTCGGTCCCCTATGGGCTGAGGTCGAGACCGCCCCGCCAGAGGTCGCCACGCTCCGTGATCTGGGCTGGATATCGGTCCATGGACCCTACTACGACGATGGCCGCTATCACGCCATGGTCCACTATATCGGCCGCAAGTGGATGGATGCGGTCTATCCCGCCCTGTTGGCCGAGCCTGACAGCCCGAACCACTATCGCCGGATCCTCTTCAGCCTCTATTGTGAGCAAGGCCTATCGGATGATGAGGCCACTGAAATCCTCGATCCCGGCTACAAAGAGTTCCTGACCGAGGGCCTGGCCGGACCCTTTGAACTCAGCCCGCAGGGCCAGGTCGCTCTGGATAAGGCCAAGGCCCGGGACATGATGGCCGAGGCCGATCGTCAGGAGCGCGCTGCCCGCAATGACCGGGCGGAACAGGCCCTTGTCACAGCCCAGCGCATTCAAGACGAGACCCTGCGAACCGCATTCGCCGCACTCGATGACCAGTTCGCCGCCGCGCTAACCGACGCCGGTGCACCCCTGCCCTGGACCATCCAGGACAGCTGGGTGAAGGCCGCCAATGGCATGACGATCATGCAGTGCCACAACAAGCCAACCGGCGCCATCGCCACCCTGATCATCGCAGCCGTCGCAGCCGCTGCCGGATCCCAAATGCTGGAGGATGCGGCATGAGCGAACCCGGCCACAATAGCGGGCTGACCATCTCCATCGATGTCCTCAATGGCATCACCCAGAGCCGCCTGCGCAGCATCATCGAACGCGCCGAGCGCCTGGAAGAAGACAAGGCCTCCATCGCCAACGACCTCAAAGAGGTTTTCCTCGAGGCCAAGGGCGAAGGCTTCGACGTCAAGATCCTGCGCAAGGTCATCCGCCTGCGCAAACAGGACCGGGCCAAGCGGCTGGAAGAAGAGGCCCTGACCGACCTCTACATCTCCGCAATTGGCGGCCTTTAATGGCCGATCTGAAAGGACATGACATGAGCCTTGAAATTACCGCTCAGGCGGCGCGGGTCGCGGCGTTGGAGAAGGCTCTGTCCTTCTATGCCGATCCAGCAAACTGGAAATCACCATCAACCGGCTTTCTCCTACAGTATGAGCCGGAGCCCAGCCGAGCTAGTCAGGTTCGGTACAGTTTGGCCCAAGCAGCCCTGAACCAGACGGAGCCGCCAGCATGACCCGTGCCCGCATCGAACCGCGAGGCCTGCACCGGGACAGCGCGAAAAAAAGGAGCATCTATCATGTCTAGTTTTGCAGTCCGACACGCCGAAACTCAAGAAGTCGTCGGGATTTTCGCAGCCTCAAGCCTTGAGGGGCTGCGAAACGTCGTAGACGAATGCACCGACCCATGGATCTGTGAATACGTCAGATTATCAACAAACGGCGGGATTTTCGTCCCAGACAGAACAGAGGCGCAATGGCCTGCAAGGTTCAAAAATGAAGACGAGCTATTTGATGAGGACGAAAACGCATTAAATGAATCAGTTCTGTCTGAGTCATGGCTCGACAACATTATGTTTGGCCGCTGGAAGCCGCTGGGGGCCAAGGAATGACCACCCTAGGCCCCACCACGGAGGCCCGGTTCGCCCAGGCCTTCACCGACACAGCCCTAGCGACCGCAAGCCTCGCCTGCACGCTGCTAGGGCTTGACGCTAAGACCCTGCGCGACCTCACTGCCCGAGGGATCATCCGAGCCTGCCAGCGAGGCCGCAGGGCCGCTTACAGCGAGGCAGAACTACGCCGGTTCCTCTGCGAGCCGAAAGCCAGGGAAGACATCACATGGCCGTCTACAAGCCGACCGTCTCGCGCTTCTGGGCGTACGACTTCCAAAGCGGAGGTCGTCGGTTTCATGGCAGCACGGGCGAAACGAGCCGCGCAAAAGCAGTCGTCCACGAAGCGGAGCTGAGGCGCAAACTCAAGGCCGGGGAACTCTCCACCACCCGCGCCACCATGAGCATCGACGACGCAGCAAATCGCTGGTGGGAAGAGGTCGGCCAGCATTTGGCCCGCCCTGCCAACGTCGAGCGCCGAGTAGCCGTCGCGGTCGAACTTCTGGGACTGGCAACGCCGCTGAACGAGATCACGACGGCTGCCCTTGACCGGGCGATACAGACCCGCCGCCACACCCTGACCAAGGCCCGAAAGCCCCTGTCGAACGCGACGATCAACCACGATATCATCCGGACCGTGCGCCCGATCCTGCGCCGCGCCCGCCTGTCCTGGGGTGTCACCGGCCTGCCAGAGATCAGTTGGCGGGTCCTCATGCTGCCCGAGCCTAAGCCCAAGGCGCGGGATTTTACGGACGATCAGGTGACGGCCATCATCGCCGCCCTGCCCGAGCATTGGCGCGCTATGGCGGGCCTCATGGCGCGGTACGGCCTGCGGCTTGGCGAGGTCTTTTTCAGCCTTGAGCGCCTGGACATAGACGGCCGCCGCCTAACCCTGACCGACCGCAAGGGGGGCGACGATCATGTCATCCCGCTGTTGGCGGCTGACGTGACCATGCTGGCGGCCCGTGCGGGACGTGCCAGGGCGGCGGGTCTGGACAGCCCATGGTTTCGGGTGCTTAAGGGGGGGCGCTTGAAGGCCCTAGCCTATGGCGGCGCTTTGCAGGCCATCCATGAGGCGATGCGCGAGACGGGCCTGAAAGCCTCTCGCGGTGCGCGGGTCCATGACCTCAGACACCATGCCGGGACGCGGATCATGCGGGCCACGGGAAACCTTAGGATCGCCCAGCGCCTGCTAGGCCATGCCAGCATCCAAAGCACGATCAAGTACGCCTATGCGAGCGATACAGACTTGCGCGAGGGTCTGGAGAAATTAGTCGAGTCCCGGAATAATCCCGGAGCCAAGGCAAAAACACCAAGGAAATCTAAGGAAAAACAATCATCTAGCTGATTGGGTAATCAGATTTTAAGTCCGCTGCGTCTACCAGTTCCGCCACGTCCCCACATACCCAAACCCTCTATATTTAAAGGGAATTTCGTCAAACCCTAAAATCGCGAAATGAGAACAAATAGGGGCGGAAACGGGCTTTTGAGGGCCTTTTTCGATAAAAGTCCCGGAGGAGTCCCGGAGTTTCATCCCGTTTTGTTCTCATTCGAAATGAGCCTCTGCGGAACCATGAAAAAGGGGCCATCCTTGCTGGGATGGCCCCCATATTACGAGGTCGGGTTTTTCGAAGATCATCGTATAATACCGAACGGCCTTAGGTGAGGCAATCGGCGTTTCATTACCTTCCATTGGCGATCATTTCGTTGACGTCAACGAAATGATTTCAGTCCACCCCGCACCCCTTGAGCACCCCAACAAGCCCAGCCTCCCTCGCGATCCGCTCGCCCCTGCCCGCCCGGTAGATCTGCGCCAAGGCGAAGATATCAGGCGCGGCGGCTATAGCCTCGTCGCTGTCAGCATAGGCGGGCTGGGGGTCCAGCTTGGCAACGCATGGGACCGGCACAGGAAACTTGACGATCTGGGTCTCAATGCGGGCTGGCGTATGGCCGCAGGCGGTAAGGCCGAAAGCGAAGACGGAAAAAATAATCGCGCGCATGTCATTTTTCTCCTAGACGAATAGGCAGATGTCGCCTATAACAACTCATCGGCGGCGGGCAATCAGGCACGAGCCGGAACGGAAACAAGACGATGACCAGCCAATTTACGACTCCCCGCGTTTCCCCCGAGTGGGCGACCAGCCACGAAACCCACCCCGCAGTTGCCATGGCTATCCACGCCATCAGCGACGCCACCCGCTCCCCCGAGGCGATTTGGGAGGCTCCCACCGCTACGGAGTGGGATCATGTTGCAATGGCGGTGGAGAACTACACCCTGAACGGCATTTTTAACGCAGAAGAAGATGGCCGCTACCCATGGGGGGGTGAGTGCATCATCATCAACACCCCGATGACCGACGCCGAATATTCCGAGAACCGGGTCGAGGACGACGCATGACCGCCGACGAATATCGCGCCGCCCTAAAACGCCTCGGCCTGACACAGGCCGGGGCGTCCCGCCTTCTTGGCGTGTCCGATCGAACCGGACGGGCCTATGCCATCGACGGGCCGACTGGGCCTGCCGCTCGCGTCATACAAGCTCTTGAGTTCATGACCCCCACCCAGCGGGCCAAGTTTACGACCCAGATTGCGGCCTGACAGACCGCCGTAGGCCCGCCGCCGCCGTCTGGTTCTTTTTCCTCGCAGACGTTTTGCAGATGGCAGCGGCAATCTTAGCCATGCTGTCATCTGCTTTCGACGCAATCGCCAACCAGGGCGATGCAACCGGCATCCCACTAGGCGACGCCACGACCCGCCCAAACTCGCGCAGCTTGGCCTCAGCCTCCGCCCGTGTGTCTTCCAAGCGGCAGTAGGACGCCAGACGGTCGCGGTCACTGACCGCTAGATATCCATCCCAGACCACACACATCTCGTCCCATTTGGCACGGCTGATATCCGTCAAATCATCCGGCGGTGTCCCCATTTCGCCAGCGGACATAGGACGCACGCTCAAAGCCCCGACTACAGACCGGATCATAGCAGCACCTCCTGCGCAGGACGAACGTCATAAAAGCCCGACCTTTCAGACAGCCCCAACTTGTTCATGTCAGACCGACCACGCGTTGAGGCCTCGAAGCCTTCGCCCGCCTCTTGGATGTCGAAACACTCACGCACCAGATCGCGGTAAACCTCAAACAGCGCCGGATCGTCCGCTATCCAAAAGCTCTCAAGTCGTGCGTTTTGGTTAAGATTCATGGACGTCTGAACGACTACGCGCCAACCCCCCGCCTCAATTAGCATGAACTTTGCGTGTGAGGATGTGACGCGGATCACGTCATCGCCGAACACCTCGCGCAGCAAGGCGCAGTAGGCAGGCTGACGGGTCTGAAAACTCCGGTCAACAAGCCACGTCATGTCTGTCACCCGACCGGTCTTTAGGAACTGTTCCGCCCGCCGAACGTCAGCATGGGCCGCCGTCCAGGTCCCAATCCAAACCTCACCGGGTCCGGTGTATTGTAAAGCCGCTTCCAGAATATCAATGGCCGAAAACTGGCCCTTGTTAAATCCAAAAACCTCGCGCCCCCGCCCGAAGTCGGCAGACTGCAAAACCCCTAAAGCGCACTCGCCATTAAAGGCGCGGGATATCGTCCGCTTTGTTACAGGTCGGCCAACAACGCCGTTACCAATTTTCATAATCCGACCCTCCAAATGTGATCTAGATTTGAGTATATAGGCCCTATGCTAACAAACAACTATAAAGCACCGCGAAGCATCAACTCCGCCGACAAACACAAGTCAGAGGTCGGCTTGACGGCCATCAGCCGCGCCGTCTCATTCTGCGCCGCCCGCTGCCCCCTGCGGGCTTCGCTGACGGCCTCGGCAGCAAGTCGGGCCTTACGGTCGGCCTCAGCCTTCAAGGCCGCCACGGCCTCGTTCTGAGTCCTCACCAGCCCGCGCAGTCCGTCCCGTTGGGCCAGCGCGTCAATCTTGCCCAGCCGTTCGGACGTGACAGCCTCTTGGGCTGTAGTGAGCGCCGCCTTAAGGCGCGTGATGCGTGCAGTTTGGACCGTCCCGAACAGCAGGAGTGAGCCAAGGGCAGCCACCCACCAATAGCGGACGGCTAGGGCGAGCATGTTGAAAGGCATCATCCCGCCCGCCCCCTCTTGCCTAGCAGCCGGTCGAGATACCACGCGGCTTTCTGTAGGCTCTGGTCCCCGCCTTTCAGGCGTTCACGCCATGCGTACTTGATGATGTTGCCCTTAAGGTAGCCCCGCAGTTCGTCAGGGGTCAGGGCCGCTTCGATGGCGTCGATGCACTCGACCCCACCTGCGGTGTAATGGTCAGGGCTGTTGACCTCATCGGCCATGGAGCATCTCCGGATTGACGGTTGAGCGTCCGACCTGTCCGAACCGCTCATGATAGGTGATGGCGGTTGCTGCCCGGTCGCTGATCCAGCCACCGCGAGCCGCGTAGGCATCACGGGCCGCGAGCGTCGGATGCTGGATGACGGTCATGCCGCTGTGTTCGCGCTCTTCGACATGGTGCCGGTGGCCCGTGTGGGCGTATCGCCGGGTCGTGTTGCCCCACACTTTGGGAAACTGCGCGGCGAACAGGATGGGCAGTTGATCGTTTTTCTTCATGTGGCCGTGATGGAAGGCCAGCATGGTCTCGCCGTGCTGGTAGACATAGAATGGCGTCTCGCTGTCATTCACGGTTAGCCGTGGCTCGTTCTCATACAGCGCCGAGAACACGAGCCGCAGCCCTGATCGACCCGTGGAGATTTATAGCCTCGACGTATTCACGCTGGCGGGGTGTGCAATACTCTAGAAGGTGCGGATCGACTTCCGCTGTCGCTGCTGGCATCGCGTCTTCTTTTCAGGCTGGAGGCAAGGCAGCGACCGCCGCCGCTCACCACCGGCAAGCGACGGCAGGATGATCACTTCGCGGCGATACCCGAGCGCAGGAACACGCCAAGCAGGGCCGTCACGACCAGTTGCAGGGTCTCCGCAACCGTCATGTCGCCGGTCAGATAGGCGGCGGCAGCGGTCAGGATGGCGATAGCGGCGGTGATGTAAGTTTTATAGCCAGCAAACATGGTGGAGCCTCCTAGGGTGGGCAGGATCGCCCGGTAAAATCAGGACTTGGGCAGGCCGTCGAAGAAGATGTTTCCGCCCTTTAGGGTCTTGGTCTGCTGGCGCATCCGAGGATCAAAGGAGAGATGCACCCAGGTGTGTTCAAACAGGAGCTGGTCCCATTCGATGCCGCTTTTCAGCAGGGCGCGGCAGATGGCGAGAGGTGTTCCGAAGGCGGGCGCGGTGAAGTCGCAGGCCATGCCTTTGACGTGCGCAGACGTCGGGCCGGAGCCTACAGCCGCGTTGACCGCAGGCGAGCGATAGCCGCTTGAGATGTTGATGGGCTTGCCCAGATAGGCCCGCACTTCTTCCATCCCCGCCGCCGTCGTCTTGAGACGTGCCAGGGCGTCGGGGTCGGGCGTGTTATCGAGGTCAAGCCTCGCCGCCGTCTGCGACAAGGTGAACTCGTCGAGCGTGAAGTGCCGTGAGAGGTTCATGGGAGCTTCCCGCCCTTGGCCGCGCCATAGGCGGCGATGATGATGATGCCGGTAATCACGGCCTTCCAGACCAGCCCCCAGACGCCCTTACCGAGGTCGGCGTAGAACTTGTTGACGATCCGTTGTTCGAGGGCGTCGGCGATGGCTTTGACGTCTTCGTCTGTCAGGGTTCGGTGTTCGGTGAGGTGCGGTTCCATCAGACGAGCAAAGCCCGAACTGCGGGGATGGCCTCGTTCTGAGCCTTGACCAGCCCGCGCAGGCCATCTCGCTGGGCGAGCGCATCAATCTTGCCCAGCCGTTCGGACGTGACGGCCTCTTGGGCCGTGGTCAGCGCCGCCTTAAGCCGGGTGATCCGCGCCGTCTGGACTGTTCCGAACAGCAGGAGCGATCCGATAGCAGCGACCCACCAATAGCGGACGGCCAGGCTGATGAGGTCGAGCGGGATCATGGGTGCAGCCCTAGGCGCGTGCCATTCCGGTCGATGGTCAGCGCTTGGCCGCGCATCCGTGGATCAAAGCTCACGTGGCACCAAGACCCGAGCTCATGGATCAGCTGGTCGAACTTGATCCCGCAGGCTGCGACGGCCTCCGCCACCTGCAGCGGAGATCCAAAGTTCGGGCAGATGAAATCCACAGCCCAGCCCTGCACATGGGCGCTGTTGGCCGCGCCACCGATGGCCGCATTGACCTCTGTCGACCGATAGGCCGAATTGATCGCCACGGGCTCGCCGAGGGCTGACCGGATCCGCTCCATGTTGGCGGCGGTGATCCGCAGCCGGGACAGGATCTCGCCGGAGGGCGTGTTATCTAGGCCCTTGCGGGCGGCCGCTTGCGAGGTCGTGAATTCGGCAAGGGTGAAGTGGGGCGAGAGGTTCAAAGGCCGGTCCTTATGTTGGGTCCTTCCCGTCGCCATCGACCTCGAATGAGGTGCCGCCCGGGCCCTGTGCTTTGACGCTGACGGACGCGAGTGAGACGATGATGACGGCGATGATTGCGAGGCAGCCGTAGAGGGCGAAGCCAAGGATGGTCAGCTGCTGTTCCTGCCGGTCAGCACCCCATGGTCCGAACCAAGCGGCCCAGACCAGAACGCCCGCAAAGCCGGTGAGGGGTGGGCCAGCCAGGATCAGTGCCCAGAGCCGCAGGGGAGCCGCTGCCAGGCACGCAGACCAAAGGCGGGCAATCATGGGATCTTCCCGCCCTTGGCCGCGCCATAGGCGGCGGTCTGGATCTTGACACGCTGATATTTGACGCCACCGACGTCATCAGATGCGATCACGTCCCCCGTCGCCGGTAGGGCGCTATTACTCGAAGGCCTCGCCATTCCAGCGGTGGGTGATGTCGGACACGGCCGGGTCGGTCTCAAACGTCAGGACCTCATCGCCCTGGATCGCAGCATCTTCCGGCTGGCACTGACCAAACCGCAGGATCAGGCCGTCGGCGTCGACAACAACAAAATGAATCATCATCTCTTGATCTCCAAAAGCGCCATGCTGCGCTCAGCGGCGGTGGCAATGATCGTCCACCCCGCGCCGCCGCTCGTTTCTTGCTGCAGTTCAAGGGTGTAGGTATGGGGCCCAGCGCCCGGCGCATTGTCAAAGGTGAAAGAAGAGGCCAGGGAATTGGCCCGCCCGGCGATATCGTAATAGCCTGGAAATCCGCTGGATGACACGCGGGTTGGCGCAGGCACTTCGCAGACCAGCACATCAACAACCACTGCGGTCCCATCTCGAACGATGCGGGCGCGGATCCGGCTGTCGCCAAAGATACTGGACGCCGAAATCGAGGCGCTCCAGTCGATCCGAACATCGCCATCATTGGTATTGATGGCGACGGTCTGCATCGTCACCCAGGTGTTCGCAGAACTGAAAAAAACCGGGCCTGAGGTCCGGGCATTGGCTTTTTTTGTCACGGCGTTGGCAGCAATCAACGCCGTGGTGGCCAGATTCTCTCGCGCTAACGCGCCCCGCCCGACGAAATCCGCCGCTGTATTGAGGCCTGTTACGTCGCCACCGGTGATCCAGGACGACCCATTCCAGGCGCGAACTGAAATGGCGGTGCCGCCTGCGTTCAACTCGATCCAGATG
>Ga0114975_10001908_pt1 | contig 14480 bp, 27 predicted proteins | sample S_130626_EF_Meta_FD_87031 | JGI IMG/M metagenome (GOLD analysis project Ga0114975, IMG submission 87031) | Freshwater microbial communities from Lake Simoncouche, Canada to study carbon cycling - S_130626_EF_MetaG | ecosystem: Environmental > Aquatic > Freshwater > Lake | place: Lake...
GCAAGTATTTGCTCTTGCGTTGTATAAGGTTGATTGAGTACATTGTACGATATTGTTCTAGCCATTAGAAATATCTCCGATCACCGTTGAAATAATCAACATCAGCGGTCCAATTTTCTTCAAGTTTCGTAGTCGGTCCATTTGGTGCATCCTGATATAAATCATAGAAGTTCATCAACTGTAACGCCTTCGTCCACTCATTCTCACAACGCTTGACGGCAAACTCATAGTTTTGTACATCAACTTCATTCATATTAGACACATCAGTAACTAGTGATTCATAGAAAACTTGAATCGCACCGAATGTATCTAACCGAATTAATGTTTGGTCGTTTTTAATAAGTAGACTAGGATTAAAACTTGATATCAATTGTCCATTAGGCAAATTGGCATAATAGTAAGCACCAAGCACTGTATCACAATACTTTTGCCACCAGCCGAATTCTAATTTATAAAGCCATTCTTGCGAACCGACTTTAAAATAAGGTTCCCAATCAACATTAAGAGCCGCTGCTCTACGCTCCGCTGCCGGATCGTAAAACTGTATGTCTCTTACTGTTGCGTTTGAGATTCTTTGATAGGGTACTGACATATTATTTTTCCTAGACAACGAGAGAGTGTTGCCACTCTCTCTTATTCAAATTATTCTTGAAGAATGTTAATAGCACCGCCTCTACGAAGGTCACCAACGCCAGAACCGAAGTATCCAACACCAGTCAACCAGATTTGTAGACCACCTGGTACTTCACCAGTCTTGATCTGTAGTCCTTCTTTCATAACAGTGAACAAAGCACTGTCACCAAAGTAAGCACCAACCAATACTGGAAGACTTGCTTGACCTACAACTGTACGACTTGCTGATTGTAGGAAAGTAGTGAACATAACCATACAGCCATAAACACTTTCAATCTTACCAGTTGATAGCAATTCATTACCCAATGCTGATAGATTAGAACCACCAGACTGAGAAACAGCACCACCGGTCAATTCAGCCAATAGACGATTCAATGAAGAACCTACTTGGTTACCAGTGTAAGCATTTTGAACTTGAGCATCACCGTTACTGTCTAGAACAATAACAGGAGTTCCAGGCATACGAGCAACCTTAAAGTTCTGCTTGACTAAACGAACCAAGTCAAGAATACTGTTACATGTGAAACCAGGTGTCCATGTACCACTAGTGTTTGTAGCACCGATAACTTCCATCGCACCTAATTGTAACACACGGTCAAAGCCGTCTGCTGAAGTTGCGTAGTAAGTATTACCTGGAGATACTTTGAATTGCTCAAATGCTGCTGTAACACGCTGATCAACCTTTTCAGCGAAAGACTCACCAAGTTCAGCACCTAGCGTTGCTGCTAGTGTGAAAGAAGTAGTCCAGCCGTAGAAGATATCAAACGCTGTTTGAGCAACTGCTGGAGTTGCTGTGATTGTACCTTGACCCAATGCTGGGTTTTGTACAACCGCATTACCTGTACCATATGTACCACCAGTGCCGTTAGCATTGTAGTCTTGATATGTGATAGGTGCGAAGTTAGGTACTAAGAATGTTTGACCTTGTGTAGGTGTAACAACATTAGTAAAGTTAACTAACCCATTAGACTCGTGCATGGCACGAAGGGCGAAGTTGGAGATAGCCGTGGTGAAACCATCACCTTCATTATTTGGACCGCCGAGAACATAAGCCATAATATTTTTCCTTTATATATAAGTTGGCAATCAGAGTACTTTACGACTCGCACTTGATACTGTCGCTGTAACGCCTAGACCTTTCAAACCAACACCTTTACCTAAACCGTTTTTGTTAGCCCATGCGTTGAACGCTGCTGGGTCACGGCTATAGTCGGGTACTGCTTCATCAGATGCGCCAGTGAAACTACCTTGTCCGGGTCTTAAACCAGATCCAGAATTTAGATTACTCTGTTTTAGAAGTTTGGGGTTTCCCGCCGCTACTTCATTTACTAAACCCTGAATTGAAAGCGGATTACCATCACTACCATATCGTTCACGACCTTTACTATCTGTGATTTGATAAGTGCCGTCATTATTCCATTGAATGTTTGACTTTACTTTGTTCAAAGCATAATCTAGTAAGTCGCTGTCAAATTTCTCACCCATGGCTCGCTGGATATCTGAGTCTAGTTCCTTCTCACGAAGCGCCTGCTCTTTACGAGACAAGTCTTGTTGAAGTTTGCTAAACTGCTCCTGCAAGTCATTTGTTGTGACCCGACCAGAACGATTCTGATTTTGTTGGTTATCTACTGGCTGTGCGTTGCCATCGGATTTTGTTTGAACACTAGTTCTCGCCATGAAGGCTAACGCCTCTTCTACACTACCAAATTGACTGCCTGAAGCATTGCTTAAAGCATTCAATATAGATTGTGTGGTGCTTTTGCGAATAGCACCTGGGTCAATCTTTTGCTCATTGCCACCTTCTGCTTGTGAGAGCGACTGGTTTGCGTTTGTCTGGCTATCGTTGCCAACGAATGTATTTTGATCCATGTTAAGTTTTTCCTTGCTGTAACGGAGCAACCGAAGTTGTAATGTATTTATTCATTCGTATCAAATATGTGTTTTATCTTCCGATACTCATGGTATTCAACAATACTGGAGCGACTTGTTGTGTGTAGTAAGTCATACCTACATTAGTTACAGGAGTACCAGCACCACCTAGTAAACTAGTGTTGTCTGCTTCTCCCATAGCGTTATCTTGTTCTGCTTGTTTCTTGCCATCTTCATTATCATCTTCACCAAACATCTCATGTTCTGGTATCATTGATGGATATAAATCACGGCTCAATACTGCTTCATCAGTTTCCATCATTAAGTTTCTTAAATCAGGGTCTTGTACTGTTTTGATGTATGCTTCTTGATATTCTGGAATCTCTGTCTCAGGAGCAAGCATACCAATAATCTCTTTGGTAATCAATGATTGAATCATTGGGTTATCTCCAACTAAATCTTTTGCTGATCTCATCACAGCCATTCTATAGTTGGTATCATGTGCTTCATAGTCTGTGTTGTAACTTACTTCACCGGCCCAACGCATCTCCATAAATCGTGCGGCAAAAGTGAAAATCATTTCTTCTGTGACTTCCATCAATCTTGCTTTACTCTTTGCTGTTCTGTGTAATTGTTTGCGTTCTTCAATGATAGCAACACCTGAAGCGATTTGGTTCTTGCTTGTACGCAATCCACCTAATCCAGTCAATGCTTCAATCTGTTCTAGTATATCTTGTTGTGATTTGATAATCTTATCAACATCACCTGTATCAACTGGTATCGCTTCAATCTGTCCTTCATTAGCACGAACAATCGCACCAGCATGAACAGGAACGCTTACGCCTTTGTCAGCACGAATGATGGTGTGAGCAAACTGTAATGCTGTATACTTTTCGCATTCCATTTTGTAATGTTCTCTTTGAGCATCTACTGCTGAATCAATATCACTGATACCTAAATCAATTGTACGAGGGTCTCTGCGACCATAAGCAATAAACAATGGGATACTCATGCCAGGAGGATATGTGCCTTCACCAATAAGTTCTGCTGGCTCATTCATTTGGCCAGGACCTTTGTTTACTTCATAACTCTGCCAGTAACTTGGTGTTGTTGCGTCACCTAAATGATAGCACTTGATGTAATAGCAATCTTCATCTTCCATCTCTTTGACTTTAACATACTTAAGCATTGGCTTGCCACCGTAATAGTCAAACTCCCAATCCCATACATCTAATGGATTGATAGCACAAACATATGGACGACCTAGGTTACCTTCACTTTGTTGTGGCATGTCTACTGCTACCCAGCAATGTCCGTATATGCTTGTTAAGTCACCGACACTTTCCATAAAACTTGTCAATGAACGATTGGTTAAGTCAGCATCTAACAAAAACAAATCACTCCATTCACTATTCTTTGGATCAATCATTTGTCCTGTTGTAGTACAAAACTGTACATTACGCTTGATACCAGGCTCAAACAATACATCATTGATAGTGTCAACAATGTAACGACAGATTGGCTGTGCTATAGTGTTGGTTACTAAGTCATTGTATAGTGTTGAATCTTCTGAAGGACGCTTCTTGCGTACTAACATTTTGAAGGGCAAGCCCCCTAAATATGCGTATTGATAGGATAGCATTTGATTGTAGATACCATCATATATTGCGTTACGCTTGAGTAAATCTGCTTTAATTGTCATTGTTTTTTTCTCTCTATATAGGAGTATAGGCATTACCAGAATGTAATGTATTTATACTAGTTGGCTTATGTTTACAGTTGTTGTTATGCCATCGTGACAACATATTCTTACCCATCGTTTTGTTACAATGAATACATGTTCTTAATGGATTGCCACCATAAGCATTCTGATTACCTTTGTTATACATATGATGTGTCACATCTTGTCTTAAGCCAGTAACTAAATGTGCTGGGTTACAGCAAATATAATTAGAGCAAGTATGATAAACACAGATATCATCAGGCACAATTGTTTGATTATGTAATTCGTAACTGGTGCGATGTACTGTTCGCATACGCTTACCATCACGAATGAAACCATAACCAATGTTGTTCTTACATCCTTGCCATTCCCAGCAATCTGTAACTGGGTCAATCTTTATTTGGTCAGATATTCTATCTTCTAAACTCCAACCTCTGCGTCTTGTTATTGCCATACTTGATGATCCTGTTCTAAATTTTCGTTCATAATCTCTTCCCAACTTGGGCCACCTGGATACAAAGGACTTTCAGGCATATGCTGAAGACCTGGCTGTAACATGCTAGACATTCTAGAATCCATACCAATGTATTCTTTAATTGGTAAACTATCGTGGGTGATTGGGAACAAGTGATGTATGCCATAACGAATACAATCACCTAACCCGTCTATGTGAGCATACTTCTGCTCTGTATACTTAACTAAGCGTTTGCGTGTACCATCTTCAAAATGATATGTTGTTAATGCTTCTAATAGAAACTTATCGTCTGGCTTAACAATCAATCCACCTCTATTGATAAACGCATTTGCTGTGTTGTCTGTGTCTGATACGAGTGGGTTAACCTTGCGTGTGTTAACAATAGTAAAGCCATACTTCTCTAAGATAATTCTGTCTGTTACACCAAAAGGACTTGTTGTGTCACGGTTAACTTGCGTACCACTCATGTCTATAATACTGTTTATTCTACGCTTGGGGAAATCTAAACGAATTGCTTGTGCTATGCCTTCTGTTGAGCAATCAGGTATCGCATAACTTTTCAATATCTCAATGGTTCCATTCTTGTCACCACTCTTATGTACTTGCGCTACTGTGGCACACATAACACGCTTGTTAAAGTCATGGAATGTATATAGATCGCCACCTCTATCGTTAATCTCTTTTGTATACTTTGTTTTGTCCCATGTATAATAGAAAGCATCACTAACGCTTTCCCATTGACACATATAATCTTGGTTAAACTTTAATGGGCTGATGATGCGTTTCTGTTCTTCAATGAACGCACGATTGCCTGAACGCATTTGTAGGTAGTTGTAATGTCTTACGCTATATTTGTCTGGACTAGACAATGCTAAGTTAAACAAATCATGTAATGGTCCAGTACCATTTGGTGTGCTGATAACAACCAATCTACCCTGTGTATCTGGTGTGCCTACTCTTGGGCGTAAGCGATTGGTAATCTCTTGTAATGTATCTTGTGTGTATAATGCTGCTTCATCTGCTACCCATACGCCAACATTTAAGCCTCTTAAGTTTTCTCTTTGTTCAGCACTCTTACAACGAATGAATACACCGTTTGGAAATCTAATGGTTAATTCACTATTGTTAATGTCTGATCCATCTTTAAGTCCAAAGTATATTTGACAGGATTTCTTTAATGGTTCCCATATCAATGACTTAATCATTGCGCCAGTTGGTGCTGAGTAAATGATATCTTTACCTTTGTGATATCGTTCGTCAGTGGCAAATATAGGTAATGCGATAGCGGCTAGAAATGTCTTGCCACTACCAACAGGAACTATATCTATACAATGTTTATCAGTGGTAAGCCAATCTTGAAGGATTGTTGATTGCTCGCCATATAAGGGAACATTTATCATTATTTCCAGTCAGACAATTCTGTGCTTGGGAAATTAAATACTGCTTTTAATGGTTCGCCACCTGAGGTAACATCTAGTTCATTCTTTTCTGCTACTACTTTGTTTAAAAACATCTTTTCATAGTCACGCACTGCCATCCAGTCATGTTCCACTTGCGCTCGTAAGTAATGTTCTGCTAAACTTGTTTCAAACTTCTTACCAGTGACTTTTTTAATTTCTTCAAGGATGGTGATACCAGATATCTTCTGTGTAGCACCTTTTTTACGACCACTGCCGGCACGGGCTCCACCTTGTTTGATTTTCTGATTGTTTTTCAAGTCAAGCATAATGTATTTACTCACCTAATCTATCTATAAATGCTTGTTCAAGGTCCCTAGTGCGTGGATGATTTGGGGCACATTCTTGTAGAACTTTACGCAAATCTTGTACTACTTCTACTGGCTGTACACGAATCATCTCTCTGTAAGTTTTCATTACAAAGGGATCACGCAATCTATCACTTATTGTTAATTGGTTCATCTGTTGTTACCTTTTTCTTTCTTGTGCGTTTTTCTTTAACGACTACTTCTACTTTTTGATCATTCATAGGAATGAGTATAGTAGATTGTGGTATTCTACCGTTAGGTAGTTTTACTTTTAACCATAGTGATTTTAACCAGTTCATATATAGACCTTTATATAATCTTCAGGGTTATCTTCTGGATCTAATCCATCATAGAAGTTACCTGTAGTTTTCTCTTTGAACTTCATAGTTCCAAACACGCTTAGGAATTGTTGATTCTCTTGTCCCCATTTTTGTGTGAGTTCTAAGAATCTATCACGACCAAACATGATTTGTAATTGTGTTTTACAATCTTCTGGACTTGGGTTGATATCGTATTTGGTATTTTGTAATGTAAACATGAAACTGATACATTGATCAATCTCATGTTCAGTCATGTATTTTGACAATTCAGTTGTCATTTTATCAAAATTCTTGATATGCCCTACATAGAAGGGTTTATCAATTAAGCCTTTAAATTCTGCCATATTGTTCCTTAATGTATTGTATGTACTGTTATGTCATCCAGCATCTGATTGGTCTGAATGTTAACTGAACCTTTTAATTCATGTGCTGCGTCTTTAAGAGTTTGCTCTTGTACAAGTGCGCCTAAGAATTCGTATATTGTTTTGAGTCCAAGTATCTTTAGGTTAAAGATTTCTTTATCTTCTTGTGTTAATGACTCAATAGGTATATCCATCATCTTGTGAATGGATTTCTCAATGTCGTTCATTAAGGGCTTGACCGTGACCAGTAGTTCACCGTCTTGGTCTTTTGCTAATCTGTATGTATATTCTATCATTTGTTTTTTGGTTTCATTGGTTCTTTGTATCCACTAGCATGTATTGCTTGTGCTTGCTTTTCTGCGTCTTTAATGTCTTTGTATAGTTTGCCAGTATCTCCATAACGATAATACTTCTGACCATTTTGCGTTACAACTTGTATAGGCATTATGTTTCCTTTTTCTTTCGTGATATACTATTTATTACTCTACAAGTATTTCTATGGTTTATTAATACTGTTTTGCTTTTAAAAGCAATATCACAATGTTTACATCTATAACCAATTGTTCTCCACATTTGTGTGAGTTTGACATATTGATGTTCAATGCTGGCATAGTCCATACATTCTGGTAATGTGTGTATTCTATGTAGTTCCTTGGGTGTTAGTTTTTGTATCGTCATAGTGGGCGTGGCTTATAAGTTTACGACGCCTTGCCCATGCTGTTTTCATTGCTTGTTTGTGTGCCTCTGTCTTGGGCACACCTAGTTTTGCTAAACTCATTTTCTTTCTTTGCTCAGGAGGTTTGGGTACTCCTTTACATGCCTTGCGGACAGCGATTCGTAATGTATTTAGTTGAATTTCTGAAAATGGGCCCGTACCACGCTTCCATTCAGTAAAGCCATTGTCATTTGAGGGCTTTTCCCCCACTGGATGATTCTTAATGTATTTGACACCCTTATCATCAAAGCGGTGCCATCTGGTGTATAGTATTGTCATGTGATGGTATTATAAAAGGACTAAGTCCAATAACAAATTTGATCTGTTCATTGGATCTAGTATTAATACTTATTTCTTCTAGAGCCTGACCAAATAAAACCATTTGTGCTGATATGTTTTCTATCGCATCCATTGTACTTGTAGAGAGGTCTCTTTGAGTTCCATACATAAGATTATGTAGTAGACCACTGACTAATGATAGAGGACTATTTTGACCTGTATTGCCCTTAGGTAATGTACTTGATCGTTTATACCACCAAAACTTCATTACTTGTCTTATGTCCTCATTACGATGAACATCAAGCATACCCATGAGTGATATCCAATAGATGAATTCACTTTGTAACCATACCATATCATTTGTGTCAATGGTTACATATTGTGTTTTAGCATTAGTTACTTTTGGTATATATTTGATATAGCGCATACATTATCTTTCTTGATAATGTATTTATCTAAATGGGTCAAAAAACGACCCCTATCGTTTTAACAAAGCCGCTAACTTATCTAATGGAGGCGCAAGACCACATCTTACATAGTCATCTTTGTGAATCCATTCACGCATTTTTTGTATGTTGGGATGTGATGGATATGCGTACCATAACTTATGATTAGGATCCCATGAAGCGCCCAATTTTTTTATAAAATCTTTATCTCTGTATGATACCATAAGATATACTCGCATTTGTACAGGCTCTGTTGATTCTTCTTTTTTAACTTCTGTCCCTGTTCTGTAGACAGGTCTGTTGTAATTCATTTTAGTCATTTTTTTCTTCCTCTATGTCTCTTGCGAAACTACCTGTTAAGTCAAAAATACCATTTTGTTTTTCTGTAAGATCATCAGTCAATTCTATCGCATAATGTTCATGTAGCAAATACAAAACAGCATCCATGTGTGTTCCATAATCATATACAGCAAGCAATGCTGATTTGAGATTTGTTTTATGTTCATCTTCAATTTTGAATCTTCTGGGATTGTATCGTAGACGACCCATAAGCAATTTAGCGTCTGGTGGACATATTGCTTTTAGTTGTGTAAATTGTTCTTCTAATGTTCTGTTGTCTGTTTTCTTAATGCTTCTTAATGTTTCATCCAAACTACTTGTAAGTGAAGAACGCAAATAGATAGAAAATTTCTTGTCGTTATCGTCTTTGAGTGAAAGATAAGCATTCATTCTGGTTGTGCGTTTACCTCTTCTAATTTCATTTACGCTCATGTTGATTTGGACATAATAATCTTCGCTGCTAACTTTTCTCGGAACATTCTTCCTCGGTTCCCCGGACTTTGGTTGTCCGGTATTCTTCCGGTTCTCTTTCACTAGGGGCCCTTGGGCCTGAGAGGAAAATAGCGCCTCTGGCGCTGATACAGTTTCATGGCTATGCTGAACTGTACTATCACTATAACTACAACTACCACTAACATTGTAGTTATAGTACACTTCAGCATTAATTTCAGTACCTAAGTCAATGTTTTTACTATTCTCGCTAATCGTAGCCAGAATATCTTCTGCTGTCATATTTCGCATATTTGTCTCCTATAAATGTTATGCTGCCCAAATGTTTATATCTCTGACAGGAGACGAAAATCCCTGCTGTCAGACAGGGACTTTCAAGAACATTTAGGAGTTCATACAATGAAAATGTCAATAAACATCGTACAGAGTATTTATACAATATACAGAAAAACAATACTTTTTACAACGATTTTGGGTAAATTAGTCCCAAAAAAACTGTTGTTTTTACGCAACACACGGAAATTTGACAATAAATGGTCTTTCTGCTATACTATGTATTCTTTCAATCAATAGGAGTTTTTAATGTTTACTAAATTTTTCAACGAAATTCGTGCTAAAAATGATGCTAGTTTCTTTATTGCAGGTAAGCATCGTCTTGCTTATGGTAAAGATTTTGAAAATCGTCAGGTATTGCTTTTTAGAGTACCAGTTGGTATTACACAAGAGGAAGCACAAACTAATAGTGAATATATGACAACTTTGGTAGTAGATGACTGGAAATCTATGACTGAGGCAGAATTTACATTGGCAGCAACAAACGCATTCAAAATTATTCGCAATCATTGCGAATCAAAATTGGGATGTTCGTTGTAATTTTACAACAGCACAGACATTGACAATAAATGGTGTCTGTGCTATACTATGTATTCTTTCAATTAATAGGAGTTAGTTATGTCTTTTCATTCACAATCTCAACTGGACGACATGTCAGTTACAGAGTTAGTTAGTGCTATCAAGTCAAGTGCCCGGCAAGTTGACGAACGCATAAATGATGCGGACGATGCGCTAGATTATGTTCAGGATATCATGGCCCTCACAAACGAATTGCGTGACCGCATTGAGGGCTATCTTGAGGATGACGAATAATTTGACAATAAATGGTCTTTCTGTTATACTATGTATTCTTTCAATCAATAGGAGTTAGTTATGTATCAATCTAATGCTTTTCGTAATTTTCTTTCTGCTCAAGCAAAGCAATATGGTAGTCATTATCAATCGTATGCTGATGAATTCAAGCGTTATGATGACGAGGACCTGCTTAAAGCAATTGACAACAACGCAGGTCAAATGCGTCATTATGCTGACAATATTAATGATGATTCTTTTAACGAATATTTTAGTGAACTTCAACGCATGATTGAGTGTCTCAAATTGCGTCAGGAATTTCAGCAAGAAATGGCTGATGACGAGTTGTAAAATTACAACAACACAGGATTTGACAATAAATCGGTCCTGTGCTATACTATGTATTCTTTCAATTAATAGGAGTTAGTTATGACTAAACTTAAACACAAAGCAATTTATAAATCACATCACTGGACTACAAAAACTGATCACAAAGTGTATGACTACAACGATGGTATTGATATTACCGACAAAGTGTTATATGGCGATTATGTCATCAATATACCTTGCTACAAAGTAGAAGATATTACCTTAGCAATCTATGGTGACAAACGCAATTATTGGTTAACTGATCCTACGCACAACATTATCAAAATTCAAACAACCAATTACAAAGGTAAACAATATCAATATGTGCTTGCTACACCTGAAATGGATGAATTTGTCAAACAACAAGCAACATTTGGTGCTATAAAAGGTCACATTACTAAAATGCCTAAAAAGCATCTCAAAGTTGTAAATGTTATGAATCGTGGTAAAACTGGCAATCGTATTAAAGTTGATTTGTATGTTCAGGACAAAAGTTTCAGCGAATATCTTACAACTGAATGTCTTAAAAATACGATAATATGAAATATGCTTTATTGCTAAGTGTCCTACTTTCAGGTTGTGGCACCTGTCAACATCATTGTATCGCGGGCTTTGGTCCTGGCAATAAAGCATTTGATAGTATGGGCGATCATTACGATACAATGGATCCATGTCAATTTCATGGTAAGCCTGAGGGCTATAAACTTGCTGATTTCTGTTTTGCTAATAGAGGCAAAACTGTTTATCATATTAGAGATACTAACGGTAAAACAATTTATAAGGTTCAATAAATACACTATGAACGACATTACACTAAGCATACAAGCAATTAAAGCCAACATCAGTTATTATGAATCATTGGTAAAAGAAAGCCATGACATTTGGCAACAGCATCTTGCTGAATTACAATATTGGTTAGATCAATTGGAGAAACGCAATGATCAATAAACCAAATCAATTTGATAAGTTATATCATTGTAATATAGAATCATTGAAAAAATTGGTACAGAAACCAATTGATCCAATGAGGTATGCTGATTTAGATACCCCTGTAACATTTGATGAGGAAGTTGTTGAATTGGTACAGATTAAAATGCTAAGAGAAGAATACGACCGATTCAATCAGAATTGGGATCAGTATCTCACATTGATGATAGTCGCAAGAGACAATCCACGCATCAAGGACGAATATCACAAACTATTGATGATGGTCAATTTGTTAGCCTAAAAAAAAGCCCCAATATTTCTATTAGGGCTTTAGGATAACGGAATAAAATGACTACAAAAATTATAATTATATTATGTAGAGAATGCTAAAAGATAAGTCAAATGGCATTATAACTTATATTAAGGCAATCAGTAGGATTCGCATTCCCTACACAACTATTTATCATTGTTAATAGTATATACAATTATTCTGTAGTACTACGAAGTTTCCACATGATCTTGGATAAGTCATCCATCTGACCTTCAATGAAGTTAATCAATCCATACTTCTTGTATTCTACAGCCATATCGTGACACTCCTCATAATGGTCCATTAAGACCTGACTATCAGCAAGAAGGTCCTTAACCATTTTCAATGCTTCTGGACGCTCACTGCTATCTTTGATACTACCCATTTCCATAATGCGTTTCAAACTGAATGGTGCGATACCTTCTATAGCACGGATATGTTCTCCGATACTATCTGTAGCATCATCAGCCAATTCATATACTTCACTGAATAGCATATGATATTCACTAAAGTCTGGTCCAACAACATTGACATGGAAACCATGTGCTTTCACATAATATTGAAAGTTTGTTGCGAATAAGCGTTTCATGGCTTCTATTAATTTTTCCATTTTATTTTTCCTTTGATGTATTTAGTTTGACTTCTATTCTGTCAAGTTGTTTTGTTTGTTGTTCCATTTGACTATGAACGACTGCTACTTTGGTTGATAGTTCATCTATCTTATTGTTCATTGACATATAACCAGTGCCACCTATACCAAGTGCTCCGATTACTATCCATGACAATTGTTTAAGAGTGAATTCCATAATCATGCTAGTACGGCTGTAAAAGTGCCGTTGCTTGTAAATGTGTGAACAGTGTATGCTCCGCTGGTAGTTTTAGTTCCACCTGTACTTGAAGCACTTACGCCATCGCTGCCATCAGTTTTGTAACGAATGATTACTATACCATAACCACCACTTCCAGCAATCGTGCCAGAGTTTTGTCCTTGTCCACCGCCACCGCCACCAGTATATGGTGTACCAGATGTTGCAGGAAACCCTGTTAAACTGCCACCTCGTCCACCACCACCTGTGCCACCTGTGCCCGCGTAATCTGCTGTGCCAGAAAGATGATATACACCGCCACCACCGCCGCCACCATAATATGTGCCGCTACCAGTAGGCCATTCTACTCCAATACCACCATTACCAGCCTTTGTTCCAGAAACATAATTTTGACCAACTGCGCCAGCACCACCACCACCACCTGTAGGATATATTCCACCGGTACCCCAAGCACCAGAAATACCACCGGCATATCCTTGACCACTTACACCAGTTCCACCAGTACCTGTACCATTACTACCGCCGCCACCAGATCCACCGTTTTTACCATTTGCTGAGTCAGTATTACTACCACCCCCACCGCCACCTGTGGCTACAAACGAATTGAATGAAGAATTATTACCACTAGAGCCAGCAACATTAGTGCCGCCTGCGCCACCTGGGCCTACCACAACAGCATAAGCCGTTGCTGTTATACCTGTTGATGTACCGGTAAGTACACCACCTGCACCACCACCACCACCAGTGGATCCGCCACCACCACCGCCACCTGCGACAATTAAATATTCTACGCTTGCGGCCGGGGCGGCTGCTCCATTGTAAGAAATGAAATCATTTCGCCAAGCAAACATTAAGCGAATCCTTTTCCTAATGTAGCATAGTAAGTAGTGCCGTCGTAAAACACGCTTATAATATCAATTGATGCTGCGGCAGTACTTAATGTTTTTGAATTACCTAAAAATTTCATGGTGCTTGTCAATAATCTATTTCCAGTAGCATCTTGTGTAATAATAACTGTGGCAGCCGAACCTGCGACAGCACTTGTTAAAGTACTAAATGTAAAGTTAGCGTTTGCTGTATAATTGAATATAGTTCCATTTGCTACATTTGGTGATATGCTTGTACTTGTATTACCACCAGCAATAACACTTTCGTTATATTGTTTTAAGTTAGTAGTGGTTACATTTGAATATCCAGCAACATTTATACCTGTTCCAGTGATAGTTAATGTTGTATTACCTACTGCTGCTAAGGTTACATTACCGTTTGCTGTAGCAATATAAACATTACTGTTACCATTTTGTATTAAGTTTGTTGTTGCGCCAGTAGCGCCAGTTAAACCAGTAGCACCTTGAGAACCTGTAGCACCCGTTGGTCCTGTAGCACCAGTTGGTCCTGTAGCGCCTGTTAAACCAGTTGCTCCGGTTAATCCAGTAGCACCAGTCAATCCTGTTGCTCCGGTTACACCGCTAATTAATGCTAAGAATATTTGATGATTGTTCGGGAAATTAGTTGTACCAGTTCCACCAGATGCTGTTAATGTTAC
>Ga0114975_10001909_pt1 | contig 14478 bp, 11 predicted proteins | sample S_130626_EF_Meta_FD_87031 | JGI IMG/M metagenome (GOLD analysis project Ga0114975, IMG submission 87031) | Freshwater microbial communities from Lake Simoncouche, Canada to study carbon cycling - S_130626_EF_MetaG | ecosystem: Environmental > Aquatic > Freshwater > Lake | place: Lake...
GTCATCGAGCAGATGTCGATGATGCCCTTGTACTCACTCTCAGCACCGATGGGCAGCTGAATGACGGCGGGGGTGCAGTCGAGTCGATCCTTGATCATGTCGACGCAACGGAAGAAGTCGGCACCAATACGGTCCATCTTGTTCACGAAGCAGATACGAGGAACGTTGTACTTGTTGGCTTGGCGCCAAACAGTCTCAGTCTGAGGCTCAACACCGGCCACGGCGTCAAAGACGGCGACGGCGCCGTCGAGCACGCGGAGCGAACGCTCTACTTCAACGGTGAAGTCAACGTGTCCGGGGGTGTCGATGATGTTGATCTGGTGGCCGTTCCACTCACAGGTGGTAGCGGCCGAGGTGATGGTGATACCGCGCTCTTGCTCCTGGACCATCCAGTCCATAGTGGCGGCGCCTTCGTGCACTTCACCGATCTTGTAGTTCTTACCGGTGTAGAACAAGATGCGCTCAGTCGTCGTCGTCTTACCGGCGTCGATGTGGGCCATAATGCCAATATTGCGGACGTTTTCGAGTGCGATTACGCGGTCAGTCATGAAAAAATATCCCTAATTACCAGCGGTAGTGGGCGAAAGCCTTGTTGGACTCTGCCATCTTTTGAATGTCATCCTTGCGCTTCACCGCGGCGCCAATGCCGTTGCTGGCGTCAATGATTTCGTTAGCGAGACGCTCGGCCATGGTCCGCTCACGGCGGGCCTTGGCGTAGTCGGTCAGCCAGCGAATGGCCAACGTCGTAGCGCGACGGGGACGAACTTCTACTGGAACCTGGTAGGTCGAACCACCAACGCGGCGGCTACGAACTTCGAGTTCCGGACGAACGTTTTCGAGGGCGCGCTTGAGGGCGGCGACGGGGTCGGCGCCAGTCTTCTGCTCCACCATCTCGAGGGCGCTGTAGACGATGTTTTCGGCCAGCGTGCGCTTGCCACGCTCAAGAATCTTGTTAGTGATCTGCGTTACGAGAATCGACTTGTAAATCGGGTCAGCCGGTACTTCACGGCGAGGGGCGGGACCTGAACGAGGCATTAGGCCTTCTCCTTCTTAGCTCCGTAGCGACTACGGGCCTGCTTGCGGTCACGAACACCGGAGGTGTCGAGCGCGCCGCGAATGATCTTGTAGCGAACACCGGGGAGGTCCTTCACACGGCCACCACGGACCAGGACAATGGAGTGCTCCTGGAGGTTGTGTCCCACACCGGGGATGTAGGCGGTGACTTCGACACCCGAGGTCAGACGGACACGGGCCACCTTACGGAGAGCCGAGTTCGGCTTTTTCGGCGTCACGGTGTGCACGCGAGTGCACACGCCGCGGCGCTGTGGCGAGCCCTTGAGGGCTGGCGTCTTGGTCTTACTGGTCTTTTCCTGCCGGCCCTTGCGGACTAGCTGTGCGATGGTGGGCACGCGGAACCTCTTCTGTTAAAAATCTCGTACCGGTTGTTACACCTACCGGCACACGGACTGGTTATCCTACGACAAATTGGTGCTCGAGGGCAAGCCCGACACCGAGCGGTGTCGGGCCGTGCCTTTCGAGGCTTGTTAGTACGGTGCTACTCCCCGCTCGCCGGCTCGTCTGGACCACCGAGCAAATCGTCGATTGCGGTGTAGTTACCTTCGCCGATGCTGAGGAAGTCCCGCAGGTCATCGTCGAGGGTGTCACTGTTGTGATCCCCAAACTCGCCCAAAATGTCGGCGAGGTCAGAGTCGTCATCGCGCCAGGTTGCCCATTCGGGGAGCAATTCAGCGTTAGGCATCTCCAGCTTGATCTGGCGAGCCGCAAAGTGGGGCTGGCCAAGACCGGCAGGAATCAACTTACCGATGATGATGTTTTCCTTCAGACCGATCAGGTCATCGCGCTTACCGCTGATGGCTGCTTCGGTCAGAACTCGGGTCGTCTCCTGGAAGGAGGCGGCGGCGAGCCAGGAGTCAGTGGACAGTGACGTCTTGGTGATACCCATCATGCGGGCACGACCGTCGGCCAGAGCCTTGCCGGCCGCTTCAAGACCCTTGTTGGAGTCGTCCAAGTTCTTGGCGTCGATGAGGGCACCGGGCAAGAAGTCCGAATCACCCTTGTTCACGACCTGGATACGGCGGGTCATCTGACGCACAACGAGCTCAATGTGCTTGTCGTGAATCGAAACTCCCTGGTCACGGTAGACGCCCTGGACTTCTTCCACCAGATAACGCTGGGCGTCACGCGTACCGCGCAGCTCCATGATCATCTTCGGGTCGAGTGGTCCACGGTTCAGGGGCTGTCCGGCTTCCACTTCGGCACCTTCGGCCACGATCAAGTCGCGTGGCGGGATGAGGGCCTCTTGGATGTCTCCGTTGTTGGCAATCACGAGAACCTTCGCGGCCGCGTTCACACCGGGAGCGTCGGAACGCTCGATGCGAACAACACCGGAGTACTCGGCCATTGTGGCGGCACCCTTTGGTGAACGAGCTTCGAAGAGCTCAACCACGCGAGGCAGACCGTGAGTAATGTCACGGCCACCTACACCACCGGAGTGGAAGGTACGCATGGTCAGCTGAGTACCAGGCTCACCAATTGACTGAGCGGCCACCACACCAACGGCTTCGCCGAGTTCGACGAGTTCGTGGGTGGCGAGGCTGAGTCCGTAACACGACGCACAGATACCTTCGGCTGCTTCGCAGACGAGCGTGGTGCGCACGCGGATGGAGTCGACCTTGGCGTCGTCGCGCAAACGCTCGACGTCAGCAATCGCGAGGATTGTGCCGGCGGGCAGAACGCCTTCGCTGGTCTCGAGGTCTTGAGCCAACATGCGGCCCCAGAGCTTGGTCTCGAGGTGCGAACGAACGGCGGCCGTGTCGGGAGCCACATTCTCAATGAGGAGGCTGCGGCTGGTGCCACAGTTCATTTCCTTGATGATGAGCTCCTGCGCGACGTCAACGAGACGACGGGTCAAGTAACCCGAGTCAGCGGTACGTAGTGCGGTGTCGGCGAGACCCTTACGAGTTCCGTGCAACGACACGAAGTACTCCCATGAAGTAAGACCTTCACGGAATGAGCTCTTCGCGGGTCGGTGCTCAATTTCACCGCGGGAGTTAACAACGAGTCCCTTCATGGCGGTGATCTGGAGGATCTGCTGGCGGTTACCACGAGCACCCGAGTCCACCATCATGCGGATGGGGTTGTCGACTTGGGCGTCGAGCGCGCCGTAGCAAACGTCACTGAGTTCGCGGTTAGCGCGAGTCCAAATGTCGATCTGCAACTGACGACGCTCTTCGTCGATGATGACACCCTTGTTGAAGTTCTGCTCAACCTTTTCGGCGTCCTTCTCGTAGCTGTCGAGAATCTCGGCCTTACGAGGACTGGTCACGATGTCATCGAAGCCAATGGTCAGACCACTCTGGCTGGCGTAACGGAAACCGAGGTCCTTGATGGCGTCGAGGGCGTTAGCCACTTGCTTACGGGTGTAACCGTTCGCAATCTCTTCGACAATCACGCCGATGGGCAACGAGTTCTTACCAACCAACTGGTTGATGAAGCGGTAGCCCGAAGGCAGCGCCTCGTTGAAGATCACGCGACCAGGGGTCGTGCGGATTGAACGACGAGCACCTTCGACGGCAAAGTCAGCCGAAGCCAAACGAGCGGCGAGGCTCGATTCGGATGCATCCGTGGAAGTACGAAGTTCGATCTCGGTGTGCAACGTGATGATGTTGCGCTCGAGGGCCGCTTCGATTTCGTGGATCTGACGGAAGACCGGTGGGCGCTCGGCCTTGATCTTGGCGTCACGAGTTAGGTAGTAAATACCCAAGACCATGTCCTGGCTCGGCTCCGTGATGGCGCGTCCGGTAGCGGGGGTGAAGATGTTGTTCACCGACAGCATGAGGATGCGAGCTTCAGCCTGAGCTTCGGCGCTCAGCGGTACGTGTACCGCCATGGTGTCACCGTCGAAGTCAGCGTTGAAGGCCTTGCAAACGAGTGGGTGAACCTGGATGGCCTTGCCGTCGACGAGTACGGGCTCGAAGGCCTGCACACCGAGACGGTGAAGGGTAGGTGCACGGTTCAAGAGCACGGGGTGCTCGCGAGTTACGTACTCGAGCTTCTCCCACACTGCAACGTGGCGCTGCTCGACCATGCGCTTCGCGGAACGAATGTTCTGCGCCGTGCCGTCGGCCATGAGAGCCCGCATTACGAATGGCTTGAAGAGTTCGAGGGCCATGATCTTCGGCAGACCGCACTGGTGCAGCTTCAGACGTGGACCAACGACGATGACCGAACGGGCCGAGTAGTCAACGCGCTTACCGAGCAAGTTCTGACGGAAACGACCCTGCTTACCCTTCAACACGTCGGTGAGGCTCTTTGCGGGACGGCCCGAAGGACCAGATGCCGCACGTCCGTGACGACCGTTGTCGATCAAGGCGTCAACGGCCTCTTGCAACATGCGACGTTCGTTGTTCACGATGATCGCGGGGCTGTCCGACTCGAGCAACTTCTTAAGACGGTTGTTGCGGTTGATCACGTGACGGTAGAGGTCGTTCAAGTCACTAGTGGCCTGACGTCCACCATCGAGCTGCACCATCGGACGCAAGTCCGGCGGGATGACGGGGAGAACCTGCAAGATCATCGCGCTGGGGTCGTTCAACCGTCGGCCGTTGTCGTCGCGGCGGTTGAAGGCTTGGACTACGGCGAGACGCTTGAGCAACTTGGCGTGACGCTGAGCAGAAATCTTGACGCCACTCTTGCCGTCGAGCATTTCGACCATCTGCGCCTCTTCGGCGTCGAGGTCCATGCGGTCGATGAGCTGCAAGATTGCGTCGGCACCCATGCCACCCTCGAAGTACTCCTCGTAACGCATGAGCATTTCGCGGTAGAGCAATTCGTCTTCGATGATCTGACGTGAGTGCAACGTGCGGAACGTGTCGAAGGCCTGGTTGGCCATGTCGATGGCCAACTGGGCACCGTCACGGGCTTCGAGGCAACGCTCGTCGAATTCCTTCTGCGCGGTGCGCAGTTCGGCGTCACGAGAGTTGTCGTTCTTCAAGTACTCCAGGCGAGCTTCGAACTCACGCTGGTAGCGCTCGAGGGTCCGCTCGCGACCGGCCAAGATGTCCTTGGTCTCGTCCTCGAGGGCTTCGGCCAACGTCTTGAGGTCTTCGGCGCGGCGAGCAACGTCAACGTAGGTCACGAGACGGGCGGAGTAGTAGACAACCTTCTCCAACTGCTTAGCCTTGAGCTCTTCCTTAGGGTCGAGACCCATCAAGAGGTAGGTCAACCACGAACGGGTACCGCGGAGGTACCAGATGTGAACAACGGGGGCCTGAAGCTGGATGTGACCCATGCGCTCGCGGCGCACCTTGTCACTCGTTACTTCAACGCCACAACGCTCACAAACGAGACCCTTGACGTGGACGCGCTTGTACTTGCCACAGGCACACTCCCAAGCCTTCTGGGGTCCGAAGATCTTCTCGCAGAAGAGTCCGTCCTTCTCAGGCTTGTTGGTGCGGTAGTTAACGGTTTCTGGCTTCTTGACTTCGCCCGAGGTCCATGAGTGGATGTCCTTGGCGCTGGCCAAGCCAATACGGAGCTGGTCGATGGTACTTACGTTGACGGGGCTCATTACTGGAACTTCCTCTCGTTGCGCTCGGCCTGACGACGTGCATCTTCTTCGTCCGAACCGTGTTCTTGTCGCTGAATGTTGATGCCGAGCAAACGGGTGCGGCTTAAGTAGTCGTCGTCTTCGTCGACCAGTTGAACCAGCTGACCGTTCGACGTGCGAACCTCAACGTTCAAGCAGAGTGCTTGCATTTCCTTAACCAGAGCCTTGAAGGACTCGGGGACACCAGGCTTCGGCAGGTTCTCACCCTTAACGATGGCCTCGTACGTCCACTCACGACCACGGGTGTCGTCGGACTTAACGGTGATGAGTTCCTGGAGTGCGTGTGCCGCACCGTAGGCCTCGAGGGCCCACACTTCCATCTCACCAAAGCGCTGTCCACCGAACTGGGCCTTACCACCGATGGGCTGCTGGGTAACCAGCGCGTAGGGACCAGTTGAACGGGCGTGAATCTTGTCGTCCACCATGTGGGAGAGCTTCAAGATGTAGGCGTAACCCACGGCGATCGGGCTGTCGTAAGCCTCACCGGTACGACCGTTGTACAAGGTGACCTTGCCATCGTTCGCGTCGGAAGTCATGCGACGGCCATCAGCACCATCGGCGTTGAGGGCGGCGAAGACCTGCTTGATGTTGGGCTTGTCGCTGCGAGCGTCCTCTTGGTCCCAACGCGCACCATCGAAGGCGGGCGACGAAACGTAGAGCGCGGGCTCGGTGCGAGGACGGGTCTTACGCAGCGCACTGTCGTCGTGACCAGCGGTACCGGCCTTGGGGTTCCTGTCGGCACCCTTCCAACCGTGACGAGCGGCGTAACCGAGGTGACTCTCGAGCAGCTGTCCAACGTTCATTCGACTTGGCACACCAAGTGGGCTCAAGATGATGTCGACTGGCGAACCGTCAGGCATGTAGGGCATGTCTTCTTCAGGAAGAATCTTGGAGATAACACCCTTGTTACCGTGACGACCGGCGAGCTTGTCACCTTCTTGGATCTTGCGCTTCTGAGCAACGAAGACGCGAACCAACTGGTTTACACCTGGTGGCAACTCTTCTTCGCCGTCACGCTCGATGACCTTGATGTCGATAACGGTTCCGAACTGGCCGTGAGGCAGACGGAGTGAAACGTCACGAACGTCGTCGGCCTTGTCACCGAAGATGGCGCGCAGGAGGCGCTCTTCTGGCGAAGGCTCGGACTCACCCTTCGGGGTGACCTTTCCAACGAGGATGTCACCGGGAGCAACTTCGGAACCGATGCGGATGATGCCGCGGTCGTCGAGGTTGGCCAAGATGTTCTCAGGCAGGTTGGGGATGTCGCGAGTGATTTCTTCTTGACCCAACTTCACGTCACGGGCGTCGCACTCGAACTTCTCGATGTGAACCGACGTCAAGACGTCGTCCTTCACCAAGCGCTCGGAGACGATGATGGCGTCTTCGAAGTTGTAGCCCTCCCATGGCATGTAGGCCACGAGCAAGTTCTTGCCGAGAGCCAACTCACCGTTGGAGGTTGACGTACCGTCAGCCAAGATGTCGCCCGGTGTTACAACGTCACCGACCGAGACGCGTGAGCGCTGGTGCATGGAGGTGGCGTGGTTCGAACGACGGAACTTCTTGAGCTTGTAGGTCTTCTTCTTCGCAGGACGCTCGTCACGCACGGGGACGGCAATCTCGTAGTCGACAACAATGCGGTCACCGGAAACTTCGGTGATCACACCGTTGGCTTCAGCGATCAACACTTCGCCCGAGTCAACCGCGGCACGTGCCTCGAGGCCGGTACCGACGTACGGAGCTTCGGGAACGATCAACGGAACGGCCTGGCGTTGCATGTTGGCGCCCATCAGTGCGCGCTGCGGGTCGTCGTGCTCCACGAAGGGAATCAACGCCGTCGAGAGCGAAATGTTCTGAATGGGTGAGATGTCCATCGCGTCGACTTCGTCGCGATTAACGATTGAGAATTCCGCCACGGTGGAACCAAGACGGTTGTCCGGCACCGAGTGGTGAGGAATACCGGTACCGGGCGAACCGGTACGAATCAAGACGCGGTCGGCCTTGATGCGACCGTTGGCGTCGAGCTCAGTTTCGGCGGCGGCAATCTTCAAGTACGGCTCAGATTCGAAGTTGATCCAGCGGTAGTCGCTCGAAGCCACACCGTTCTTCACAATACGAATTGGGCTGTGGATGAAACCGTGCCTGTCAAGCAGGGCGTAGTTCGCGAAGTAACCGATCAGACCAACGTTGGGACCTTCGGGGGTTTCGATCGGACAGATGCGGCCGTAGTACGAGGCGAGTACGTCTCGAACTTCCAGACCGGCACGCTCACGCGTCAGACCACCGAGACCCAGTGCCGAGAGACGACGCTTGTTCGTCAGACCCGAGAGCGGGTTGGTGTTGTCGAGGTACTGGCTCAACTGACTCGAGGAGAAGAACTCCTTGACCGCCGCCGAAACGGGGCGAATGTTGATCAGAGCCTGCGGCGTGATGGCCTCGGTGTCGAGGGTCGTCATGCGGTCACGAACAACGCGCTCCATACGGTTAAGACCACCGCGGTACGCGATGAGCACGAGCTCACCGACGCTACGGATACGACGGTTACTCAACTGGTCAACGTCGTCGGTGCGGTAGCTCGAGGGGTCGTTCTGATTCTGCGTGCGCTCGGCCAGGTAGGCAATGCGCAGATTCAACAAGTGGGTGATCGTGGCGAGCACTTCTTCAGGGCTCAGCCAACGCTTGTCGCCAACTGGCGAGTCAAAGACTTCACCGAAGAGTTCGCGGTTGCGAGCGACTTCGTTCGAACGAGCGAACTTGCGCTCGATACGAATCTGACCGAGGTCGGAGATTTCGAAACCGGCCTTGGCGCGGCTGCGCTCGCTGGTGCGAGCAATCTGACCGGGGAGCAGTGGCTTCGTGGGGTCCAAGAAGACCATGCGGAAGAACGGCTCGATACGTGATTCCATCGCGGTGCGGAACTTGTTCGGGGTGTTGGTGTCACCAGGAATCGGAGCCGAAGGCAAGCGCCACGCTTCGATGTCAAAGACGTCCAACCAACGGTCCGCAGGCTCCAGACCCTTCCAGGCCTTGTAGATCTCGATGAGGGCCATTTCCTGGCCGGCTTGACCGAGCTTGGTTTCGTCGCCACCGTGGAAGATTTCCAAGTGCATCGTCAATGCGTCGAGCATGCCGATGTTCTTCTCTTCGATCAACTGGTTCGCGAACTTGGCGAGCTTGTTGCTCCAGTCCTTGGTGCGGTTACCGCGGTTGACGAAGGTGTGAATGTCCTTGTCGTACTTCTCGTAGAACTTGAGGCGATACTTTTCGAACTCACCTTCGAGGATGCGTACTTCACCCTTGGCACCACTGACGAAGTGGTTAACCAACTTCTCGAGGTAGGAGAAGTCCACGCGGGAGTCGAGCGCACGCAGCACGGTGAAGGAGTTGACCTTCTTACCCTTACCGATACGCACGGCGACGCGAGTGGAGTCACCAACTTCGAGTGCGAACTTGGGTCGCTCACCACGGACAGGAATAACGGTGGTGATGAACGTAATGTTGCCCTTGGGGTCACGGTCCGGCTCGGTGTAGATACCGTCGGAACGGAGCAACTGCGAAACAACGACACGCTCGGTACCGTTGTAAATGAAGGTGCCGCGCTCGGTCATTACGGGCACGTCACCCATGAAGACGAAGGACTGCTTGATTTCACCGGTCTCTTCGTTGCGGAATTCCGCCTGGACGAAGATTGGGCACTGGTAGGTCAGTCCACGCTCGACACACTCGGCTTCGGTGTGCTTGGCGGGCCCGATGGACTCTGAGTTCTCAGGATCGAAGGTCAAGTACAAGGAGAGCTTGCCGGTCGAGTCCTTAATGGGCGAAATGTCTTCGAAAGCCTTCTTCAGACCATCGCGAAGGAACCATCCATACTTGTCGTTCTGGAAGTTAAGGAAGTGCAGCGGGCCGTAGTCGCCGTACTTGGTGAGGAGGTTGTCGGCCGATCCGCCCTCTTCCAGGAACTTAATCTGGTCGTGGACGGCGTCGAAGAGGGAGTTTGCCCCTCCCTCAACGGTTGGTTCCGGCAGTACGGCGAACGAGAAACGATTCGGGAACGCAGAGCGCTTCAGCACAGATAATCCTTCGTGTCGAGGTCACAGGGGCACAGCAATGGCAAAGCAAGTGTCTGCGGAGGAGTGGTCGTGACATGACCAAACGCTTTCGCAAACACGGAGAGTTAATGCTACTGCCCACCGACGACTGAGCGCAAGTGCGCGGCCGGTGGGGACGCAAGTGCCCGCCCAGGGGTATTCCCCTGGGCGGGCTCTCGTACCAGTGAACTACTTGAGTTCGACGGTGGCGCCAGCTGCTTCCAAAGCCGCCTTGGCCTTGTCAGCGTCGGCCTTGGAGACCTTCTCGAGGACGGTCTTGGGAGCCGCGTCAACCAGGTCCTTGGCTTCCTTCAAGCCGAGGTTGGTGAGGGTGCGGACTTCCTTGATCACCTGGATCTTCTTGTCACCAGCGTTGGTGATTACAACGTCAAAGTCGCTCTTCTCGTCAGCAGCGCCGGCGTCGCCGCCACCAGCTGCAGGTGCGGCCACGGCAACGGCCGCGGGGGCAGCTGCAGTTACGCCGAACTTCTCTTCGAATGCGGTGAGGAGCTCGCTGAGCTCAATCACTGTCAATTCGGCGATTCCGTCGAGGATTTGTTCCTTGGTCAGGGTTCCAGCCATGATTTCCTTACTTTCTTTCGGTTTAATACTGGGTTATTCGGCCGCGGGGGCTTCTTCACTGGCTTCAGGGGCCGGTGCCTCGGCTTCGGCAGTCACTTCGTCAGACGCCACTTCGGGCGCTTCCTCGGTGGTCGCTTCGGCCGCGGGGGCCTCGGCTTCCGCTTCGGCCGGGGCGGGTGCCTCGGCCTCTTCGGTCTTGGTCGCACCTACTGGTGCGCCGCCCTTGGAGTCGATCAAAGCCGACAGGCCATAGGCGAGAGATTGTGGGACGGCCTTCATGAGGCCGGCCATGGTGCGCATTGGCGAGGCAATGAGGCCAGCCAGCTGGGCCAAAAGCACGTCGCGGCTCGGCAGGTCAGCCAGTGCGATCAGGTCTTTTAGGGTCAGAACGCGACCATCGAGGACGCCGCCCTTCACCACGAGGGTGGGGGTGGACTTAGAGAAGTCACGGAGCGTCTTGGCGACGGCCGAAACATCACCGTCAACGAAGGCAATGGCCGTAGGGCCCTCGAGGAACTCGGTCATGGGCTCCACGGGGGTGCCGGCGATCGCCCGGCGGACGAGGGTGTTCTTGAAAACCTTGAAATCGGCGCCGTGGCCACGAAGCGTGCGGCGGAGTTCGGAGATTTGAGCCACGGTCATACCGCGGTACTCGGTGACAACGGCCGTATTGGTGCTGTCGACCTTGGCCTTCAGTTCGTCGATAACTGCGACCTTTTGGGTCATTACTTCGTTCATACTCGCTCCTTCACCGGATGCCGCCCGGGGCGGGCCTTGGACATCCAGTGCGAGCCGGCCTGGGGCCTTCTCGAACTGCCTCGTCGGGCGAATCGTTTCCGATTCCTTTACGTGGTTGCCCACTCCGGATGTCTTTGGCGTTCTTCTAAAACTGTGTGCGAGTTCCCTCGCAGGGTGGTCATGCTAGTGGCACGCGAGGCGTGCCGTCAAAACGGACTAGGCCGAAACCAAGACTTCGTCAGCTTCGCGGGCGCGGAGCGGGTCGATCTTGATGCCAGGGCCCATGGTCGAGCTGATAGTCACGCCCATGAGGTAGCGACCCTTCGAGCTCGCAGGCTTGGCGCGGAGCAGTTCGTCCACGACGGCGCTGATGTTCTTCACGAGGTCAGCCTCGCTGAAGGAAGCCTTGCCCACGCGGAGGTGGATGTTGCCGAAGCGGTCGGTCTTGTACTCCACGCGACCACCCTTGAATTCGGTAACGGCCTTCGCGACGTCCATGGTGACCGTGCCGGTCTTAGGGTTCGGCATCAAACCACGGGGTCCGAGCACGCGGCCCAAACCACCGACCTGACCCATGAGGTCTGGCGTAGCGATAGCGATGTCGAACTCCAAGAATCCACCGGAGACCTGGGCGACGAGATCCTCGGCGCCGACAACGTCGGCTCCGGCGTCACGTGCAGCCTGGGCCGCTTCACCGGCGGCGAAGACGGCCACGCGGTTGGTCTTACCAGTACCGGCGGGCAACGACAAGGTGCCACGAACGATCTGGTCGGCCTTACGAGGGTCGACGCCGAGGCGGCAGGCGATCTCGATCGTCTCGTCGAACTTGGCGGTAGCCGTCACCTTCACCTTGGCCACGGCCTCGGAGAGGGTGAGTAGTGCTTCGCGGTCAATTTGCGCGAGGGCGTTGTTGTACTTCTTACCGTGCTTCATCTGTCTATCTCCTAGCGAACGTTGATGCCCATGGAACGGGCGGTGCCCGCTACCTGCAACTTGGCCATCTCGAGGTCATCGGTGTTGAGGTCTTGCAACTTGGTTTTGGCAATCTCTTCAACCTGGTCCCACGAAACGGTGGCGACGGTCTCACGACCGGCGAGCTGTGCACCCTTGGCGAGGCCGGCGGCTTCACGAAGGAGTACTGGCGTTGGTGGGGTCTTCAGGACAAAGGTGAAGGTCCGGTCGTCGTAGATCGAGATTTCGCAAGGCACCACGGTGCCCTTCATGCTCTCGGTCGCGGCGTTGTACTGCTTGCAGAATTCCATGGTCTGAATACCGTGGGGCCCGAGCGCAGTACCTACTGGTGGGGCCGGCGTGGCTCCACCTGCGGGCAGCTGAATCTTCACAATTGCAATGGTCTTCTTAGCCATGGCGGTTCTCCTTACAAATCCTTGAATTAACTCTTGGTCACTTGGCCGAACTCAAGTTCGACTGGGGTCTCGCGACCAAAGATGTCCACCAAGACCTTGAGGCGCAACTGGTCCTCGTTGATCTCGGCGATAAGACCCTTGAAGGTCGCAAACGGACCGGTCTTGATTTCGACTTCTTCGCCCATCGAAAAATCGTGCTTCGGCGTCTTGCGCTTGACGGGCTGCTCCACACCTTCGATGGTGGGACGAATAATGCCGTCGATCTCCTTGCGGGTCAGTGGAATCGGGTTGTCCTTCTGGGGACCCACGAAGCCAATGGCCGAAGGGATGCTGGTAATCGTTTGGAAGTTGTCCGCCGTGGGGCGGCAGCGCACCATCATGTAGCCCGGGAAGATGCGCTTCTTCGTCGTGACGCGCTTGTCACGACGAATCTCCGTCACGTCTTCTTCGGGAATAACGATTTCGTAAATGTCGTCTTGCAGACCTTGGTTCTTAATGACCACTTCGAGTGCTTCGCGCACCTTCTTCTCGTGACCCGAGAACGTACGCACGACGTACCAACGACCGGGGCGATCGAAAGCGGACTCGGCAGCCGGCTCCTCTTCGAGGATCTCTACCTCGTCGATCTCAACATCTTCGACAAGCTCGTCGTCAATCTGTTCGAATTCAATGTCACTCATCAGGCCCTACTTCTGAAACAGGAAGGTAACGAACTTTGAAAATCCAAAGCCCAGTCCAAAAATCAACAACGACATGAAGACGAGAACACACACGACGATGGTCGTGTAGTTAACAACTTCGGGACGGGACGGCCAAGCAACTTGGCGCATCTCATCGCGTACTTCGCGAAAGTACTGACGAACACCGACGCGTTCGCGACGGCGACGCTGAACGTCTTGCGTCGTGACGGCACGACGTGGAGCAACGGCGCCGTCGGCGCCGACTCCTTGTCGCTGCATCATTCGCTTCTGTTCGCGGTTCATCCTTGTTCTTTCACTTCTACGCAGGGCAGGAGGGACTCGAACCCCCAACCACCGGTTTTGGAGACCGGTGCTCTACCAATTGAGCCACTGCCCTTTGATCTCTTCACCGAGGTGATGAGTTCGTGGGGTACTAGCCTACCACTCCGCGAGGGGGTGGCTTCTAGCGAGTTTCCTTGTGGTTCGTGTGCTTACGATCGAACCGGCAGTACTTCTTCATCTCGATGCGCTCGCGGTCGTTGACCTTGTTCTTCATCGTGATGTAGTTACGCCGCTTGCAGTCCTCGCACGCGAGGGTCACCTGTATCCGCTTTTCATTCCGTGCCATAAATACCGCCGTCTTTCTGTCTGTACTACTACTGCATTCATCCGGGACCCGGGGGGCCCGCCTGGTAGCGGCGGAGGGACTCGAACCCTCGACAACACGATTATGAGCCGTGTGCTCTGACCACCTGAGCTACGCCGCCGCGCGAGCCCTCTGTCGGGATTGAACCGACGACCCCTTCCTTACCATGGAAGTGCTCTACCACTGAGCTAAGAGGGCACGAACCGTTTCCGGCACGAACGGCAATCCTACCGTGCGAAAGCCCATTCTTCCAATTGAGCGCCACTAGCGTGGCAGGCGTGCACACCAGACCCGTTGAACGAGCCGATGCTTCGGCCATTGCCGCGATCTACAACCCCGAGGTCATCGAGACCACGGTGACCTTCGACATCCTCCCCCGGAGCATCCAAGAGCAAGAAGAGTGGATCGACGACCACCTCGGGACCCACCCCTGCATCGTGGCCATCAATGACGAGGACGACTTGGGGGAAATTGGGGCTCGGGGCGAACGGATTCTCGGTTTTGCGGTCGTGACCCCATTTCGGGCCCGGGCGGCCTACGCCACGACGGTGGAAAGCTCCGTCTACGCCCACCGCGGGGCCCGCGGACGAGGCGTCGGGGAAGTCCTACTCCGCGAAATGGTTGATATGGCCTCTGACCTGGGCTTTCATGCCATTATTGCCCGAATTGTCGGCGAAAACGAGGGATCGATCCGACTCCACGAAAAGGTTGGGTTTCGCCTGGTGGGGAAGGAAATTGAGGTCGGACGCAA
>Ga0114975_10001911_pt1 | contig 14475 bp, 20 predicted proteins | sample S_130626_EF_Meta_FD_87031 | JGI IMG/M metagenome (GOLD analysis project Ga0114975, IMG submission 87031) | Freshwater microbial communities from Lake Simoncouche, Canada to study carbon cycling - S_130626_EF_MetaG | ecosystem: Environmental > Aquatic > Freshwater > Lake | place: Lake...
CGATGTTCAAATGATCTTGACTGAACTATTGCTCCTTATGGATATGTTTGATATCATTGATCGACAATTACTGGATCGAATGAACTTAATTTATTCACTGTTAATTGACAGTACTACCTTACACGATATTATGGAAACACAACTTATTACATTTATTGGAGAGTGTAAGCAAAAAATTGATGATGCGATGTTGAAAACATAAAGGCACACACGAATATGGCTGCTGCTCCTTATACGAAGACAAAGTTGCGAGTTTCTACCATGGTCATAACGGCCCATTGGGGGACGCCGATCCAGTTGGATTCATTATTTGAATCCTTGCGAGCGGTCATTCTTCCGATTTGGTATCCAGAGGAAGGTGTGCTCAAGTTTGAGCACAAAAACCAGGTACTTGGTTCGAGTCATAAGGACATCTTTACCAATCGCAAGATTACCTCCAAGTCATTCTTCAATCAATCCACGCTGGTTCTTCGCAGAAAGACAGAGGAGGGATGGAAGGAAGTAAATGTGAAGCTATTTGCGAACGGTGGAATTCAGATGACAGGTGTGACATCGGAGCCGTTTGCCTATCAAGCCATCGAGTGGCTTCTTCAACTTATCAAAACTCTACCTGTTTCTCCGTTCGTAGAACCGGCTTCCATTCAGAGATTCTCGGTACAGCTTATCAATACGGATTATGCTCTCAACAAATTCATTAATCAAGACGCGCTTCATAAACTCTTGATTAATGAATACAACCTCTTCAGTATGCTTGAAAAAACTATCTATCAAGGTGTGAATACCAAATTCTTCTATAACAAACGAAATCCAGGTGTAGGCATTTGTCAGTGTAAGACGTTCTGTAAGGGACAGGGGCTGGGAGAGGGCGAAGGTGAATGTAAACGTATTACGATGAGCATCTTTCGAACTGGGCGAATTATTATTACGGGAGCACGACAGCTACAGCAGATTGAAGCGGCCTATGACTTTCTGAATCAGGTGCTCGACAAACATCACGCAACGGTCTTATATGAACCGAATACGGCATAAAATTGATACATTATTCTATTTTTAGTTTGATCGCAACAATGAAGTGGTCCAATAAAAGTCGATACGGAGAACTACGAGAGTATGAATATTTCCAAGAGTCAAACACGTTAACAGTAATATGTCATAATGTGATGTATTGTTCTTATACTCAATCGGCAGTATCAAACAAAGTTAACGCAGTGGATCCAGATGGAGGACCCTATTTAAAAGTGGGTGGGAAGGTGTATTATGGAGATCATACCTTTCTGATCTGTGACATTATATCAGAAAAGAACGACCATCGAACGAAGAAAGTAAGTATTACTCTGGATGTAACTCGCGTTTAATGATACAGTACACAATTGTATTTTATTGACAGATTTAGAAACATGTCCGCCCCGGTTGCTAATCAAGTTGTCACTCCTGCCACTGCCGCCGCCGAACCCACACCGGCTGTTCAGACCCTTGTACAGGCCGCTAAAATTGCTATGGAACAAGACCGTGCCATTATGCTCGACTATTATCGCCAGACTTGCGCAGGTACTGCTTTTTTGGGAGAGGATCCGACTACTACGGAGCGCATCCTTGTCAAGTCGAAGGACGAGTTTACTTCGTTGATTAAGAAGCTATACAAGGTTGGTGATGATTTCATCATCGTAACAGAGAATTCCCTCTACATTGTATCGGGCAAGATCCAGAAGCGCAAGGTGAACTTGGCCTCGCTTCAGGAGGCATATGACTCATCGTTGTAAACCTAATGAATACATAGTATGAACACATTTTTTGAAATCATATTATTAACAATATCGTTTACGGTATCCGCATTATACATGGATGTTCATGGAAGAGGTACGATTTATACATGTGTAACGAATCATATCATTGCGCTACTGATCGCATTGTTGGTATCTAAAGTGATTTATCACTGGATTCATAAAAATTGAATTCAAGAACACCCGAATGATAAGGTACATTCCATGTCATCCGTTCTTGAAGATACCATTGAAACACCTTCCATTATCATATGGGGAATCTTTGGGTACTCCAATACGGTTTCTGAACGAAACCTTCAAGATCAAGTTCTTGTACCGATTTTACAAGAACTTGGTCGTATGCCTGATCGTATGTTGATTCCAACGGAGGGGAACTCTTCCATTTATATACAAGAATGGGCAGAATCACTTCGTATTAACACACAGCTCTTTCAATCCGATTGGGCGCGAAATGGACGCATTGCTCAGATTCTTCGAGATGACCGGATGCAAAAAGAATGTACGCACGCGTTGGTGTTTCTCTCATCTCGTTCCAATAAACTAGAAAAAATGGCGGAAAAACTGACAAAGAAAGGGAAAATTGTGTTTACATCATCAACAGACCTGACCCTGACGCAGCTTGTTTTGCCGCCTGAGACTTTGCCTGCGAAGCGTGTGCCGGCTTCAGCGCGCGTTCGCAAATCAAATACGCAAACAACGCAGCCGTTGCTGAAATTCCAAAGTTAATGAGCTTGGCAAACAACACAGCCAATACTAATCCACCGGTAATCTTGGTGGTGGCAAACATGTAGATAGCGCTCAGGATGGAAAGACCCGCCAGAATTGAGAAGATAATAAAAAATACGTAGAAGTAATTGCAGAGTGTGCTATCAGCGATCGCAGTGGTCCAGTCGGGAGAGCTCATTTTTCTACTATAGTGTATCGACGATAATTTTCATTGGACTAAATAGAAATGGTATCCCGGAATCGTAAACAGAAGAGCCAGCGTCGTCGTTCGCAACGCTCTCAGCGTCGTTCAAAGAAGCAAGGTGGTGCCATGTTATCGGGCGCCCCGCTTGCGTACTCGTTGGCGGGCGATTGGTCGTCAAAGATGTCGTATGGCCAGGGTGGTGATTATTTGAAGTATCATGCGGGACAGCATGGTGGTGCGTTAGAGGGTGCCCCTCTCTCAGAGATTGGAGGAAGTGGTCTGCCATCCGCTCTGCGTGGCCCGGCGCACATTGCAGGCCTGGACAAGGCATTCTCTGATATTGCGGGCCTGAAGGATCAGGCTGGTGGTCGCCGTCGCACTCGTCGCTCACAAAAGAAGAAGGGCGGCAAGCGTAGCAGTCGTCGTTCTCAGCGTAAGTCACAGAAGTCGAAGGGTGGTAAGCGTCGCTCTCAGCGTAAGTCACAGAAGTCGAAGGGTGGCAAGCGTCGTTCTCATCGCCGCAGTCGCAAGCAGCGTAAGCAACGCAAGTCGCAGGGTGGTGCCCATCTTGGCTATGCCCCCCTTGGCGGCGCGAGCATGCTCCTTGATGGCGCGGGCTATGCGAAGGCAGGTCTGACCCCTGAGTGGAATGGCGGCGTCGAGTTTGATGCGGCCAAGGCTCGTGCTGCGATGTAAAGCACTTTTTAGAAATTCGTTAATAAAAAGCGCAAAATTGAAAAGATTCTCATTACATGATGTAAGACATCAACGAATGAGTAGCATTACGATCTGGACCGATACCTCGTATGAAGAGCAAAAAAAGAAAGAGAGCGACTTTCTCATGACCGCGCAGGTAGGCGATCGTGTGACCTATCAAGGGCCAAACCAAATGGACACCACATGGTATACCGTAATAGAGATCGATGGCAAAAAACAGCTACAATGGACTCCTCTTCCTGCCGATTATTACGATTGAAGAAACACCTCCTTTTGAATTGAATCCTCCGCACATTCTGTTACACGTACACGGTCGGTAAACACAGGTGTAAGAAGTTCAGTTGCCTGTGTAGTAAATCGATTACGATCCAATGATGAGACGACAACATCAATGCGTAAAAACAAATCACCATAGGTACCAATACTGCCGGCCATTGGCATACCAAAACCACGAAGACAATACATATCATTTTGAAACGAGCCCGCAGGGATTTTCACAAACAAACCTTCATCGTATCCTGGATGACTGTCTATTTTTACGACACATCCAATCAGGCTTTCCGAAAGTGATAGTGAAATCTTGGTTTCCAAATGCTGAAATCGATCGCCTACGCGCTTAAATGATTTGAACGCGGGATCATTCGGATCTTCTTGAAGCATGATGTGCGCATCACCTGGGCGTTCAAACGCAGGATGATCTGAACAGACTTCAAAGAACTGAAACGTTTCTTCCGCACGAGTTCCAGGTGTAATATTCACCGAAAGTTTACGTGAATCGTTAATGAATCCAGTACCAGAACACGGTCCGCATACTTCAATCACGCGCTCTCCTTTTCCTTGACAATCGATACATGGACCAGTCGTATGCATGGCCATGGGTCCCATTTGAATCACTTGGGTAACTTGTCCTTGACCGTTACACTTACGACACATTTCTTTGGATTTGGCACCACTATGCTCACAGCCGGTACAGAACGACTGACGATTGATATTGATGTCAAACCGATGACCGAGATAGAATTGCTCCAATGTAATGGGAATGGTTTGAACCGTGGGATTCGGTTTTTTCTGTTTGCGAACCTGTCCTCGTTGAGGGCCAACTGGCGGATTTCCAAACATATTTCCAAACAGGTCATTCATATTGAATTCAAACGGGAATCCGCCAGTAGGCATACCAGGAAATCCGCCAGGGAAGGGAAATCCACCAGGCATTCCGCCGCCACGTTCCATCATTTGTTCATCCGTCATCCCAGTTTCATCATAGATTCGACGTTTCTTCTCATCCGTCAAAATATCACTGGCTTTGGTAATTTCCTTGAACTTCTCAGCATCACCGCCTTTATCAGGGTGATGAACTCGTGCCAACTTCAAATACGCTTTTTTGATAGCAGTACAGGTATCACTCTTGGATACGCCTAGGATTTCGTAAAATGATTTAGAAGACATCCCGTCTGTTTAACAGGTAGTACAACGTGATGTTTAGGTCCTATAGCCGGCATTCTAGAATAGCCTTTAGGCAGAGGGCAATCTAAAGTCGAACACCGAAGAACGAATAATGACCTCGCTGGTAGGGCAAGATTCGGTCTGGAATGAGTGTATTCAACAAGTGGATTCACCGAGTCATCTTTTTCTAACGGGTTCAGCAGGGTGTGGTAAAACAACATTAATACGCGAATGGTTACAAGCATATGCGCAATTAAAACAGCGACCAACCTCTCATCTATGGGGAGTGGAATCCATTGACGAATGTATGCTGTTGGGACCGGACCAGGATCGTGGTATTCAAACCATTCGAGGGCAAGTGAGTCTTTTTATTCGCCAGATGTCACTGGGAAAGGGGATTTATCGATGGGTAATTGTGGACGATGTAGATACGTTTCCACATATTTCACAACAGGCACTAAGAAGACCTATGGAGTCGTATTCCCATATCACACGATTTATTTTCATTGGTACCTCGGAAGAGGATTTGATCCCTGCGCTGCGTTCACGTTGTATTCACATCTCGATGAATCCACTTGATACGATTTTGTATCGGGATCATTTTCTTACCAGTGTAGGAATGGTGTCGAAACAATTCACGGATGAAATGTGGAGTTGGGTGATTAATTTGGCAGGAAACAACAGTAGTGATTTAATGCGTCTTCTTAAATTGATTCGTGATGTTCATCATACGAGTAAGGAGCCTTTGACGATTCAGCGGGTACGTATGCTATGTTCTTCGCCGATCTATATGGATTTCATTCCATTGCTAAACGCAATGTCAACCAATGATTCGGTGACTGCTATTAAGAGTTTAATCCATATTTGGAAAAGAGGGTATGCGTATGAGGATACGCTAGAGAGCTTTCAGGTTATCAATCAATTATTTGGAAACGGTCAATTTCAGGACAATATTATGATTCATAAGTTTCTGATTCATTCTTGGATTTCATATTGTAAAGGAAATACAAGTATGTTGGCATTACAAAATGTTATTGATAAGACACTTAGAGAGACGCAAACACCCCTGGAACAGCATTAGGCTTTCAGTGATGTAACAAGGAGATGCTTGACTGCCAAATCTGAGTCCATGATTTGCGCTTCGCTCATGCGCAAGAACCACCCAAACATTTGACGATCCGTTAATTCCCTCCAAGGAAAGGGAACATACGTGGTATAACTACAGAGGTCAAATGTCAGCTTGCCATCGGTAGACGCCAGCAAATCTTCTAATTGAATGCGCTTGCCATTCTTCTTACGCATACCCTCCGCTGCAGGGTCGACAACAAGACCCGTCTGTACATAATCGTTTGAGAAACGGATAAAATCCCATTTGGCATCGCCACGAATCTGATCGCCGCCACGCTTTTGTGCGATACGTTCATAGCAAACCACGGACCATTCGCTAAACATTGGATGGTCGGCCTTCGGAGTCCAAATAGCTCGGAATCCAGGGACATTGGTGCCAGCTGAACCCGCATAGGTCTCATCAAGATCGGTTCCAAAAAAGACAGTCTTATCCTCTGGCAACTTGCCGAAGGGTTTGAGGCAAACACAATAGGGTTCCAGCCATAGACCACCATGTTTAGCGAGAATTGCGGCACGTAAATAGTTTAATTCGGCCTCATTCACCGGTGAAATGGGATCCCGTAATCCGGGAGGAAGATGGTCCCATCCTCCTAGTAATTCGGCGGCGCCGGCTAATCCACCGATGACTTCAATGCGATAGATATCTTTGTTTTGACGAACAATAGATTCGTAACAGAGATTCAAGAAGGGGATATTCAACGCACGAGTGGAACGAGCTCCGAAATCAGACCAGTTGCGCGAATTGACATCCGATGTGTCATAGTATAACCAAATGACTGGTTTATCCATCCCCTTTTGTAACAGATTCTTATCGAGAAATGGATTGTTTTTGATAAGGTCTTTTGAGTAAAAGAAGGCATAAATAAATGCCACTGTCAATAATACGACTAGAATCAAAATAAGAATTTCAAATGGACCCATGTCACCCTATCACATCATTTGAATTCTTTTACGAAAGATTCCGATTCACTTTGCATGCTTCGTAAGGCCCATACACTGGAAGCGGTTCCCTTAAAATATTCTTCAATCTTCTGTTTATGTGCGGCTTCTTCCTCTTGTTTTCGCTTCTCGTATGCGGCAATTGCTTCTAGATCTCGATCCAACTCCGTCGTATAGACCATATCACGTTCTTTCAAAATATCCTCAAAGGTTCGTACATTTTCTTGATAAACCGGTACTTTATCAAAGACCGTACTGTCTGACGTATAGGCATCGTGGAGATCCGTATAGGTAGGGCGTTCTTCAGGTTCGGATGTGAAAGAATGTCCAGTAGAAGGAATCAGAGCTGCGCCGCGTGTGGAACCGGATACGAATGCCATTTGATCGGGATGAAGGATCAGTGACGTGGGCTCTGGTTTTCCCAGTTTGATATTTGCCTCAAAGCGCTGATTCCATTGGGAGGCGTCAACCTCTAAGGGTGTTTGCTCCTTCTCTTCCTCGTGTGTTCGAAGCCACTCTTCATATCCACGTTCATTCTCACGTACGTGTGCTTTCTCGAATTGTTCATCGAAGTCTTTGAGAAAAGCAGAGTTATCAGTTGAATCCAAGTGATCGAAGACATCGCTTACAAGATTATTTAATTCATTGGTAAATTGATCATCGCGTGCTTGTCGAACATCAAAGACATTAAGAACTTGAAATCCATCACGTCCACCCGTCATGCGTTTCAGTGTAGTGGAAAGATAGACATATGCCGCTAAGATCGACTCAAAATCGTCTTCTGATCCACCCTTATCAGGATGCGCATTGACTACCGCAGTTTTGAATGCTTTTTTTAAGGAGTCAGATGTGACCCCGTCCATCGATGGGAAACCAAGTTTCGCAAGTGCTTCTTCCATATTACCTACAGGTATGTTTGGAATGGTTTAGGTAGGACAAATCGAACCCTCCGATAGAATGGCATCCCCGAATGGAACACAGTGGATTACGTTAAATGATACGACGATTCCTATCCATTCCATTACGAGTATTGATATGACACATGAGAGGGGTGAATACTATTTCATGGTACAATGTACGAATCAAAAAGTATACAAAGTGAATCTTCATGCGACAGGAGGTAAATGGTTATATATGATGTGTAATGATGGACTGGAAGAGGCAAAACGAGGCGGTGAACGATATGATACACTTTAAAAAGCCTATTTTTTGAGGGTTTTTTCATAAAGCCTATTTTTTTTGCGGGCTTTTTCCTAGAAGCCATATTTTTGCGGGCTTTTTCTTAAAGAGCCCCTAGTATCCAATCTTTTTTTGGTTTAAATCAACTCCATCGGTAATGACCATCTGTTTCATGCGATCATGATACTGCTGGTTTTTCATATGCATCTCGGCACGACGACGTTCTCGCATATCATCCGCCTGCGCCTGTCGCTGTTCAAACTCACGAATGCTGTGGAGTTCGGATTGGTTGAATTGTTCAGGAGCTTTTTCACGAGATGCGCGATATTGTTCAAAGGTTCGATCATGAACGGCTACATTGGCGACTTTATCGGAAATGGTTGATTCGGAGGTATAGGCCCCGCGCAAATCAGTGAATTGGAAGCGTGAATTGGGGGCGGCAGTATAACTATCAGGGCGTTCACCGACCAGGTCCACACCACTGGTAGGATTGAGTGTTAGTGCCATTTGACCAGGATGAACCATGAGAGCACTGGATGGTTTGCCTTTTGCTCGTGATTCATCTTCAAACATACGATTGAATACGTCGCGGTTGAATTCACCTTTGAACTTCTGAGCACCGCTTTGAGAATCGGCAGATTTGAGCCAATCGCCATATCCATCGGAGTCGGGGTCGGGCATATGAGTTTGCTCAAATAGTTTGTTAAAAGCATTCATGTCGAGATTCTTGGCATTGAGACGAACAGGTTCGCCGCCATAATCCCATTTCTTCGCTTCAGCTTCGCGGCTTTGTTGTGCCTGTGACATATGCGTGGCATCTACTCGAGCACCTGTGTCACGCTTTCCACCTTTCATGAACTTCAGGATTTCAGATAAATATGCGTAGGCACGGGTAACTGCTTCAAAGTATTCTTCAGAACCACCTTTATCTGGATGTGAACGAAGTGCCATTTTCTTGTAGGCAGTTTTGAGAGATTCTTCGGTAAGGGCTACTTCTTCTTGGATGTTTAAGACTTCAAGACAGGAGGCGAAGTAAGAAATGGCTTTTTGTTTGGGGGTTTCGGTAATGACTTTCCAACTGGGTTCATTGGATTGGTGAACGGTAAGTTGTTGCTGAGAGCCCTGTGCGTAGGAACGTACAGGCTGCTGATAGGTGGAAGCCTTGGGAGCATTGAGCATGGAAGGATGGGTGGCACCGATTCCTGCTGCGAAATTGGGCTGTACACTACGAGGAAGAGTTTGTTGTGAATACGGTGCTTGCTGTACCTGCTGCGCTTGCTGCGCTTGCTGCGCTTCTCCCGGAAGTAAAGGTGGTTGTCCACCGGATTGAATAGTGGAAAGGTAATGAAGAAGATAGCTATAGATCCCACATCGCTTGGCGGAATTAACATATTCCATTGAGGTCATACAGGTATTAATGATTTGTATGCGTTTAGAGGGATCTTTGATTTGAATCATGTTGGAATACATGCGGACATGTACAGGATCGACCGCTGATTGGTTGTTCCCCATCTATCTTCCCGACCAAAATACAGGATACGATTTCGTACGCATTTTTCGATTAATGTAATAGATGAGTTCAGTGTTGATAGATCATGCTGCTAACCAGAAACGAAATGTAGGCAATGCAAGAGAGCCTCTCTTTTTTAATTCAAATGGAGGACCTACAAATAACGAAAGAGAACGATTAAAAGCACGCCTAGCTAACAAGATACAAAAGGAGAGACGGGAAGGACTCGGCTTACAAGAAATAAAAGGAGGCAAACGTCGCACACGTTCCAAGCGCTCCAAACGTACAACCAGACGTAAATAACGATGCCCCAAATAGATGTTCAAGTTCATTTCACTTGCGTATGCCACGTTTATGGCATTGATTGACGTAATTGTTCTGGGATGGATGAAAGAGTATACGTTAGGCGATTTATCTTCATTTTATGTCCCTATCGGCATGTTTTTATATAGTTTACAACCATTTATCTTCTTGAAGTCTTTACATCATGAAACCATGACAGTGATGAATATTTTATGGGATCTAACGAGTGATATATTAGTTACCGGCACGGGTCTGCTGTATTTTAAGGAAAAACTGTCATCAATCAAACAACTTGCGTTAGCACTCGCATTTATTTCGATTGTCTTATTTTCATATGATGATTGGTCATCTAATTCATAATCTAAGAAGTAGTAGAGATGTCTGAAGCTACCACCACACAGGATGTGATTCCATCACTGTTAACACCCATTCAAGAGAAAGCGGTTGCGTTGATATATAATGATGTGAAGGACATCATTTGTGCCATAAAAGACATTGAAAATGTGAACATTATTGTCACAGTTTCTAAGATCATTGGAGAGGTGATTACATTAGTAGAGGCCGTTTCTGCCAGCAAGGTAGCATTATCAGGCGTCGATAAGAAGATGGTCGTTATTGAGGTGATTCGTAAGATTTTTAATGATGTGATTAAAGACGAGGAAGTACGTGCAAAGATTTTATCTGTATTTGATGAAATTGCGGGTTCGACGATCGATATTATGATTACGGTATCACGTGGACTTCAATCGGTAAAGAAACTAAAAGAGGAAGTGGTAGACAAAGTAACAACGGTATGTTGCCCTTTTTTATCTAAAAATTGAAACAACTCGTAACATTCTGTATGAATTAGCCATGATTCTCGCTTATCGATACATTCCGCATGTTCATCTTACTACCAAAACCCCTCAGCTCCCTCTGGTTACCTTTGTGGATACCATAAATATTAAAGATATTTCCACAACATCGATGGATGTGATTGAGAGTCTTTGGAGTAAAAATCAATGTATTACAATCGCATTGGATTATGACGACATGGAAGTCTATTACTTTCTTCTTCCTGATAGTGTATACTATCCAAATACGAATCGACACCGACGTCTTGAACTAGAAGTCATGGAATCTGCCCTGGACCATCTTTGTGATTGTTATGCCAAATCGATCATTCGCCCATTTGTTGTACAATTGAATCGCCGGCTTCGTACACGGAGCTATCTTGAGTTAGTTCAAAAAGATATTCCATTTCCTCCTACCGAACTTGCCTATCATCAACAATTCATAGAAAAGCTTCATATTGATTTGCTACCATCAAATGAATATGACACATTTATTCTTCTAGAACTTCTTCGTGAATCTCAACAAATTATTCAAGAAGAGAAAGACTATCGTCCTGATGGAACGGGATATCACGAAGTAAAAGAAGACTTTGAAGATTTAGTGATTCTTACCACACCACTTACTACGAAACGATCTGTTTCAACTCGTAAATGCTGGGAAGAGGAATCATAGACTCGCACTCCCAAAAGAACCGCTTTCCCATGGATTCAAACGAGTAGACAGTGGGATAGAACTGAGGGGCCAAGGAGGGAAACTTACGCTCCTTACAGGGTGGAATCAGTGACCAACTTTCAAGCGGAAGAACGAGTGCCAATTGTTCTACAGGACGAATATCTTGTGCACGAATCAGTATGGTATCTGGAAACGAAGGAAGAGATGCTTCGCGCAACGATTCCCATAGAGGCGGGAGAGAAAATGGATAATACCAATTAAAACAGACATGTTCCATTTGACCCATATAATATGCCCAAATCCACTGAATCCCATACAAATATTGGTCAATTGACCGCGAGTAACCAGAAAATAGTCCCTTATATTTTTCTTTCCAGTTGTATGCCAAGCCACGACGTTGAGCATCCAATAACACTTCTTCTTCTAGGTGGTGGAGAGGCCAGTTATTCTCTCCCAGGCCGGTTTGTTCCGCTCCTCGCGCAAACATTTGTTTTTTACCGATACTTCGTTGAATGCGTTTTTCCTCGTGTCCTGATAACTTCTGGAACAGACCCTGAAGACCCTCGATAGAAATCTCCTGCGTATTCGGATAGATCAGTGGAATATGGCTGGAATGCATCTCATTCAGAATGGTAAGAAGTTCATTGTGACCATCGTCGCGCATCTTAAGACCAAGTGAAGAAGGGAGAAAATCGTTTCCGAGAATGGACATGGCAAATCCGTAATCAAGGAGAAAAGAGCGTTTATCACGCGCGTCTTTGGTAAGCCACTCTCGCAAGGCATCAATCGAAAACCATTCCATTTGTTCTTCTCCCTCCCCATCATACGCGATCTTGCCCATTTCAATTTCTTCGCGAAATAACCAAACTGGTTGCTGAAGCGTGAGCTGTCCGAGAAGAGACAAGACAATCAAGTCGGCATCCAGGCCATAGATCGCAACGGGGCCGGTAAATGTGCCTGCCCGCCACGCGGCGGTGATTTTATGCTCGCCCTCGCCTGGTTCATCGCTGGAACTCAATCGCCAGGCACCTTTCCCCTTTTCCCGAATCATGCCTTCGAGACCGGCGTGAAGTTTCTTCATAAACAGCGTTCCAGGAGTAATCGCATTGGTATCCCATTTAACTTCGCCTTTCTTTTCTTTTTCACTTATCCAGACGGACTTAAAGCGGCGCAAGCGCTGTTGACGCATTTTGGCCATAGGGACCACGCCATCAATGGCCATGAGAACGCCGATTTTGGGATCGACTTGACGAATCACTTTCAGGCAATATCGTACAATACATTGAATGAATTGGGCTTCCCATTCGTCTTTTTGATGATCCCCTGGATAGACAGGCGTATCGGCGCGATGAAGGCAGTGATAAATTAAACAATTAAAATCCATAAAGAGCCAGTCCACATTCCCATCGGGATGGCTTCGTTTAATAAGACTAGGGAGAACGGTTACAAGTTTTTTATAATACGATGGGATACCCATATTATGATAACTATCACGACGATTCTTTATGTTATACGGGAATAGAGATGGCAGCGAATGCGAAATCAAATGCAGCAACAAGCGGGTCCTCCATTGATTGGGTCCCAAAAATAAAAGATTTGATTGGTGGTACGGTTGTGGGAACCATTGCGGAAATGTATAACCTCATGCCCGATTCCGTGTTATTTGGTTCGCTTGTCTTATATTTTTTGACTCAGAATATAGCGTATGGTATCTTTTCCGCATTTATCATTGAATTGACAATAAGTCACCGTTTGATCGCATGGCTCGTTTCACAGACCGTGGGGTCTCCGGATACGCCGAAGCCGATTGCGTGCCGAGCAGGATACAAAACCCCTCAAATGGACGTCAGTCGTATGTTTAATCATGACCCCTATCCATCCTATGGTATCTTCTCCATGGTATCCATGGCGACCTATCTTGGTTTTGCGACAAATGAGTTTTCAGCAGTGTTGACCTCGATGGGAGAGAACTGGAAGACACGCAGCACCCTTGCGTATACTTTCATGGGTCTCGTTGTTCTTACGTTTATTCTGGCTCGTATCTTTTTATCGGGATGTGATGATACGTTGGGAGAAATTATTATGGCAACGGGCCTGGCAGTTGTTGTAGGATATCTCTTTTTCTACCTCAATAAGATGATATTCGGACAAGAATCGATGAACTTCCTTGGTCTGCCTGTATTATCTTCAAAAGGAGCGGATTGTAATGGAAATCCAACCAATATTTATGTATGTGCCTCCGTGTAATACAAATAAAATAAGATGTAAATAGAATGGATTCATTAAGAGGGATTATATCAGACCTTCATGTTTTCCTGTACGGTGGAATGAGAACGTTGCCCATTACTCTCGCAGGAGCGATGTTGATTTTGGGTCTCTTTACTGCCAATTATGCGATGATGTTTTTCCTAGCAGGCTTTCTTATAGTGACTCCGATTGCGGCAGGAATCTTAAATACAATCGCGGACTTCCTTGTCGCGAAGTTTGATTTCGATTTTTTAAAATCAAAAACAGCCGATATCTGTAAAGTTGTGATTCCTTATTCCACCATGACGAATCCCTCCAAAGTGGAGAATACTGCGTTACTGTGTACAACATCGTATGCGATGATCTGCTTTTTCCTAGGATACATGATGACGAATGCGGTGGCGTTGTATAATCGACCAGTGGATGATGGGGCAGATCCGACCAAGGTGTCCAATCGTACGTCACATGCGGTGTTGGCCATCGCATCGATTATTGTCTTTGGATTGATTACGATTGGATTTCGTGTATATGCTGGATGTGAACCAACAACTGGCATTGTACTTGGACTCCTGTTGTTTGGAGGATTGGGTCTGGGATGGTATAACATGTTAAGTAAACCCAGTGCGGGGCGTTTAGCAGATCTGTTTGGTATTTCCAATCGTATTTTACCTTCTAGTGCCACATCGGATAAGCCGATAGCTTGTATTGTGGACCCGAACGCATAACATGCGTTCGCATACGTTTCTGTGAAACAGGACCCTTCTGCCTAAATAGGCAGAGCATGTGTTTTCGTGTTTCACGAAAACAGGACC
>Ga0114975_10001913_pt1 | contig 14466 bp, 16 predicted proteins | sample S_130626_EF_Meta_FD_87031 | JGI IMG/M metagenome (GOLD analysis project Ga0114975, IMG submission 87031) | Freshwater microbial communities from Lake Simoncouche, Canada to study carbon cycling - S_130626_EF_MetaG | ecosystem: Environmental > Aquatic > Freshwater > Lake | place: Lake...
CAAAACGGAAATGCGCAATTAACTTATATTCCTGGTGCAACCTCTAGCACATTAAATCTTACTGGGCTCACCTACGCTAATGATAATGGTAAATACTATCGTTGCATAGTTAAAACAGATGTAATTGTAGAAGCGGGTGGTGGCACTCGTCAATATGCTATAAATAGTAACGTTGTTCAATTGACAGTACCAAGCTAACTCACGGACTAACTCATGGCCAACGTAAGAATCAGTGAACTACAGTCAGCCCCAGCGATATCTGGTTCTTATGTTTTGCCAATTAACTTTGCCAACACAGCCTATAAGGCTAGCTTTGATCAATTCTCATCTTGGATTAATTATAGAAATGTTAAAGATCAATATTCAACGTCCTACTCTGTAGGAGTTAATGATAATAAATCTATTATTACTTTTAATAATGATTTAACTATTAACATAACTATCCCAACATCAGTCAATAATAATTTACCTATTGGAACTACTATTGATTTTATTAGATTAGGAATTGGATCAGTAAATATTACTGGAGAATCTGGAGTAATAATTAACTCTAGTTCTGGATGGACACTAAGAACCGTTTATAGCAGAGCAACGGTAAGCAAAGTTAATACTAATGAATGGATAGTTAGTGGTGATTTAGTTTTAAGTCCAACACCAACACCAACCCATACTCCAACAGTTACTCCTACCGTTACTATTACTCCATCTTCAGAACCATTTGGTCCACCAACAGATCCCTTAAATCTATCTGCTTATGGTGGTAATGAACAACTAATATTAGCCTGGAATGCTCCGCTTAGAATTAGAAGACTACCAATTACAGATTATGTTCTAGAGTACGAGTTTGACCCAAGCGTATCTGCTACGCCTACCCACACTCCAACTCCTACCCCAACTCCTACCCCATCCCATAGCTGATTTAAATAGGAAGAACAATGACCATAATTGATACAAATAGTACAGATAAAGCATATACTATACGAGATTTGAGTAATGATCAAATTTATAGGGTTAGAGTTGCTGCTGTCAATAGCTTTGGTCAAGGCCCCTTCTCTAACTGGGTTCAGTCTACACCACTAAGATTTGGTATTGATGAAAACTATTATGAAACAGTTTTATCTATGCATTTTAATGATACTAGATCAGGAACATATGATCCCTACGGAGACTTTGTAACTTTATTAATGCATATGGATGGAGACAATAATAGTAAAAATATTATAAGTTCTTCTCCTAACTCTAATAGACTTAGTATTACAGCTAATGGAACATCAAAATTGTCTTCAGACCAAAGTAAGTTTGGTAGTAATACCAGCTTATATTTGGATGGTACAGCCAACTGCAGTTTATCTGTTGGACCATCAGAAGCTTTTAGTTTTGGATTCAAAGACTTTGCTATTGAATTATGGATATATCCAACATCTTTAACTGGCTCATATATACCTATTATTGATACTCGCAATACTGCAACGTATAATTCTTATGTTTTTGGTATCTATATATCAGGATCTAATAAATTTTTAGACTTTATTCCTGGTATGGGAGGTATTTATGGAACTAGTAGGGCCCGTGCATTATATGATTTTCAAGTTAATAACTGGTACCATGTTGCAGTAACAAGGCAAGCTGGAGTATGTAGATTATTTGTTAATGGACAGTTATTAAATATGCCAGCTTCAGACTTTTATTTTCCCGGAAATATGATTTGTCAAAGATCATCTCTTTTAATAGGACAAACAGTTGATCCATCCTACTTCTCTGGATATATGGACGATATCAGAATAACAAAAGGAATAGCAAGATACTCTTCTAATTTTTCTCAACCAATTTCGCCATTTCCAGCTACTCTTTATTCATTAGTGGACTCATCAGTTTATAATAATACAGTAATACCAATACCATCTTCTGGTTCTGTTTCTATTAGCACTGATTATGGTAAATTTGGAGGATCTTCAGCAAGCTTTGGAGGTATGGGTTTTGCAAATGCATCTGGAACGGATATTTGGCAACTAGGAACAACAGACTTCACCATTGAATCTTGGGTTAATCCTACCTCTTCTATTGGAGACAGAACAATAGCTGGTACTTATGATGGAGCTAATGGAGGTTGGGCACTATCAATCAAAGCCCCCTCTGCCGGAAATAGCCCAACATCTGGGAATACTATTTCTTTCAGTCACACTGATAATGGAGGAGAAGTTGACATTATTATTCCTGGAGTTTTAGAGCTTACAAGAAATCGATTCAAAAACTCTCTCTATAATAGAGTAGAAGAAAATGATTCTACGACTGGCACATCACCATCTAATACTTTATGGAATCGTTGTAATCATAGTTCTTCTGGTAATTGCATATCTGGAGACTCTAATAATTGGAATAATATTTGTAATTATAATTTTAGAACTTATGGAGATTTTGAAAATTACGTAATTCAAGACTACAATGCAGATATAATTGGAAAAGAATTAATTATGAAGCACACCCCCACAAATAGATATTTTCTAATTAAGTTTAATTCTTGGGACAATATAGACGAAGATAACTATGGAGGAACTTTTGCATACACAAGAACAGAGTTATTATCTTGTAATACAACAGCTTCAGTTCTTGAATTTCGTAATGGAAACAGTTCTATTGTACAAAAAACTACAAACTCACCAATACCAACAGGCTCTTGGTCGCATATTGCTGCTGTTAGATCTTCTGGAACCCTTAGACTATTCCTAGATGGAACGCAAGCAGGAGTCGATGCTTCTTTTACAGACAATATTACTAGAAATAATAATTATGGATTGACAATTGGAGCAAAAGTTACATCAAGCGGAAATGTTTCAGACGCATTTGTTGGATATTTAGACGATCTTAGAATTACCCAAATAGCACGATATATTTCCAATTTTGATAAACCGATAGCAGTATTCTCAGACATTGGACCAGGACCAAAAGCTCCTTCAGTCCCATTAAATTTAACGTCTTCAGAAAATTCGGGAATAGTTTCTTTGTCTTGGAATGCTCCGTTTTATCCAATGTCATTGGATTATAGAGCACCGATTACCTCATATACTGTTCAATACTCAAGCGATTCAGGTTCGTCATGGACAGATCATGCTGTGTCTACCCAATACAAAGCCTTACTAACTCGTAATATTAGTGGACTAATACAAAACAACTCATATCTATTTCAAGTCAAGGGAGAAAATAGTGTTAATGCTGGTCCCTATTCAACTACAACAAGCATAATTCCTCCAACAAGTGCCCCATCGGGTTTTGCTGTTACTCCAGATGATAGTCGAGCATATATGACTTGGATAGCTCCATACTCTAATTCTTCTATAAGAGATTACGATATCCAGTATTCAATAAATAATGGAACTAATTGGCAAACCTATTCTCACTTAGCTAGTTCTAATACAGCAATTAATATTACTGGATTAATTAATGGTTCGGGTTATATTTTTAAAGCAGCCGCTATTAATTTTGCTGGTACTGGTGTTTATAGCGATAATACTTCTTCAATTACCGTAAATCCACCATCAGATAATCTTTACAATAAGACAAGACTACTATTACACTTAGATTCTAATTAATAAGGTCAAATAATGAGCATTATAGATTCATCACCAAAACCCAAGAATGTAACTCTAAATAACGGAGCTACTATTAGCAATAGTATCAAAAAATTTGATGGTGGGTCTTTATTTTTGAACGGAACTGGTAAATCAGGATCGTCTGGCAATACTGGACCATACGCTTTAATATTAGACAATACTGATTTTGGTTTTGGAAAAGGAGATTTTACTATTGAAATGTGGGTCTATCCATTAGACAATAGTGATTGGAGAACTTTAATATCGATAGGAACATACAATAATGGATTATTATGGAGAATGGGAACATCATCTAATGGTCAGTTATATATTAATGGAGTAGGATATGAGGGATTAACAAATAACTGGAACTGGGGAGCATCTACTGTTCTATTAAACCAATGGAGTCATTTGGCTCTTGTTAGATATAATGGCACAGTTAAAACTTATATCAATGGAGCACAATCTTTTTCTGTTAGCGGTGGGGCTGCTGCTAGTGATCTTGGATCGTCTCGTTCAGTATATATAGGTACTGGTGCTCATACTATAGGAAATGAAATTTTTAATGGTTATATAGATGAACTAAGAATTACTAAGGGAATAGGAGGTGCTAGATATCCAAGTAATTTTGATATCGGTTTAATTTCATCGTCAGCATTTCCAGCCACAGGAACCCCAATATCTGTTCCACAAGTAATTACAGGTCTTAATGCCATACCAATAAATTCAGGTATTCATCTTGGCTGGACACCACCAGTAGAAGATAATGGTGGGATAATTACAGACTATGCCATACAATATTCAACAGACGGAACAAACTGGAACACATTCAACCATACTGCTATCACAGGAAGAACTGCCACAATAACAGGACTAATTAATGGTACAACATACTCAACTAGAGTTGCTCCTATAAATATTGCAGGAACAGGCGATTCTGTTACCAAATCTAACATAGTACCACAAACAGGATTATTCAAAGAAGCAAGCGCAGAATGGACCGTATCACTAGGAACAGGATCTCCAACCGACAAATATTTTAAAGCAGATTTTTTGAGCTCAGAAAATACAGGAGCAACCATAAAATCCTCATATTCTGGAGTTCTTCATATTACTGCCACCAGAGCTTATTCTGATAGTAGTATTGATATTTATGTAAATAATTCTGGAGTGTATCAATACGGAGTAAGCACTTCCAGCATAGATAATTTTTCTTTAGTAAAATACCCTGCAACATCAACTTATCCAAACGGACAACCAATACTTGATCCAGTAGTTATTCCAGCTAATGCTACTATTAAAATAGGATCGGATGGAGATTATACGGGCTTTGACAACTTTAGAATGTGGATTACATTACCAGAATAAAGAATAAACTAAAATGATAACAGCACAAAAAATAAACCTACTAACAACAGCACCATCCACAAACGATAATTACTACTTTCCTTCTAGCGGAGAAGGAAGAACATATAGAATATCCACTGGTCAATTAGCTCAATGGATAACTTCTAAAGATCTTAATTTAAAAGATAATAACTATACAATATCTAATAGTGATCAAAGATCTCTAATATCTTTCATTGGAAATGGATCTTACAGTCTCTTAGTTCCATCTCATGCTGAAGATCCAATAACAATAGGAACCATTATTGATATTGCTAATAATGGACCTAGCATACTATCTATATCTAAGTCTCCTGGAGTAACAATAAATTCTCCAGACGGTATTTATATTGTTAATTATGGACTAGCTTCGCTAATAAAAATTGCAGAAAATAACTGGATATTAAGTGGTAGTTTATCATATCATCCAGACAAATATTTAGGAGAAGTTTCATTATTGGCTCATATGAATGGAACAGATGGAGCTTCTTCTTTTATAGATTCTTCTAGTATTCCAAAAACGATAAATTTTTATGGTGATGTAAAAACATCTTCTACAAAATACAAATATACTCCAACAAGCGCATATTTTGACGGGGGTCATAATGCTTTAACGATATCAACTTCAGAAGATTTTAATTTTAGCAATAAAGATTTTTGCTTAGAATTATGGGTTTATGTTAATGATTATAATCCTAATAATTCAAGAATACTACAATCTAGAAACGGAGATTCATTTTCTGGATTTAGTATTAATATAACATCTTCTGGTAATCTAGGAATATATTGTTCTAGTAATGGTACTTCATGGGATATTATTTCTCAAGCATCATTAGGAGTAATACCAAAAGAAACATGGACAAACATAACATTATCCAGAAAATCCAATCTATTCTTAGTTTTTATTAATGGAAATATAGTTTATAGCACAACATCAACAGCAAGCTTATACTACAATTCTGGAGATACAGTTATTATTGGTGGACAAAGCACTGGAACAAATAGGTCTTTGAATGGATATATTGATGAAGTAAGAATAACTAAAGGAGCATCAAGATATTCTCAAAATTTTCAGTTAGGTAACATAGCATTTCCTGATGGTTCAACATCGATATTGATTCAGCCACAATTAATTCCAGGATTAAAATTATGGCTAGATGCTAGTGATTCTTCTTCTTTATACGATAGTGTTGACGGCGCATCAAATGCTGGTCCTAATGGGGCCATAGCCAGATGGGAAGATAATGGTGGAGAGAATCATCACGCTATACAGAACGATAATGCTAAAAGACCAATTAGAAAAGCTAGCGAGCGAAATTCTAGGGATGTGGTATTATTTGATGGAAGTAATGACTGCTTGATTGTGCCAGATTTATGGCTGCCTTCTTATTTTTCAGTATTCATAGTTCAGTCATCTGTTGTAGCAAATAATACTAAGTTTTGGATAGAGCATGGATCAGATTCTACTACTAATTCTGGTTTTAGTTTTCAGGGAGTAAATAGTACCTCTTGGAGTATTCGTAGAAGCTCAAATTATCACTATGGATTGTCTGGAAATTCAGACTGGATTGGTAGCGGATGGAGTTTGGGTTCTTTCATTTATAATGGAACAGGGTATGTTTACAAGAACGGATCACTTATAAGCTCTCAATCAAGTAGTGGTAGTTCACTATCTAGTTCAATTATAACAGATGTCCTTAATATAGGGTCTAGAAATCAGTCAAGTTTATTTTTGAATGGTAGTATTGCTGAAATTTTAATTTATGACACGCCACTCTCTAATACATTAAGACTAGGCATAGAAAATTATTTAATGAATAGGTGGAATATTGTTTAACAAGAGGGAACCATAATGATAGCAATAAAAATCAGCGAACTTCCATCTGCTAGTAACAATATTATGCAATCTGGTTATTTCCCTGTGTCTGACTCAACAAACTTAACATTCACAGAGGGTATGAGTAGAACACTCAAGGTGCCAACAACTGACATATATAGTATGTGTCTTGAAAAAAACATCTTGATCAAAACACAAACTTATACAATTACGTCAAAAGACTATAACGCTATTTTGAAATTCGATAATACTTCTGGATCAGATATTCAAGTAACTATTCCAGTTAATAGTAGCGGCATAATAGTTCCAGGGCATAGTATTCAAATTGTTAGACATAATTCTGGAAATGTTCAAATAGTGGCAGATAGTGGAGTTACCATATATTCTTCATTAGGAACATATTTAAAAGCAACATATAGCACAGCAACTTTAACTAAAATACAAGATAATATTTGGATATTAGAAGGAGACCTAACAACCTCCGCAAATACTGGGACATAATATCGGCTAATTAGTATTTGTGTTCAATAATATATGAAATTATCATATTGGTGTATTAATATACAACTCTCTAATATTAGGAGCTTTCTAATGCCAAATAATGAAAAGCTGAAAACTATCGCTATTAAAATTCTAGAAAAGTCTACAGTACCAAAAGAAGACAAATATGGATTTGCAATCGTAACTATTCTTATGATCATAAGCATAATTTTAACTTGTGTTAGAATTCTACAAGAATGCAATAAGAGCAAACTATCCGCACAATCAACAGCACAAGATAAATGTTCTCTTTATGGAGAACAGCTTAAATCATTTAGCGAACGCAGAGGGTGGTTTACTAAAATGAGAATCAAGAAAATTCTTAGAAGAGAAATGAAGCGTGAAGACTATGAAAAGTATTCTTTAGCAATATTGAATGCTTTGTTAGAAACAGGAGAAATTCTCACGGATGATGAGGTATCAACTTTAGTGGAGGCAGCAAATGTTTAGTATAATGATCTGGTGTGTTTATGGTTTGTTTGTCGGTTCAATAGCCAAAAGCATAGTTCCCGGAGAAGAGAATTTCGGTTTCTGGAAAACTATAGCTCTAGGGGTTGCAGGATCGTACTGCGGAGGTATAATAACCTATCTGCTGGGCATGACTCCGCTACAACCCACAGGGATAGTTATGGGAGTAGCAGGAGCAATTGCTTCCTTAGTATTTTACAAAAAGCTATTAGAAAAATAATCGACTCTACATAATGAGACCAATCTGGACGGACTATTTTTTGGGATTAGCAAAAGTGATTTCCCAAAGAAGTCATGACATACATACTCAACACGGATGTGTCATAACTGATCAAAACAACAGAATATTAGGAGTAGGATATAATGGATATCCACGAGGATTAGATGACAGTAAGCTTCCTAAAAATCGTCCAGATAAATATCCGTGGATGGTTCACAGTGAACGTAATGCTCTTTCTAATTGCGTAGTGCGACCAGACAATGGAGTAGCTTATGTTACGGGCCAATGCTGCAATGACTGTATTATGGCTTTATGGCAAGAAGGAATTCAAACAGTATACATGATTGATGATCATGGAACTCATTTATTTGACGACAAAGCCAAACAAATATTTGATACATTTGTGGATATGAGTGGAATAAAAATTTCTAAAGTTACACCTGATCTGTCTTGGCTCAAGAGTCTCTGTGGTGTAATATGAGTATATCACAAATTTGTTTCTATTGTTCAATATTTTATTTATCATATCTAGAATATATCGGTGACTATAGTGTTAATAATCAATTTCGTCTCACCGTTATTCTCGGACTCATCGCAATTTTAAACAGGAGATAATATGTCTGCACTTCAAGAACTACAAAATTATACATTCGTTAGTAAATATGCTCGTTGGCTAGAAGACAAGAATCGTCGAGAAACTTGGAAAGAAGCTGTTGACAGAGTACGAGCAATGATGCATACTCAATACGATTCTTTTGGAATATCAGAAGATATCGATTGGGCTTATGATATGATGTATAAGAAGAAGGTTCTTGGTAGTCAAAGAGCTTTGCAGTTTGGCGGAGAACCCATACTAAAGCGTCATGCAAAGATTTATAACTGCACAGCAAGCTATTGTGATCGTCCAAGATTCTTTCAAGAATGTTTTTGGCTACTACTATGTGGTTCTGGAACAGGTTTTAGTGTTCAAAAACACCATGTTGCAAAGCTGCCGTCATTAGAGCACGATGTAGAAGAAGGCCAAGCCACAAAATATGTTATTGATGATAGTATCGAAGGATGGGCTGATGCTTTAGGGGTTCTCTTGAGTTCTTACTTTAGCAAGCCTGTTGATGAATTTAAGCAGTACAAGAATGTTCATGATGTATTTGACTATTCTAATATCAGACCAAAGGGTGCTGCTTTAGCTTCTGGTGTTGGTAAAGCTCCAGGATATGAGCCATTAGCTAATGGTCTAGAAAAAATTCGTGCTCTATTAGATATTTGTATCTCTAAGGGACAAAAGAAGCTTCGTCCTATTGATGCTTATGATATTGTTATGCATAGTAGTGATGCTGTGCTATCTGGTGGGGTTAGACGAAGTGCTTCATTAGCATTATTTAGTCATGATGACGAAGAAATGGCCAAGGCCAAAACAGGCAACTGGTATATTGACAACCCACAAAGAGCACGAAGCAATAACTCAGCACTCCTGCTCAAGAATGATACAACCTACGAAGAATTTGCTACTCTTATGGAGAGTGTAAAAGAGTTTGGAGAACCAGGGTTTATATGGAGCGATTCAACAGAGATGGTTTTTAATCCTTGTGTAGAAATTTCTCTTTATCCAGTTAATGAAGTAAATGGCAAGTCTGGTTTTCAGGGCTGTAATCTATCTACTATTAATTGTTCGTCAATTGTTGATGAAGCAGATTTTTACGAACGCTGTAAGGCAGCAGCACTAATAGGAACTTTACAAGCAGGTTTTACCAAATTAGATTATTTAGGCAAGGATAGTGAAGCAATCTTTGAAAGAGAAGCTCTACTTGGAGTATCCATGACTGGCATTATGGAAAAACACGAACTTATTCTTTCTGAAGAAGTACTAAAGAAAGGGGCCAAGATTGCTGTTGATACCAATAAGAAAATGGCCCAAAAGATTAATATCAATCAGGCTGCAAGAGTTACTTGTTTGAAGCCCGAAGGAACATCCTCAAGCATGTTAGGTACTAGCTCTGGTATCCATCCACACCACGCTAAACGATACATAAGGCATGTACAGGCCAACGTTTTAGAAGCACCGTTCCAACACTTCAAGAAACTAAACCCGCAAGCCTGCGAAAAGTCTTCGTGGTCAGCCAATAATACTGATGAGGTTATTAAGTTTCCAATTGAGGTTCCAGACGGGGCTAAATTAAAGAACCAACTTCCCGCAGTAGAAATGCTTGGTATTGTTAAGGATACTCAAAAGAATTGGGTACAGTCTGGCAAGAATAAATTATTATGTACTCAAGAATATTTAAGTCATAATGTGAGCAATACTGTCACGGTTAAACCTGACGAGTGGGATTCTGTAACCCAGTACATTTATGATAATCGAAAGTATTTTGCAGGAATATCCTTGATTCCACAAAGCGGAGATAAAGACTATCCTCAAGCCCCATTCACAACAGTTTATACCAGCAGAGAAATTGTTAAAGAATATGGAGATGCTGCTTTGTGGTGTTCTGGTTTAATTGAGCTTGGACTAAATGAATTTAATAATAATCTATGGGCAGCTTGTGATTATGTTTCGATGAATCAATCAAAAGAAAGCGATACAGAAAGCAGATTGAGATTTTTAGCCAAAATGAAAAACTTTGCTGGAAAATATTTTAATGGAGATGTTAAAAGATTAACGTATTGCATGAAGGATGTTTATGGTTGGAAGATTTATTGTGATCTATTTGATGGTTTTAAAAAGGTCGATTATACCCAGCTTTCTGAAACAGAAGATAATACTGTTGGCATAGAAGAGATTAGTTGTGCTGGCGGAGCATGTTTAATTTAATATTATTCAATTCTAGTGGTATAAAATAACACAACTATAGATAGCGGTGTATATTAATAGTATATTGGTAGGCATTTCTCCTCTATAGTAAAAGGGCATAAATTGAGAAATAGAAAAAACGCCAAGAAGAAGACCAGAGTTATAGATGGAACAAAAGACATCACCCCAGCAATAGGAAGCGTTTATAGAAATCGATTAAAACCCAGAACAGAAAATCAAAAAGAATACATCAGAACAGCTGCTGAAAATGTTATTACTTTTTGTCAGGGTGTTGCCGGAAGTGGCAAGACGCATATTGCAATAGGTATGGCGTTAGAATATCTGTTAGATGAAAAAATTAAAAAGATCATTATTACTAGACCAGTAGTAGAATCTGGAGAAAAAATAGGATATTTACCAGGAACAGCAGAAGAAAAAATTCATCCATATCTATTACCATTATTAGATGAAGTAAACCATTTCATACCAACTGCTCATTATGTTACTCTAAAAACAAATAATAAAATTGAAATAGTTCCGCTTGGATTGATGAGAGGTCGCAGTTTTCATAATGCTTTTATTGTTGCAGACGAGTGTCAGAATGCGTCATACGACCAGCTTAAAATGTTACTCACAAGAATTGGCAATAATAGTAAAATGATACTAACTGGAGACGTTAGTCAATCAGATCTGAATAGGCATATGCAGGGTGGTTTTCATAACATGATCCAAGTCTTAACAGACATTGAGGGAATAGGGATATCTAGACTTGATAGTTCAGATATCGTAAGAAATCCAATTATAGGAAAAATTATAGGCTGTTTGGATAGTTACGAAAATGAAAGACCAAAATAGTAAGTGCTTAGTACTAAACTCTGATTACACACCACTTGGCATAATTGGATGGCAAAGGGCTCTCGTTTGGTCTGTTAAATATGAACAAAATACTAGAATGTCTATTGATATTATTGATTTCTATAAAGATGATTATATCTTAGGAACAAATAATAGAAAACACCCTATTCCATCAGTAGTTAAAACAAACAGATATTTTAAATTACATAATCAATTTGTGAATTTTTCTAGAAAAAACTTATTTATTCGTGACTCATATACTTGTCAGTATTGTCATCAGCCAAAAAATATAAGCAAATTGACATATGATCACGTTATACCTAAATCAAAATGGCATCATAATAATGGGAGTCCTACTTGTTGGACTAACATAGTGACTGCTTGTGTAGAATGCAATAGAAAAAAAGCAAATAAGACCCCGACACAAGCAAATATGGCATTGAAAAATCTCCCATACCAACCATCAAAAAGTTTCAAATACTTGCCTGTGGTCGGCCTTTTGATTAATATAAGATCGGACATACCCTCAGAGTGGAAACCATACTTGCCGGAATCATATTTCTAGCCAGGATTTATAAATGAAAATAGATGGAATTTTTAATATCAAGTCTAACTCTGAAGAGAAGACTGAAGATAGTACATATTATGGATTAATTGGAGAAGAAGATTTCTTAGACGATAAGGGAAATCCTAGGATATCATCTGAAGATAATCCAAAAGTTATGGCAAAAGCAATTCCAAATAAGCCATCTAAACATATGACATCAAAAGCAAGAATGGAATTAAGATTTTACATTAAGACAAAACAGAATGATGTAATCTTTAATCCAGTACAACTCGCATCAAATGTAAAAGACAGAGAGACATTTGGGTTTATTAATAATACCTGTAAGGGAGGAGTACAGTTTAGAGAAGTTCCTCAGTCTGTATTCGATAAATATGTTACTTTTTTAAAAACCAAAAACATCAGATGGCTTAATGCTGCACAGAGGGAACTCAAATAGTCATGCCAACGTACTCTTACTCCTGTTCAAGTTGTGAAGAAAAATTTGAATTATTCTTATATATTAAGGATTATGTTGAACATCCAAAATGTCCAGCATGTAAATCACAAAAAACCTCCAGACGCTATATGGATGATGTTTCAACACTAAATGCTTCGGTAAAGAAGTCCGATAGTGAATTAAAAAGTCTTGGAGATTTAGCAAATAGAAACAGAGACAGAATGAGTGATGATCAGAAACAGTCGTTACATGACAAGCATAATTCATACAGAGAAACAGGAACTCCCCAAGATCTTCCTGCTGGTATGTCAAGAATGAAAAAACCAACCAAAAAAATTAAATGGACATAATAAAATGACAGAAGATATTCAAAATCAAGAAGACATATATGCTAATCTAGAAAAAATTCTTAGTAAAGAAGAAGTTGATGAAATTAAAAATAGGTTTGAGAATCAATTAAACTTTTTTCCAGAAGAGACAAAATTAATCTCTTGCCCACACGAAATAGTTTTTTCGATTACTGCTAATGTTTTAGAAGAAAACGAGGATGGACATACGGTAGGATCTAAAGAGCTAACCACAAGAACTTACCACATGCCCGTACCGTCCGACAAAGACTATCATGAGTTTATAGATGTGTTCATGGAATTCTTTGAAAAAACAATGATAGAATCACACACTCACGCTAAACAAAACACTGAAACTAAAGAAAAAGAACCGGAGGAAGAGGAAGTATCAAATGGATGAATTTATTTTTACAGCTAAACCCAGTGTTCCAGAAGACCAATTAAAATCTAATGAATTTTATACGGTAACTGGTTCACACGATTCTTTAGATGTTAGTGGAAATCCAAGACTTTCATCAGAGACAAAAGACCTTTGTGCTAAAAAGCTCTATAGAGATGATGGATCAGCTAGATTTTATGTTAGACTAGCAAATAATGGATCAATATACAATCCGGTATCTGTCTATGGAGAAGAAAAAGTTAATAAGTTTTTAGATAGAGTGGTGAGGGATGGATTTAAGTTTAAGGAAGTTAATGGTAAGGTATTTGGTATGTATTTAAATTTTCTGAAGACAAAAAATATTGCATGGTTACACAACGTAGAAAGAGAGATGATATAATGGCTAGAATGAGTAAATTGCATCAGTATGCTATATATTGGTTAAATAGCCAAGGCAGCACAACCGAGACTATCGCCAATGAACTTGGTCTTGAAAATAAACAGGTATTAAAAGCACTAGAAAAGGCTAATGACACGAATAGCAACAATAATATTCAAACCAAAAGCGGTCCGGTGGTTGAGCCAGCACCAACAAGAATAAACTCAAAGGATTTAATGATCAGGCACACCGCTGCTAAAAAGAACAATAGCGTAGCTATTATGACAAAAGAGGCATCAGAAATGAATGACCACTCTAAGAAGACAAATACTACACACCCTAATATACAAAAAAATATCTTTAGACCCAATGGATGAGCATGAGCAAAAAATACCCTTCGAAATATTCGAACGGTAAGCTCGTATCTGCAGCTCAATATATTACAGAGATAATATGTGAGAATAAAGCTAGGCTTACCGGCCAAGATTTACATTATAGGTTTTGGGCTAATAAGAAATGGTCGTCATATTATAGAAATCAGATAGGTACTGCTAATAAGCTTTTAGAAAAGTATTCTGAAACAGCTATTGTTAAAGCGCTAGGAGCCAAGGAAGCGTCAAAAATTTATTCCTTACGTGCTCCTCACCTGATTCCTATTATAGAACAACAAGAACTG
>Ga0114975_10001917_pt1 | contig 14450 bp, 10 predicted proteins | sample S_130626_EF_Meta_FD_87031 | JGI IMG/M metagenome (GOLD analysis project Ga0114975, IMG submission 87031) | Freshwater microbial communities from Lake Simoncouche, Canada to study carbon cycling - S_130626_EF_MetaG | ecosystem: Environmental > Aquatic > Freshwater > Lake | place: Lake...
GGGATGTTCGAAATCGTCGCCGAAGGCGCAAGGAAAAACAAAAGAACAAGATTTATATACAATAATGATGTGGGGTTCTTCCATTGGAGACTCCGAACAGAATTTACACTGGTTAATCGTAAATATTCACGGAAGCCCTAAGACAACGTTAGAGGAGTCTTTACACACAGGAGATACAATTGTCCCATATAAATTGGAGAGTCAGAACACAAAGTATACATATCATTTAGGAATTTTTAAGCAGAATGATTGTATCCCTTACATCAAACTTCAACGACAGAATTTTGATGTAAACGATTTTATCAAAATGTATGATTTATTAAAATTATCCGAGCAAGTCAAGAAAAGTTAGTGACGTCTGTAATATCCTCCCCTAAATACCTTCGCACGGTCGGCCTTGACTTCCTCTTCTGTTCTACCGTGTTCTGTGTAAGAACCTGCTGCGCCTGAGCCTGCTGCGCCTGAGCCTGCTGCGCCTGAGCCTGCTGCGCCTGAGCCTGAGCCCACTTGATTTGTGCCTACTTCGTCTGAGCCTACTTCGTTTGAACCTGCTGCGCCTGCTGCGCCCGCTGCGCTTGCTCCCTCTTCTGCCGTTTCAAGCGATGTACGCACTGCTTGCCATGCCTGTCCCAACATATTTTGCCCCTTCCATTCCTTTCTGTTCATACTCGCAGGGTCTTCCGCGGGAAGTCCAATTCCCAACACTTCATCGCGAGGATCGGCATAGACTAAATTATCTGTGCCAGTTTCCTGTAGAAGATTTCTGTAGCGAGTATCTTGTGCTGCTACGGCTTTTAGAATGAGTATCCAGAGTTCTAGAGGATTCTCGAGTTTTCCGACAATGCCCGCACTCAGCTTACGGATTTGCTTGGGGTTTCGTTGTCTGAGTAAAAGTGGGCGAATGTCCTTTCTTCCAACCATTGTTACGCGCTCCACTTCATAGGCCTGTAATATACTTGTGTACTTGGTTGAATTAAATATAAAGTCGACCATGGTTTCTGGAGATAATATTCCATAGTCGGTATCGGCGGGGTCGAAGAAAAAGATAAATGCCTCGGTTTCCTCATCTTCACCGACCTTCTCAAGGTCAATTTGTTTTACAGGTTCTTGGCCAACTCGTACCATTTCTTCAAATGTCATATTACGAAGTATAAGGGCTGATACGGGATATCCTAATTTACGTTCCTCGTATTTATTATCTAGAATGATTTCACGAATATCGGGATTCTTGAATGTCTGTATCCAGCGAAGTGGGGAACGTATCATTGTGCGCTGTGCGTCGAGGCGAGCTAGTGTACGCTGATGCTGTATGACATCGGATGCGGCACCCGTCGACCTCCATTCCGCAATAGACTCGCGAAGTAGCTTTGCGGTTTCGTCGAATTCTTGTTCAACAGATGATAGCGCATCTTTGATGGATTCTTCCTTTTCGCGAATTTCATCAATATTTGCTGCCCTGTAAAAGGGGAGTTCGATGATTTTGGCCGGTTCGCCACGCATTTCGGGGACGGATAAGTTGCCGTCCTTGGTGAAAGTAAACGCTTTTACATCTTTCGCCCGGGCATTAAAGAACGATGCGCTGTCCTTAGGAATTGGAATGAGCCTTGTGCGCCTTGAGGCTGGGGCCGCCGCTGCCGCTTGAGCCGCTGGTGCCTTGGATTTTGTCTTTTTAGGAGGTGGTGCTGTAGCAGCGGTTCCTCCCAATGCTGTAGTTACCATACTTGTAAGAGCTTGTATGGCACCTTCTGTAGGTGTTTGTACAGGAGCTGCTTGTACAGGAGCTGTTTGTAGAGGAACAGCTTCAGAAGATGTAGCTTCATTGGAAATAGATTCATTCGAAGCAAATGTGACGGTTTTTTCTCCTACTGCTTCTGCCATCTACCGTTAGAATGGATTCGTCTTCTACGAATGAAACATCCAAATTTACAATTGCCATCAGTACAGCTATCCTAGTTTCAATTCTTGCTGCCGTACTTGTATCCTATGAGTTTATGACTATACCGGTGGTAACTGCTGTTATACCAGTAGTAGCATATGTTATCTCTATCGCAATGAGTAGTCTGTATCAATATATTACATGTAAAAGAGTTGATATATCAACAATCTGTATTGGAGACTTGGGAATTCTGGCAACTAATCTGATTGCTACGGTAATTTTGTACTTGGAGTCACTTCCCCTGCTAAAATACATATATGGAGACTTTCCTCCTCCTGAAACGGCCATTGCTCCTGTTCCTTCAACAGACCCTGAGAAGCACTATAGAATACAGTTCTTCTCAAATATTGTAAAAGCAGCTCTTCCAGAATCTTTAACATCTGAGCCCATGAAAACAGGCATTGTGTATCTCTACTGGATTTTCTGGATGACCCTCGTCCCTCATTATACATTACTCAGTTTACAGGGAATGTGTTAGAATTACTGAAGCTCTTGCTCCATTGGCTCAGGTCCCAGATACACATATTTAGGGACTCCCGATAATTTGGTCGCCTTCTTATTTAATACATAATACCCCTTTGGTAATTCAACAGCTTCTCCGGAATCATACATCGGCTTATCAGCCATTTTCTGTGAAGAAGGCGTCAGCGAAATTACCAATACATAGGATACAAGTGCCCAAACAATACAGAATAACCAAAATGGAAATGGTGTGTAACGATCTTCGCTCTTACCAATTCCGAATTCCTTCCAATTTCCGTCCGGGGTAAACATATAGGATGGGCGAATAACCAGAATTATAGCTACGCCGACTAAATATACAACTCCAGATATGATAAACGTTAGCATACCACCTCTCTAACTCCTTCATAAGAATTCATCTTCGACCCCTGTTCCCCTTTCTCCCCTTCCTCCCCTGCCTCCCCTGCCCAAAGCTTAATAGTCATCTTCCGCAATATCCTCATTGTCATATCCTCCATCCCCACCCTCTCCCTCATTTGCCACAAAGCCAAACATATCATACTGCGTCCCACCTCCATCAGCGGCATTCGCAGTATTCAGGTCGACATAATCAGTCAATCCCGCCTGTGCTCTCTCCGCCCTCTCTGCCTCATATCTCTCAGGGTCATACTGACGAATCGCCTTTGTCCCTCCAACCGCCCACTCGCCTAGACCCAGAGTCTTATTCACTAGCGCAACACGTCTTTCATCACGATTCATTTTGTCAAGACGTCCAATGAATTTCTGTTTCTCCGCCTCAGCACGCTGCTCAAGTCGTGTACGAATTTCCTGTTCCGTTGGGATACGGCTTCCACGCATATAGCGAGACAGTGTAGTCGCTAACGCCGCATATAACATCTTCATATTAATCGCCCCTTGGAATTCCTCTTGGTCGGCCAATTGAGGGATAGAATGCGGGTCAATGAACTTTTGTATATATCCCATGAGCACCGCCCTCTGAATGTAGTTTACCATTACATTGCCCCCAGGCATCAGAATTCCACGAATATTGGGGAAGATGGTGGAACACGCGTGACGTAAATCTTCCACTAGAGTTATTACTTTCAGGCGTGATAGACCTAGCAGACCATCCACGTCTCCCAACATCTCTAAATGTGGCCCCATGCCCTTCACCAAAATATCAGTGATTGTCTCATGGCTCAAATTATACGAATCTAAAATTGTATATGAATTTCTGTCAATGCCTGTCAGCCACCGCTGGAATGGGAGTAAAATATAGGAACGCACCGCTTCTCCACATTCACGAGGAGAACGTTGAACGATAGATTCCAAGCATTTGAATACTTCCGTTCCTAAACGCTGCTGAATAAATTCCTCCTTTTCGGTGATTTTTCCAACCAGAGCTTGAGCCGCCGTCGCGATTTGTATACGACTTGGCGATGGCCCGAGCTCCTTCAAGCTCGCCGTCAATCCAGTCAGAATTGCTGCCCATCCTTCCACGGGCTCTGAGGGAATAGATGCTAATGCCGGCAGAGTAGTTTCCGTGCGAGGCAGTGGCGCAGCACGGATAGTAGGCATCGATGCCTTTTCATGCGCCGTGTTCAAAAGTTCATAAAAGGTGTCTTCCGTTATCTCAATGCCCTGAGATTCCATATGCGCTTTCCTCTGGACCGCCGACTTTTCCTCTTCTACTGCCTGTTTCTTGGGGTCTGCCTCAGTGACCGCCGGCAATCTGGGATTTTCCTGGAAATTCAGACCACAACGTCCACACGTTAAACCGATTCCCAGCTCGTGAGGAAGTCCCATATTCTCACCTTCATAACACAAGTCCATAAAAAGTTTGTAAAAGTTCGTGGAATCCACTTCTCCCGTGACTTCCTTCTTAGAATTCGTTACGAATGTGGTGGAGACTTTGGGAATCATCGTAGAAAACGTGGCCAATGACCTCGCATCTAATGCCGGTAAATCCTGTTTGCTCCAGAAGTCCGCTGGCTTCAGCACAGAATGTAGGCCGCTGGTGGTATCAGAGAAAATCGCGTCAGGATTCAATGCCGCACTCGCCGCGGCCGCTCTGTGTGCGGAACGTATCCAGGCCGCAGCGCTCGAACCTCCCACGGGCGCCTCGGCCGCTTCCACCGCAGATAGAATATAAGGAATAGGGCGGAATCCCTGTGCTATCTGGTCCTGTTTTACATTGCCTGATGCCGCTGCCGCTGTGCCATAGACTTCGGCCCTATATTCCCGCTTCCTCTTTACCGCCGCCTGAAATACAGGATTCTTCATAAATTCCGTTATCTGATTGAAGACGAATGGCTGGAGAGCATCGCGGCGTTTCAGCAAATTCGCCTGTTTCTGAAGCGTAGTCTGATTCCAGGGAAATTCGTTCTCATTCATTCCTGCCACAACGGTTGTTACGCACTGGACGCCAGAGAGATTGGCCTGAGAATCCATTGGGTATCCGAAAAATCCGTCCTTACAGTCGGCACTCGTGTAATAGACAGTATAGTCTGGGATATGCGTCTGAATATTGAGTAAGAGGATGGCAGCTGCAGCTGAGACGTAGCGAATGGAATAGTAGATATCATAGTCCTGGACCTTGCCCTTACCTTTTGTCGCCGCCGCATACGCATCGCGTGATGGCAGGCTGGTCAAATACAGACTAAAACCCTCTAACATTGTCCGATAATCCGCCTCATCGGGATTAATTCCTAGCTGATTTGTAATAGTCTTGAACGTCTTGTATGCGGTATTTAACTCGTCATTTCCGAAGTTCACTTCCTCCTCGGCTTCGCCAGGGCCGCTCATCAATTCGCGGATTTCATCGAGGTCCTCGGCCTCCTTGTCGATCATCACAGAGCGCCCCATCATTGGGCGGCCCTGGTCATCAAATTCCATGTTTGTATCGAAATCCAATTCGGCGATGGCAATGCCGCACACACGGCAGACGAATTTGCCGCTGAATTGGCCGCCAGAGAATTTGAGAATGAGTTCTTTGTGAATGACGTCCTTTTCCTTTGGGCGCAGATATTCCTGGATGTTTAATAATTCGTGCGCACAGAGCAAATGCTGATTACATGTGTTACACCATACCCAATTATCTTCCGTCTTTCCGCGGAAATCTGCGAGCAGCTTCACCAGCAGTTTCATTTTGACAACGTCACGCGGCTCGTCGGCAGTGGCATGGGCGATTTTACGGATTTCCTCTAACTTTTTTACGTGAGGACATTTGTTTTCAGTGGGCATTTCGCCGGCATCCTTGATGCCACGCTGAATGGCATACGCATTCTTTTGCGCCTGAATATATTGGTCGCGGATGAAGCGGATGCGCTCCTTGGCTACGAGCATCGCCTGCTGTCCTAGAACAGTGAGTAAGAGGTCTGGATGATTTATATAGATATAGGAAAACCAGTTAATATCAATGGATGCCAGGTCGCCAATGTACAGACGCAAATTCTCTAACACTTTTTGTAGGAGAGGTTCGGATTCGATGCGGGCCAATAGACGGGTGGCGGCCTCTGGCTCTAAGACACTTTGGGCCTCGAAGCGTAAATTCGCCAAGGTGGCCTTGTTTTCTTCGCGCTTCTCTGACATATAGATGCGCAGAGCACCGAGAGTTTGCTGAATCTTGGTCTGGATGACTGCGTTTTGCTCGAGGTTCCACTCCACCGCGTTGAGTCCGTAGCCGACGAGTAATTCAGACGCGTCGGCGGGCCCATAGAGTACTAGAGGTTGCTGTTCTAGCCAATCCTTCAGACTCACATTGCCGAGAATATTGCCTTCCACGCCGAGTTTTAAGATTCCTTGCGCAGTGGGGAATTCTGTCACGGAACCGAGATTGCTGAGGACGGAATCGACGAGAAATGGGTCTGTCATTCCGAGACTTATATCGGTTGCGAGCTTGCCGCTGCGAATAGGACCAAAGGTGCGAAGAACTCCATTGTTGCGAGGGAACATCAGAATATCAGAGTATGAGGGGGCTTCGCCTGGTTCTACTGTGCGTAGAGCATCGCCGGTCAGAAAACGAGACTGTCTTCCGTGGAGAAGACGTGTTAATGCGTAGGGGATTTGTGTAACAGGTGGGCGGATATCTTCATCGTCATATACATCTCTGGCATTCAATTCGGGATTTTCGAAATCTGGGGCGACACGGCGAAATACTTCCTCGTCATATTCGACGGCTTTGGGGCCTTGCTGAATTATAAAAGGGGTCTGGATTACTTGGCGGTATTTTTCCATATCGGTGTAAAATTTGGGCATGCCGATGGATGCTTGTCCTAGCGTGAGTTGACTGGCCGCGTCGAGGGAATTGGCCTTTTTCAGAATGTCGTCGAAATACTCTACAAACAGACCTTCCTCTAACTCAAACGGTGGGGTATCAGTTTCATGACCTTCTGTGTGCTTAATAGTATGTACGGGATATAGGACTTTTGTAATGGTTGCTATCTTTTTGGCCAATGGTAGGGCCTTCTGAATGCCGATGACTTCGCCGAGTGTTAGAAGAGATGTTGGCTTGATGCCACGAGGCTCGCCGGTTATTCCGTAGCGTACTACGTCATTGCGCAGCTGCATAAAGAGTTCTACGCGGCGACGAATCTCCTGTAACTTGATGGGGTCACGCTGTTGCTGTATGGGAAGAGTGCGAATGAGTTGTCCTAGCAAATCGGAACGCTGGAAAACGTCGAGGTAAATGCGCTGGAATGTCTCGACTTCTTTGATTTCCTTTTCCTCTGGCAACTCGAGCTTTGCGCCGAGCGCAAATTCGACATCTTCCTCGGCCTCCGCCTCTGTGTCCGCCTCTGTGTCCACCTCGGCCTCACCCTCACCCTCACCTTCAGTGACCTCCTGTTTGGCCGGAGATTCACGTGTGCGAATTACTTCATATGGCAAATCACGAGGGACCCCTGTGAAATCAAATTCGATGTCTGTTTCTATGCCGGCGTCATCGAGAAATACGGCACTGTCCTTCTCGGCGTCGACAGTCACTACCTTGAAAACGCCCGTTTCTTCCTGTCCTGGGCCAAAGGTTTCCACATACTGCCCAGCTCGTAAATCAATAAGATTTACAAATCCAGGTATGGTAGTCTTCTTCAGAAGTTTGATTTCTTCGATTTCTAACTCTGGGTCAGGAAGGCCGTCTAGCATAGGAATATGGAGTACACGATCGGTCAATCCTCTTGGTTGAAGTGTAAACCGGTCAGCACTGAACCCGTATAATTTTCCCACGGTTTTGTTGAGTCTTCCACCGAGAATTACTATGAGGTCGCCTATTTCAAGGCCTGGAGAATAGCCTTCATCCAGACTTTGAATTTCTTCTTCTGTACCCTCCATTCTATACTCCTGCCGTAAAAATTGACTGACTTTGCTGCGGCATATACTATTCCAACAATGTCTACCGTATTTCGTGACCTTATTGCGGCATATCCTACATGGAATGCTCTCAGTACATATCTACTATCACCAGAAGGCGGTAAGCTGCGCATTATTACAAACACCGAGTCTAGTCTCGTTATTATTCGCTATACACGAGGCGTCTCTGATTTCTCACTAAAGCATGTGCCGCTATTTCGGTCTGTAGTGTGGAATACTGTGACAAATATGCCTTTGGCGGTGGCCCCTTTTAAGGCTGAGGATGGTCTACCACCTACGGATGTCCCTCTGCGTGTAACAGACTTTATGGATGGAACAATGATTAATTGTTTCCGTATGGGAAACCATATTCAGATTGCTACACGCACGAGTATTGGTGCGAATGGAACCTTTTACAGCCAGCGTTCCTTCGCATCTCTGTTTGAAGATGCCCTCAAACCGTATGGAGGTTCATATTCATTCCTAGACTCTGTACTTGGCGAGAACATGTTTATTTCCTGTGTGCTACAGCATCCTGAACATGTGACCGTGGAGCATGTGGTTGAGCCGCGCTTCTTTGTTACACACGTTGGAACTGTGGCAGAGGATGGAACGGTGGTGCTATCATCTGCGTGGCCTGCGCGTCTTCTGCCGTTTGCGCCCAAGGAGTATGAGGAGCGTACGCTGGTTTCAGATGCGAATGGTATGCTAGAGGCGCTACACATGAAACACACATGGCAGGGACTCATGTTCCAGAGTGATGATGGGCGTAGATGGCGTCTGCGCAATCCGGCCTATGTCCTAGTTCGTGGTCTGCGCGGGTCAGAGTCGAATCCTCTAGAGCGTTTCCTGCGTCTGAGGAAAAATTCTCAGATGAAGGATTATCTGTCATATTTCCGCGAGGAAAGCGAGGCGATGTGGCGCTACGAAGAGAATCTTCGCGGAATTACTCAAGTTCTGTATGATGCGTATGTAAAAGTGAATAAGCTGAAGACTAGTAATTTCAAGGATTATCATGTATCTCTGCGCCCGCATATTTACGCGCTCCATGGAATGTACTTGACAACAGTGGGAAATGGCATTCCTACGCCTATTCTGAAGGATACTGTGGTTGGCTATGTGAATGGCCTGGCGATTCCTGACCAGATGAATTTGATTCGCTGGTCTGGACACGCAGCAGCCGTGGCGGTAAGTATGGAAGACAAGATGATAGGGCCTCCTGTGCCAGGCCCTCAGCCAGGCCCACCATCCTATGCGAGTGTTGTGGCACATGTACTGGATGGTTAAGTATGCTGGTCCATAAAATTGAATATCTATACCTTATTTTTACATAGCATCATCATGGCATTCAAACTCGGCGATAAGGTTATCTATACATTTGAAGGGTGCGACGTAGTCTGTGAAATTTACGGATATTCAAGTATGCCATATAATCCTATTCCATATGAATATTACATCCAATGTAAAACAAAAAATATTCCATATAAGTCAATTGATTCAAAATTTCTTAGACCCATTGAATATCCTAGTATTTCTTCCGCCACACATGAAGGCATGATTTCGATTAGTGGCCAAACCTCCTGTCCAATTAGCCACGAAGAATTTGTAAATTCGCAAGAAGTTGTTCAACTTCAGAACAATTATATATTTGATAAAGGCCATCTCGAAAGATTCTGGACTATTAAAGGTCTACCAATCAATCCTGTAACAAATCTTGAAATACTATACCAAAAAGATATTAAACGCTTTACCGTAAAGGCCTAAAAATGTACGACTCTATACTCTTAGAACCATGTCCACTGCTATTGGTATTGATCTTGGTACTACCTATAGCTGCGTTGCTGTATGGCAGAATGAGCGCGTAGAGATTATTGCGAATGACCAGGGCAATCGCACTACTCCTTCCTATGTCGCGTATACTTCTGATGAGCGACTCATCGGCGATGCTGCAAAGAATCAGGCCGCCGCAAATCCTACAAATACTGTTTTTGATGCCAAGCGTCTAATTGGACGCAAGTACAATGACCCTGTGGTACAGTCTGAGAAGAAGCTCTGGCCATTCAAGGTGGTAGATTCTGACGGCAAGCCAAAGATTGAGGTGACGTGGAAGGGCGAGACTCACGCATTTCTTCCTGAGGAGGTGTCTGCGGCGGTTCTTCAGAAGATGAAGACAACCGCTGAGGCATTTCTCGGCACTAAGGTGACTAGCGCAGTTATCACAGTGCCGGCGTATTTCAACGATTCTCAGCGCCAGGCAACCAAGGATGCTGGCGCAATTGCCGGTCTCAATGTTCTACGTATTATCAACGAGCCTACCGCAGCCGCTCTAGCATATGGCCTAGACCGCATGGGTGTCGATAAGACCGAGAAGAATGTGCTGATTTTTGATTGCGGTGGTGGCACACACGACCTGAGTGTGCTGACGCTCGATGATGGAGTATTTGAAGTGAAGGCCACGGCAGGCGATACGCATCTTGGTGGAGAGGATTTTGACAACGCGCTCGTGAGTTTCTGTGTGGAGGAATTTAAGAAGAAGAGCAAGATCGATGTGACGGGCAATGCGCGTGCTCTTCGCCGTCTGCGCACGGCCTGCGAGAAGGCCAAGAGGACTCTGAGTTCTTCTACCCAGGCAGCGGTCGAGGTGGATTCTCTGGCCGAGGGCGCAGATTTCCAGGGCGTGATTACCCGCGCCAAGTTCGAGAGTCTGTGCGATGGATTCTTCCGCCGCACTATCGCGCCTCTCGACAACCTACTACGTGACGCCAAGCTGGATAAGAGCCAGATTCACGAGATTATCATGGTGGGAGGTTCTTCTCGTATCCCTCGTATTCGCCAACTGCTGTCTGACTATTTCAACGGCAAGAAGCTGAATGATACTGTGAATCCTGATGAGGCAGTGGCATATGGCGCCGCCGTCCAGGCACACATTCTGACGGGTGGTAGCGAGAAGACCCAGGATATGATTCTACTCGATGTGGCACCTCTCTCACTCGGCCTGGAGACTGCGGGTGGTGTCATGACGGCAGTTATCAAGAGGAATTCCACGATTCCTAAGAAGGCGACGCAGACGTTTAGCACATACGCAGACAACCAGCCAGGAGTTCTCATCCAGGTATATGAGGGTGAGCGCCAGTTCACTCGCGACAATAATCTGCTGGGTAAGTTCCAGCTGGAGGGAATTCCTCCTATGCCTCGCGGTGTTCCTCAGATTGAGGTGACATTTGACGTGGATGCGAACGGTATTCTAAATGTGAGCGCGGCTGAGAAGAGCACTGGTAAGTCTAATAAGATTACGATTACCAATGATAAGGGACGTCTGAGTCGCGAGGATGTTGACAGGCTCGTAGAGGAGGCGGCGAAGTATGAGGCAGAGGACAAGCTGCGCTTTGAGCGCGTAGAGGCGAAGAACCAGCTGGAGTCTTATCTCTACAATGTGCGCAATTCTCTCAATGAGGATGGCATGAAGGAGAAGCTAAGCGAGGACAAGATGAACACAGCTAAGGCGGCAGTTGATTCTGGAATCGAGTGGCTCTCTTCTCACGATGAGGATGAGAAGGAGGTGTATGTAGCAAAGCACAAGGAAGTGGAGGATGTAATCCGCCCCATTCTGGTGAGCGCTGCGCAGCAGCAGGACCCGAAGATGGCCGCGCAGCAGCAGCAGACTAGGGGCCCTGTGGTTGATGAGGTGGATTAAGGGAGTACCTCGGCTAATCGCGCCACTCAAGCTGGAGCAACCACTCTGACATATCTTTCAGCTGTTGCGCGGGTTCTAATTCATTTGCCCTCGCCCTCGCCTCCGCCGATTTCTTGCTATAATATGTAGCATCGGTTTTCAGGCGACGAATGGCTGAGACCCATGCGTCAATGTCATCGCGCTCACAGAATATACCAGCCGGCCCACAGCTTTCTACGAGCCCTGGCGTAGAATTCGCGATAACAGGAATTCCAGATGACATGGCTTCCACGGCCACACGTCCCCAAGATTCTTCCTTGGAAGGCACAAGTAAAATATCCGTTTGCTTATATACATCTTTGATATAAGATGTATTATCAATATACCGAATATTCGTAACCAGCGTATCGATGATTTGCGAATCATAGCCACCTTTTACACCCAAGAACTGGACATCTGGCATCCGTTTCGCAATGTCGATTAGCACATTGCCGCCTTTATTATAATTCAAATTAATCAGTGTTACATATTCACGACTGGTTTCTGTGGCATATTCTTTCGCAGATACAGGAGGATATACAATGATGGAAGGAATATCGAAAGAAGAGTAATAGTTCTGGAGCCATTTGCTATTGTGAATTATATACAAATTTTTGGGCATCATCGCCTTGAATTCGCGTAGATACTTGGTTCTGTAATTATTGTGCATAACAAGTACTATCGGCCTCTTGGCAAGCATCGCGGTTTTTACGGCGTGTACTTCCATGTCTAAATGACTTATGAGAGCAGCGCAATGTGTAACACTGGACTCGACGAGTTCGATATTATGCTTGTCGATGACCTGAATCCTCTCGAATTCGCGCTCTTCCGTATCATTTAACACGACATTTACAGTACAGTCATTTGCGACTAGCGCCTTGTTCATAGCATGAGCCATCCATTCGGCGCCGGCATTATGGACGGGAGGATACATATGAATCAGCCAAGTAAATGTGCGCTTGTCTTCAATGAGAACTGGCGAGGGCTTGTAAGATGGGCGACAATATGGATGGGCTCTGGAAATTGTGTGGATGAATTGTCTGTACGTTATATACTTGTATGAAAAATAAAGTATGATGGCACATACTAGTATACCTATTGTACTCTGTAAAATGGGGAAGGTTGTCTTCGCCATCACTACCTATGTGAAGAATTTGTTGTTGCCTGTCCTGCCGGTCCTGCTGCTGCCCTAAGCTCTCGCAACGCGCCTCTTGCCTTTCTCGTGTGCCTCCCAAGTAGTCTCCACCTCTTTCACAGCAACTCCAGGGGCCACAGGAGGCGTCAGACCCGCCTCACTGACAAAGGAAGACCACTGAACCGCCCATGTACGGAACATATCAGCACATGCCTTAGCGGCCTCAGCAACCGCCAGACGCGCAGTGCCCTCGTCAAACTTCTTGGAAGCATCATCTACGCCAATTCGGAGAAGCATCTCATCACGCAGAGGATGAGGGACCTTGTAGCCGACATAGTCAATCTCAGCCCCAACCTTATTATCAGTGAGCCATGTCTGTAGCATGTTTCCTAGAGTATGGTCCTCTCCCGTAAACCAGAAGTCAAATCCCTTCATACGAGTATCGGCCGGTCTGATATCTAGACCATCGGGCAAATCGCCGCGGTCAATACTCGTATACTTATCGGCGAGAGCAGACATGGCCACCAGACCTTTTAGCACCATCGTCTCGACTGTCATAGCACCCACAGACTCTACTGTGAAATCAAAGCTATAAGGCTCACCCTCGCCATCCACCTTGAAACATCTGTAAATCTCCAGACTACGGAATTCACGCTCTAGCATAGCCTTGCGTGACTCGTCCTTCTCCAAATCAGCGATATCTACCTTCTTTTGATTGACTAGCCAATTCTTCCAAAGTTCCTGGATACGCCCCTTGTCCTCGTCGCGGGTATACCCGTAGGAACACTGGCAAGTAGGATTGAAGCGAGTATGCTCGCGACCCTTGCCAATCGTAGCCCAGGCCTCTAGATGAATTTCCTCTGGCTTCTGTCCTAGGGTTAGAGGCTTGAGAATTGCGATGATAGCCGTTTCTTGACTAACGGGGTCAGGCTTGAAGAAGCGAGTATTTGGGATGCGTACACGCTCTTCAGAATCAGGAGTCTTCTCGAGACACTCGAAATCAGATGCGGTGACGATGCGCACCTCATCGGTCTCATTGGTAACGGATAGACGGAAGAGTACGCGTTCCTTATCCCAAGCATCGTCGTCGCCATTCGCAGACATGGCGATTGGAAGAAGTCCAATACGGTCTGCTAACATCTCATTTGACATCGGGGTAGTGTTCTTAAAGATTCTTACATCACTGGTGGTTCCCTCCTCAGTCATATCTGCGCGAATTCCTAGAATAGGTACCTCAGTCTGAATAGCTCTTCTTAGAGTATTGGCATATGTAACGCTCACGGGACTCATGGTAAATGTAAGAGACCTGGGGCTTGGCTTATCTAGATCGTGAAATACAACGTCTGTCATTGTGGACTTGCTCTACCAGAACCCCGGCTTTTCAACTTTATATAGGTGTGCGCATGCTGCGTCTGTGAAACAGAGGAGGTTTAGGGTTTATAGGTAGAAGATGAGCCAGAAACGGAACATCTGTTTTTATAGTAATAAAGATAAGTGGTCAAAGGCATTTATTGAAGAATTGTCGAAGACCACGTGGGTGCCTGAATTCCAGTTCATATGCGTTGACCCGAATGCTTCTGGACAGCGGCCAAATCTTCCCAAGTGGCTGAAGCAAGTGCCGACGGTGGTAATTGACGGTGATTCCAATCCTATTAAGACGGATACGGAAGTCATGAATTGGCTGTATGAGCGCAAGATGAAGGAAGGGAGTTCTAAGGCGCCTACGAATACGAGTCAGACACAGGCTCTTCTTGACGGGCCACAGTCATGGCTAGGGAGTGAAATGGATGGATATGGAACGACTGGATATAGTTTTCTGGATGCGGATATGAGTACGGCAGGAGATGGAGGCGCGACAA
>Ga0114975_10001918_pt1 | contig 14444 bp, 12 predicted proteins | sample S_130626_EF_Meta_FD_87031 | JGI IMG/M metagenome (GOLD analysis project Ga0114975, IMG submission 87031) | Freshwater microbial communities from Lake Simoncouche, Canada to study carbon cycling - S_130626_EF_MetaG | ecosystem: Environmental > Aquatic > Freshwater > Lake | place: Lake...
CGTCAAAGGTTATATAGCTGACAATACGGATAGCTCAGTGATCACTTGGTTCAATACCGATACACTGTCTGGCTTAGGTAAGTTCAACTTTTATGTTGGGCAGCATAAAACTTATATAGCTCATATTCAGTTACCTAATAAAACATTGTACTATACATTACCCAAAATTCAACATGATGGTAGCCAAATTGCCATTAAGCAAGAATCACCTTTGAGTTACAAAGTAGTGATTTCTCAAGGGGACTCATTGTATAAAAAAGGAGTAAGCTCGTATTTAATTGGTTTAAGTAAGGATAGCATTTGTTTTATTGGAGTGGGAAAAGACATGTACGAATTAAATATTCCAAAGCAATATTTTCCAGCAGGCGAGGCTAAATTGTTACTGGTAAATGATAAACAAAAAATTGTAAGTGAAAGGGGTATATATATTGCAAAGCCTGACGGTAATTTAAAAGTAATTACAGACAAGCCTATTTATGGTATTAGAGAAAAAGTTAACATGCAGTTATATGTAGGTGATTCGGTTTTTCATCCTATGTTTTCAGCTTTATCCATAGCTGTAACAGATGATAGCATTGTAAAAGAACCAATATATGAAAACGGTCCAATAGTTGCCTTGACAGATTCGAATGCTGCATTAAATGACTTAATCATGTTAACCAGCGACCCTATTTATGCTGGTAAATTCGTTCATCAAATCAATCAAAATATACCAGCTTTAATTAACGTTCATGATGAAGTTGAATTTGAAACAATAAATGGAACGATATTAAATAGGAAGAAACTTCCTATACCTAATAGAATTGTAACCTTATATACCAACAAAAAAATTAGCTTATTTGATACGGATACTACCAATTTGGAAGGGAAGTTTAATTTTAAAATTCCATTACATTATGACACCATTCCGTTTACCATACAAGTAAGTAACCTAAAAGGTAATGTAGTGGACGATAAAATTGAAGTTGAATTACAATCAATTTTCCCATCCATTGCAACGCCTAAAAATTTAAAAAATAAAATTACACCTCAACAAACTGAATTAGTGGTAAAATATAGAACCTTAAAACTGGATAGCTCATTTGTTAGAATTGGTAAAGAATGGCTGAAAGATGTAATTGTAAAAACTACTATCAAATCAAAAAGTTATAATACTTCTAAACGAGTAAGTAATTTTTCGCAAATTATAACGGGTGAAAATTTACAAAAAATGACTGGGTCCAGTGCAAGCAATGCAATGCTCATGATACCAGGCTTGCATTTAAGAGGGGGCTTTTTAACGTTAGGAGGTGCAAGGTCATTTACGATAAGCGCAAAGGATGAGCCATTGTTAATCGTTGATGGCATGATGGTTGCAGGCGGAAACGGCCCAGGTGGAAGCGCTGATTCTAGTTTCCAAATAGAGGCAAGCCCTGTATTAGCAGAAATTTCAAAAATACCAACTGATATCATTGATTTTGTGGAAGTATTAAAAGGGCCAGAAGCAGCATTTTATGGAACGAGGTCAAGCAATGGAGTAATTATCATTAATACCCATCGCGTTTCAAATTTCAGAAATCACATTGAAAATTATGGAACAGTTCAATACAATTCTAAATCATATCATTTAGCTCCAAATTTTACTGCGCCTGATTATGATGATTTATTTATTAAGTCAAGTGTATTAAATGATACAAGATCAACTATATATTGGAATGGACATGTATATACTAATCCAAATGGGAAGGCCAATATTAGTTTTTACACATCTGATAGCCAAACGCCTTATTCCATTAAAATAACTGGCGTAACGGTAACTGGAGAATGGATTGAAAAAACAATCAAAATAAACCGGAACTAATTTTGATTTAATCTTCCTTTGAATTTATGTTTTCTAGGATGAAAAACTTTTGACCTATTTTGATATTCATTGCTTATTACACTAATGTTGCCATCAACTTCTAAAATGGCTAGTTCAACTTTTTGAATATCTTTTGCCCCATGTTCTCTGACAGCTGCTTCTAATTCTTCAATAGTTATTTCGGCTTTTTTACAATTTGCCATATCTGCTACTCCGTTATATATTAACAAGATAGCTTCTCCTTGAATAAGATTACTCATTTTTTTACTGCGGTATAATATTTGTTTTAGTGTATAGTTTACTAAAAACAAAGAACCGGCGGCTACAAGCCCTCCATTTAATGTAGTATTAGGACCAACCATTGCATTTTGAACCGAGTTGCTAATTAATAGTATAAATACAAGATCAATCACTGAAAGCTGTGCTAATTCTTTTTTCCCAAAAATTCGAATTGCAATAATCATAAAAGCATAAACACAAATTGTCCTGAGTACAATTTCGATAAAAGGGTTATTTATAAAACTCATATAATGTATATTTAAATAAACTGAATCATTTTAGTTACGTAAATTACATAATGTTTATATGAATTAATCACTTAATTCAATACAATCACTTATTTTTAACCTACAAAATCATATAAAAATGTCAACAAAAATCACCATTAACAATAATGGTTCTTTAAAAGTAGAAGGGGACTTTACCATTGTAGATAGAGAGGGAAATCAATACGACCTAGCAGGCCGAGAAGTGGTAGGACTTTGTCGTTGTGGATTAAGTAAAAACAAACCATTCTGCGATGGTGCACATAACGGGCAATTTGAACATGAGGCAAAAGCTTTTGCTTTACCACCTAAGAAAACTACATAACTTATAAATGTTTGCAATACATTTTGGTTTTGAAAAATCAAGTGAAGCGTAAGCATAAAGTAGGTAGGAATGATAAACTAAATAGAACTAGTCAAATTGCATGCGTAAGTTATTAAAATTAATTGATCAGTTGGCCCTGCAAATCCCCAATGCAGATAGGATGAACCATGATGTTTCAGATGCTAATATAGGCTGGCATATTGAACATAGTTGTTTAGTCATTATTAAAATCGCGGAAACTATTGTAAAGTCTAATCCAAACGATTACACTACTAAGTTTAGTTTTACTAAAATAATGGTCTTTTTAACAGGTAAGTTCCCTAGAGGAAGTGCCAAAGCTCCTAAATCAGTTTTACCTGTTGAAAATATTACTGAGCAACATTTATTAGAAAGTATTGCCAAAGCCAAACAGGCCATCAATGAAATAAAAGAGTGCCATAAAAATCAATTTTTCATGCACCCCATATTTGGAAATTTGAATGTGCGTAATACGTTAAATTTTTATTGTATCCACACTAATCATCACCTTTCAATTATTCAAGATATTTTGAAATAAAAAAACCGACCACATTAGGTCGGTTTTTTTATATTGTAAATTTTATTAATTGTCTTACAATACTATAATTACGATTTCCATTTTTAAGCTTTGATGCTTGCTAAGTCAATTACAAATCGATATTTAACATCCCCCTTCAACATCCTATTATACGCTTCGTTAATGTTTTGCATAGGTATGATTTCAATATCAGAAACAATATTATGTTCAGCACAGTAGTCTAACATTTCCTGTGTCTCTTTCATACCTCCAATACAAGAACCAATCACACTTCGACGGTTTGTAATTAAAGAGAATGGGCTCACTTTTGGAGTTTCTGTAGGCAAGCCTACGACCATTAATTTACCATTTAAAGCCAATAAATTTAAATATTGTGTGTAATCATGATTGGCTGAAATAGCATCTAAAATAACATCAAAGTAATTATTATATTTTTTCATAGCATCCTCATCGGTACTCAATAAAAAGTGAGTAGCCCCTAATTTTTTAGCATCTGCTTCTTTATTAGGAGAAGTACTTATCACAGTTACCTCTGCGCCAAATGAAACTGCAAATTTTACACCCATATGACCCAGGCCTCCCAATCCTACAATAGCTACTTTCATTCCTTTTTTCACACCAGCAAAAACCAATGGTGAATAAGTAGTAATACCTGCGCAAAGCAATGGCGCTACTGCAGGCAAATTTAATTTTTCAGAAATATGAAACACATAATGGTCGTTTACCACAATTTGAGTTGAGTATCCACCCATGGTAATACCAGAACCGTCTCTTTCTTGAGCGTTATAAGTGCCGGTCATTCCTTCTTCACAATAGTTTTCTAAATCTTGATGACAACTCGCACAATGCTTGCAACTATCTACCATTACACCCACTCCTGCTAAGTCACCCGCCTTAAATTTTGTAACATCGCTTCCTACACTAATTACTTTACCAACAATTTCGTGTCCTGGAACCATAGGATAAATAGATCCACCCCATTCGTTTTTTGCCTGGTGTAAATCACTATGACAAACGCCACAATACAAAATTTCAATTTGCACATCACTTTTTCCAACCGCACGACGATTAAAGGAGTATGCTTCTAAAGGTGTAGTTGCAGACATTGCTGCAAATGAATGAGTAGGTAACATGTATTTATATTTTGTTAAAGATAATCCTTTATTTTTTGACTTTGGATTTAGCTAAAAGTTTTAACTCTACTTCCTTTAGTCTAAATTTCACCATGTCTTGAATCAATTTTACGGGAAATGGTTTATCGATAGGAAATTGAATAGCTCCTTTGGAATAATTAAAACCTTTTTCGTCCAATTGCTTTTTAAATGCTTCGATAGGTTTTGAAGTGGGATAAAATCCATAATGGTTTTTGGCAACAGCGAAGTATACTAAATTTTCACTTTGTTTAAATGCAGGCATTTGATAGCTAATACATTCTGTTGCTTTCGGAGCAATTTTTTTAATGATGGTTCTTAATTTTTCAAGACCAGCTTGCTTATCTTTTTCTTGAATTTTGATATAATCATCAATTGTCACAAACGTCGTTTTAATTTGTTTCATAAATTATTTTAAGTCATAATTTGTGCCTAAATTTAATGATCCTCTTAAATTTATCAAAATAATGATTCAGCCTTCAACTATACAATTTTTAAAGTCATTGCATAAAAACAATAACAGAGAATGGTTTTTGAAAAACAAATCAATCTATGATGCTGCTAAGGATAACTATTTAGACTTTGTTGAGGAAGTATTATTAGGTATTCGAAAATTTGACCCTACATTGAATGAGTTAATGCCTAAGCAATGCGTATTTAGAATTAATCGTGATGTTCGCTTTAGTAAAAACAAGGAGCCCTATAAAAATAACTTTGGAGCGAGTTTCAGTAAAGGAGCCAAAAAAATTAATGCCGCGGGTTATTACTTTCATTTAGAACCAGGAGCTTCCTTTATGGGGGGCGGTCTATGGATGCCAGAGGCACCCGACTTGCAAAAAATTAGACAAGAAATTGACTACTCTTTCAAGGAATTTAATAGGATACTTAATAATACAAAATTCAAAAACACTTTTGGCACCTTGACTTCGGAAGCAAAATTATCAAGACCACCTAAGGGTTATGACATTGATAATCCAGCCATTGAATTTTTAAAATTAAAAAGTTTTACCGCTATTGTACCCATTGCGGATAAGGATGTATTGGACGTTAATATAGTGAAACAAAGCTTGAACGTATTTAAAACACTATCACCACTGGTACAGTTTTTAAATAGAGCGATCGATTAGTAATAAGTTTTTGCTAAAAAATTTGACAAAAAACTTATTGTGTACTACTTCCTTTATTTTATAATTTCTATTGAATTAAAAACGGGTTAGACCATTTCTTGTCAGTATAAACATTTGTGCCACCCAGGGTTTTGATGAATGCAACTAATTGTGCAACCTCAGTTGATGTTAAATTTAATTTATTTGGGATACCGTCTGCTCTTAATCTGTTATCTAAATTATTGTTTGCTCTGATGGTGGGAATATTATTGTAATGTCCAATTACATCTTCTAAGCTTGTAAACTGACCTGTATGCATCATTCTAGTATTAAGCGTGCCATCTGCTTTTACTAAATCCCTAAGAGAAGGTGACCTGGTATTATCTGTTTCAATGCCTGAGCTTCCTATGATACCTACAATTCCATTATTTCTGCTATTAGGATCTATATCAAATTCAGGTGCTCTATGACAACCATTACAACCTGCTCCACCTGAAATTCTATTTCCTTTTCCATCAAAAACAGGCTGGGTTAAGTACAGTGCTTTACCCGCATTTTCAATAGGGGTAAAGTTTGCAAATAAATTTGCATTATTATTTGTTTGTAATCTACCAGTATCAAATTTTGAATCAAATGATTGAATACTTCTTACAAATTGTGCAAGTGATTCTTGTAATCTAGATTCTGTAACAATCGTGTCTCCATATATAAATTTAAAAATTTCTTTGTAATAGTTTATTCTAGAAAGTTTGATTAAAAGGGAATCTAAATTGCCGCGACCTGCCCCTCCACTAAAGCCCATTTCAGAATGATCTTGAATAGGTATGGTGGTTTGAATTTCTAAACTGGCTGCACGCTCATTCCAAAAAAACTTTAATTCATTTGAAAATCTAGCATTAACTAATCGCATGGCATGCCTAACCGTTAAACCACCATCTACACCACTACTCACTAGTGCAGTATCACTAAATGCAAAAGCTTGTTTATGGCAACTTGCACAAGATATTTTATTATTGGTACTTAAATTTTTATCATAAAACAATATTCGGCCTAAAGTTGCTTTTGAATTCTTTATCGTGTCAGTTCCAGAATTGTCATTTGTTATATAATTAGGTTTACTTTGATTCGCGTAGTTACTTAAATTTGAAAAATCAATATTTGAACCAAAGGCTGCTTTGGAAGCAGCAAATGGGTCAAATGCATTATTACTAATTGTTGAAATGGTCGACATATCCATTTTTGTACAGCTACTTATAATTGTGATAAGTAGAAAATAGACAACTGTAAATTTTATTGCTTTCCCCATATAAAATAATTAATGTAAAGTTTTATGCTTGTTTGACAATAGGATTTGGTCGAAGTTTAAGCGTTAACAATACTTTAGGGTTTAAAATCAACAATGATATTTAGTCCAAAATATATTTTGAAGCTAGTTCATTAAAGGTTGCCACCTGTTGTTGAATCCAGTTTTGGTCTTTATTTAATTCCTTAGACATAACCATTGCTACGCTTGGGGCTACTTGCATAGCCAAGCGCGCATCTAAATATAAAAGCCGAATTCTTCTGGATAAAATGTCTTCCAAATTTGTTGCCATTTGATGCCTAACCGCATACACAATTTCAGCTAATTGATAAGGATAGTCAGCGTGAATTGGATGGGCATATTCAGAATTAGATTCAATTATACTTTTGATTATATTTCGTTTTTCAACTGACAAATCAATAGACAAGTTAGCCGTTACACAATTTTTTTTAGGAAGTTTTCCCACAAAGGCCGCATTATTAATAGCATGAATAGCCATTTTACGATAGGTAGTCCATTTGCCACCAATTATGCTTACCAAACCTGACAAGGATATATGTAATGCATGCTCCCTTGAAACACCCGATGTATTGCCTTTGTTTTTTGTACTTATCAATGGTCTTAAACCCACAAAAATAGTGTTTACATCAGCTCTTGTTATTTTTTGTGTGCCATATCTATTTATGTGTTCAAGTACAAACTTAATTTCTTCTTCAAGTGCCTTAGGTTCAATATTACTTTTTTCAATGGGCGTATCGGTTGTACCCACAATTACTTTACCATACCAAGGAACAGCAAATAATACACGACCATCGTCTGTTTTAGGTATCATCATAGCAGTTGAACCTTCAAATAAATTTTTATTAATTACAAAATGTATGCCTTGTGATGGCGTGACAAAATCTTGTTGATTTTTATCATCCATTTCAACGACTTCGTTTGTGAATGCCCCTGTTGCATTGACAACTGCTTTTGCATGTACCTTATAAATATTTTGGGAGTAAGTGTCCATTACTTCAAGACCTGTAATTTTATCATTGTCTTTAATAAAGCCTACAGCCTTGCAATAATTAATAATGGTAGCGCCCTTCTTTGCTGCAGTTCCTAATATTTCAATACATAAATTACTATCGTCAAATTGACCATCATAATACAATACACCACCAAATAATTTATTTGTATTGATCGAAGGTAATTGTTGAATTGTTTGTTTCTTATTTAGCAATTTTGTTTTTCCTAAGGATAAGCTTCCTGCTAATACATCATAAACTTTAAGTCCAACGCCATAAAATATTTTCTCCCATAAACTATAAACTGGAACTATGAAAGCTTGTGTTGAAGTTAAGTGCGGCGCATTTTTTAACAACCTCCCTCTTTCTCTTAGTGCTTCAAAAACTAATTTAATATTTCCTTGTTGTAAATACCTAACACCACCATGCACTAATTTTGTAGATTTACTTGAAGTACCTTTTGCAAAATCATATTGCTCAATTAACAAAGTTTTGTAACCTCTGCTAGCAGCGTCTAATGCTGCACCAGCTCCAGTAGCCCCGCCCCCAATAATGACTATGTCCCATTTAGTGGCTTCATTAAGTTTACAAATTTGTTCAGCTCTATTCATTGTTTCAAAGTTCTTCTTTTTTATAATACAAACATCCTTTAAGTACAAGATGTTATCCAATAAGTTTCGTTAACTTTGTATCATCATTTAGTTTTTAATATAGGTTCATGCAAAATTTCAACGTTCTCGTATTTTCAGTTTTTTTTAGTTTTACTTTCATGGTAGCAAAGGCTCAGGACACCACTAGCCAAACCCCAAAAAAACACGCAAAAAACATTTTCACATTAGCATTTTATAAGCAGCCAGGAAAGGACTCCATGGTAGATATTATTGATGGGATTTATCGCGTATTTAAGGTGAACAAACAAAGGGGGCAAAATGAATCAGAATATAAAGCACACTTAACTTTAATTCCAAGTGTCGAATATAGTTTGGCAACCGGTATGGCAGCAGCAGTAAAGTCAAGTTATATTTTTGCAAAAAATGCTGGCATACAAAACAAGTCAACCATTTTTGCTGAATTAAAGTATACGCAAAACAAACAAATTGTTTCACAATTGGTTACCAATATTTGGTCCAAAAACGGACAATATAATTTTAACAGCAATTGGTCTTTTCTGAAATTTCCACAAAAGGATTTCGGCTTAGGAAGTAGTAGTAGTTTGAATTTGTTCGATCAGCTAGACTATTCTTACATTAAAATGTATCAATCCATTTTAAAAAGAATCGGGCCCAATTTATTTTTTGGTCCTGGCATAAATTTTGACAATCACTGGCGTATTTCTGATACCACAAGTATACAAAAACCTATCAATGGATTTAATGAATATGGTTACAGTAAGCATTCTAATTCAAATGGTTTTTTGTTAAATTTATTATATGATACAAGGGTTAGCAATGTTAGTCCTGTAGCAAATAGTAGTTACCTTAATATTACTTACAGAAACAATGTTAAATTTTTAGGTAGCGATCAAAACTGGCAATCTGTTATTGTTGACTATCGAAAATATTTAGCTTTTCCACAAACAAGTAAAAATATTTTGGCTTTTTGGACTTACAATCAAATTACTTTGAAAGGGAATCCTCCTTATTTGGATTTACCAAGTACTGCTAATGATACTTATAATAATTTTGGAAGAGGTTATGTGCTAGGACGTTTTAGAGGAGACAAACTATTGTTTGCAGAATCAGAATATCGTTTTGGAATAACTGAGAATGGATTTTTAGGCGGGGTTGTTTTTGCGAATGTGCAAAGCTTATCTTCTCAACCAGGACAACCAATTAAAGGTATTTTAGCAGGTTATGGTGCAGGTATTAGAGTGAAGTTTAATAAACATTCAAATACAAGCGTTGCTTTAGATTATGGAATTGGACAGGGTGGATCCAAGGGAATTTTCATGAACCTTGGTGAAGTGTTTTAAGCTCCAACATATTTTAATAAAACATCCATTAAGCTTCGATCATTCTAATATACAAATCCTCTACCTTTTTTCTAGCCCAAGGTGTTTTTCTTAAAAATTTTAAACTGGATTTAATACTTGGATTGCTGTTAAAGCAATTAATATGAATATGTTGACCCAAATCCTCCCAGCCAAAATATTTTACCAACTCGGTAACAATATATTCAAGTGTTTTACCGTGTAAAGGATCCTTTGAAACTTGTTGCATATGCAATATTAATTAAATTGCCTTGGTCTATGCAAGCACATCGTTATTTTTTAGTGAATAAGCCATATAATATGGTATCTCAATTCGTGAGTAGTCATGATGTGCGCTTACTGGGTGATTTGAATTTTGATTTTCCAGATGGAACGCATGCTATTGGCAGATTGGATCAAAACTCAGAAGGGTTATTATTATTAACGACTAATAAAAAAATTACCAAACTTCTTTTTCAAGGACCTGTTCCTCACAAACGAACTTATTTAGTACAAGTAAAAAATAAAATGAGTGAAGAAACCGCACAACAGCTTTCTACTGGAATTGAAATAAGTGCAAAAACAGGAAGTACATTTAAAACCACACCTTGTGAGGTTAAAATAGTAAGCAAACCAATGGGTTTAACAGCAATTGGAAAGCCATTGCATGAAAAAGTAGTTACTACTTGGTTAACGATTACACTTACTGAAGGAAAATTTCATCAGGTGCGTAAAATGGTAGCGGCTGTTAATCACAGGTGCATTCGATTAATAAGAATAAGTATTGAAGAAATTGAACTTGGATCTATGCAACCAGGCGAAGTGAAAGAAGTGGAAGAGTCCTATTTTTTTCAAAAACTCCTTTTGTAATTTTTGTACAATTTAAAGCAATTAATTTGTTGTGTTTTTTGAACAATTTTCGTGTTTAAAAAGAGATGATGTTGAACTTATTTACACTTAATTATCTTTAATGATTAACATAAAAATGTAAATAATGGTTGCAATAAAAATTTAATATATCGTCATTTCTTTAAAAGCTAACAATCGTTAACACTTTGATGTTCAATTTTTCAAATATTAATTTATTTAATATAATCTCTTTATATTATTAAATAATTGATAATCAATATTTTGCAAAATTTTTTAAAATAGTCTATAAGAATAGTAGAATATTCTTTAATTTTTTGCTATTTTTGCTTCGCGAATTGTTAATAATTTCTTAATTTAGCATCTCGTGTTATACAAGACAAGTTCAGTTTAACAAAAATTAAAACAAGTATGAGAAAAAAACTTTTATGGAGCTTACTTGCATCGTGCCTATTCTTTGGTACTGCATTAGCCCAAAATCCTACCGTGAATGGTAGAGTAACTGACGAAAAAGGAGATCCTATTTCAGGAGCTTCTATTCAAGTTAAAGGTACAAGAACAGGTGCTTCAGCAAACGCTGATGGTACGTTCACTATTAAAGCTGCAAATGGTGCATCTTTAGTAATATCTGCACTTGGATATGAGTCAAAGACAGTAGCTGCTGCTGCAAATGTAACTGTTAAATTAGCCGCTGATGTGAAAGCATTAAGTGAGGTAGTTGTAACAGGATCAGGTGTTGCTACATCTAGAAAAAAATTAGGTATTTCAACAGAATCTATTAGTTCTGCAAAATTACCTATCGTTCCTGCTGCTTCTATCGATCAAGCTTTGATTGGTAAAATTCCAGGTGCGCAAATTTCTAGTATATCTGGTAACCCTGGTGACCAAGTAAACATCGTTTTACGTGGTATCAACTCAGTACAAGGTGGTACTCGTCCATTAGTATTATTAGATGGAGTGGAAGTTCCATTTACTAGTTTAACAACTATTGACTTAACTCAAGTTGATCGTGTTGAGGTAGTTCAAGGTGCTGCTTCTGCTTCTTTATATGGTGCGCAAGGTGCGAATGGTGTTATCCAAATTTTCACTAAGCGTGGTCAAAAAGGTAAAATCAACGTGAATGTTTCTTCTAGCTATGCGGTAAGTACATTCATTAATTCTGGTGATTTTGGTAAAGCAAAATTACACGGATATTTAACCGATGCTTCTGGTAACATTATTTCTCAAGGCGCGAGTGGTGGTTATGCAGCTGGTGCTCCATTAAAATCTGACCCTGTATTAGGATCTATTTTAGGTTCTGCTACTTTGGCATATCAATATGGTAGTAACGTTGCAGGTTTAACAGGTACAATTCCTGGTTTAACACAAAACTATACTCGTTATGGTATATTGGATCCTAGAAACCAATATAACAAGCCTTATGTTGGTTCATTACAATACCATGATCATTTCGCTGAAATTTTCCAAGACGCAACTACTCAAAATAATTCCATCAACATTAATGGTGGTGGTGATAAAAATGACTTTAGCTTGACTGTTTCAAACAATCATTCTAATTCACCTTTCTTAAGAAACAATGGTTTCTTAGACAGAACTAACATTACTGCAAATATTGGTGCTGAAATTTTCAAAGGTTTCACTATTCGTTCAATTACCAATATCGCTTACACTTCTAATACAATGCACCCAGGTTTAGGCGCACCAGGTGGACAAGGATTCGGATATGGTACTGCAAATGCTGGTGTGGGTGATATTTATGGTTTCTTAAATACATCTCCTTTCTTAAGTATCTCTGATACAGTAGCTGGTGGTAAACACCCAGTTTATCAAAAAGCAAGTTTTGCTTCAGTGAATGCGGGTAACCCTTATTATAAAGTAGACTATTCTAATGGTAACAGTAAAAAGTATGATATCATTCAAAACTTTGAAGCTAACTACAAAATCAACAAAAACTTTACTTTAAATGCGAAGTATGGTGTTAGCTATAAAAACGAAAATGATGTTTGGACTTATTACAACCAATCATTAGACGAAAGTTCAATTTATTATGATAGTTGGGCAGGTCCAGGTCCTGATAATACAGGTTCTATCAATAACTATCAATATAATTTGACAAAACAAAACTTTACTGCTAACGCAGTAGCTACAACTGATTTTGAAAGAGATTTTGGTTTGAAAATTCCAATCACTACTTCAACTTTAGTAGCTTTTGATTATCGTAAAAACCAATACAAAGAGTTAGATGGTTATGGTTACTCATTGCAGTTAAACCCTCCATTTAGCTTGACTTCTGCTCAAGATAAAAACTACAGCTATGACTATCAAGAAACATTTGTTACTTATGGTTATGTAGTGGATCAAAAAATTGACTGGGCTAACCACGCTGGTATTACCGGTGGTTTTAGAACTGACTATTCTTCTGCATTCGGTGCAGGTTCTAAACCATTCACTTTCCCTCACTATAATGGATATGTGAATTTAGAATCATTCAAATTCTTTGATAAATTAAGTAATACTATTACTGCATTTAAATTACGTGCTGCATATGGTCAAGCGGGTATCCAACCAGGTACTTTTGACCGTTACCCAGTATTAAACTTACAAGCAACAGGTAACGAAGTTGCATACACAAACCAGTCTTCAGCAAAAAATCCAAACTTAGATGTGGAGGTTTCAACTGAAACTGAATTTGGTACTGATATCAGTTTAGGTTTATTAAAATCAGGTAACTGGTTTAGAAGCTTAAATACTTCATTTACTTATTGGAAGCGTAACACTGATAATGCGATTTTTGCTCAAAACGTACCGCCAAGTACTGGTGGAACAAGTTTATTGACAAACGCAATTGCATTGTCTTCAAACGGTATTCAATTTAGCTTAAGCATTCCAGTTTTATCTACTAAGAATTTTAACTGGGACTTCACAACTAACTGGGGTAAACAAACTTCTATGATTGATAAAGTAGAAGGTGGTGATATACCATTGTTGTCTTATGCTGGTTCTACAGGTTTAGCATTAGCTGCTGGTCGTAAGATTGGTGAGTTATATGGTTACAAAGGATTAACAAGCGTTGGCGAATTAAGAGCTGATGGTAAAACTCCATTTATCGCTCCAGCTGATCAATCTCAATATGAAATTGTAAACGGTAAAGTGGTTAACACACTAACTAAAGCAATGTACTTCTCTGATGAAGCAACTTCTTTAGGAGATCCTAACCCTACATTTACTTCTTCATTCATCAACAACTTTACATTTAAGCAAGCAATTACTTTTGGTTTCCAATTTGATTGGATCCAAGGTGCTCACTTATATAACCAAACTAAAGAATGGATGTTCCGTGATGGTATCAGCAGTGATTTCACTAAGCCTATTACTATTGGTGGTCAAACTGGTGCTTGGACTGCATACTATGCAAGTGCTTACTATGCATTAGGCGCTACTGCAAAAGGTGTTGGTAACAACGTTACTAAAGACTTCTTCTACTATGACGCTTCTTTCGTTAGATTAAGAAACGTTTCTGTAGGTGTTGACTTTGCTAAACTTACTGATGTGAAGTGGGCTAAAAAAGCACAGTTGGTATTGAGTGGTCGTAACTTGTTAACCTTTACTAAATATGATGGTTTAGATCCAGAAATTAGTTCAGGTGCATCTAACTCTTCTTATGACAGAGGTGTTGACCATAGCACGATTCCAAATATGAAGTCTTTCCAAATTTCATTAAACCTTGGATTCTAATTCTAACCTAAATTAAAAAGTATAACAGATGAAAAGA
>Ga0114975_10001926_pt1 | contig 14402 bp, 13 predicted proteins | sample S_130626_EF_Meta_FD_87031 | JGI IMG/M metagenome (GOLD analysis project Ga0114975, IMG submission 87031) | Freshwater microbial communities from Lake Simoncouche, Canada to study carbon cycling - S_130626_EF_MetaG | ecosystem: Environmental > Aquatic > Freshwater > Lake | place: Lake...
AATCCATTAGATGTATTTAAATAATAATCATTGTATACACCATCATTAGGATCAGGTTCTGTAACACCACTTAACCAAGCAGTTCCATTTAATCCTTGTTGTCCTTGTAATCCCTGTGGACCAGTTGGTCCTGGAGGACCTATTGGTAATTCTGAGTTATAGCAATTTGACATATTTTTGTAGTTTTATTTTATTTTTTATAATACTCTTTTTACAGATCTAACTTCAAAATGAGGTACATTTATAGCTGGAGTAGAACTATCATCAGCAGAAGCAATAATAAATTGATTATTTGCCCAAGTATTAGATATTAATGGTGATGGAAGACTGGGAAATTGTATAACATTATCTAATGTAATATCTGTAATATAGTCACTAACTGTATTTTTATATGAAGTTAAAGAACTACCTCCTTGTGAAATTGTCCATTTTGCTCTAACTCTAAATCTATTACCTCCAACTCTTTGTACTTTACAATCTACTTCTATTACACCATTTTCTCCTACAACACCAGTATATGGTATTGGTCCAAATTGAGTTATTATTGTTGAACCAACAGCAGTATTACTATCTAATATTCTAAGGTAGCAAGTAAATGGATCTATTTCAACATCTTCAGCAACTTTAAATACTCCTTGTATTTCTAAAACATCATCATTAGTTGTCATATAACTGCTTAATACACCTATAGATGTTTTTTTATCATTTAATCCACCTAATCCAAGTGTATTACCTCCCCAAGTTGCATCTATAATATTAGGACCTGCAACTCCTTGAGGTCCTTGAGGTCCTTGAGGACCAGCTACTGTAGAAACAGGCCCTTGTACTCCTTGTGGTCCAATAGTACCTGAAGGTGTAACATTTGAATTATTTGAAACAGTAAGTGTTGGAGCCACAAAAGTTACACCTGGAATTGTCCAATTTAATCTAGTAATATATAAACTAGTATTATTAGGTTTACTTATAACTCTATAAAAACCTCCTATATTTGAAGCATCAAATGATATATAAATAATTTGATTTATAGCAGCCCAAGTAGAATCTACAACATTAATTGTTGCAAATGAATTTACTGTATTATTAGCATTTAATGGTTGTGTAAATTCATTAACTAAATTAGTAAATGAGTTTAATCCATCATCACCATCATCACCACTAGAACCAGTAGTTCCTGGGTTACCTTTAATACCTTGTGGTCCTATTGGACCTACAGGCCCTCTTGGTATTGTTGTTGAATTGCAGTTACAACTGCCTGAACATGAACACATATTTTATATTTTTATTTTAGTTGTTAGTATTATATTGAATTTGAACAGAAAAAGAACCAGCATCATTAACTCTAATTCTTGCATTACATGTTTTTTCTCCAACATTACTATTAATTCTTTGTTGAATAATTTGACTATTTGTATTATGTAAATTTATTAATCCAACAACATCGTATAAAGAATCAAAATTATATGTAGGATCAATAGGTAATGTAAAATTAAAATCAGCTGTGCTAAATCCTACTTCTAAAGTAAATGTACCTGTAAAAGAAGCAGTAACAATATCACCAATTTGAATATAATAACCTGATTGAAATATTACTAATTCATTATCTATAGATGGTGTCCATACTCCTGAACTGTAAGATACATTAAGTCTAAGTTTATCTTCTGGATTACCTGCTCCTGCAAAATCACTTCCATCTGCAGCAAATGCTATTACAGGATTTAATGGATCTGTATTATCTACAATATCTCCAGTAACAGATGCAATACCTGAACCTGGAGGAACTTCTTGTAACTCTGTTATAGCGTCTACAATAATATTTAAATGCCCAAATCTTGCAATATTTGCATCATTAGGAGTTCTAATTGTAGGATCTAATCCTGTATTACCTAGTTCAAATTTTTCCATAGCTTAACTGCAGCCACAACCACAACCACCAGTTGTAGATGTACCACATAATTTTTGAAGTTTGTTTAATAGTTTAGTAAACTCTGCAGTACCTAAAGATTCTGCAGTAGCTTTTAATGCTTGCAAAATACCATCTGCAAGTAAAAAATCTTCATAAGCTTGTGAATCACAATCATTACATAATTCTGCTGCAACTGCTGCTGCTTTATTAGCAACACAACAAGCTACATTACAATATACTACCAAAGTAGTATCTACAGTGTATACTTCATTGTCACTATCTGTTATAGTATATGTGATAGTATAATAACCATCGGATAAATTAAAATTACCTGCGCTATTTGTAGGTGTATATTGATATAATTCAAATTCTGGAAATATAGAATCTTGTATTTTATTTAACACATTAACTGAAGTTGCTTCACCACCATTTAATGATATACTAATAATAGCTGCAGCAACGTATGGAGAACCATTTATTTGGTTTTTCCATAATGTAGCATCATCATTCCAACCATAAAGGTTATTAGGATTGTTGTAAAACCCAGTAGTGTCGTTAAATGTTATACCTGTGCATCCATTAAGACAAGCAGATATTGTTGGTATAAATGCCATAATTATTATAGGTTTTATTTTAAACAAAAATAGTGAAAAACCTAATTCGAAAACTAGGTCTTTCACTATCCTTATCTAGAGATTAATTATTATAATCCTGATCCATTAGGAAACTTAGCAAGTAACCATTCACTAATAATGCTTAAGAAATTTGCACCTTGACCACTTGCAACATCTTCAAAGTAAGTAATTACTTGACCTCTGTTTTCACCTGCACCAATTAAAGATGGAAGTCTATCTAACCATCCAATTACAAGTGGAGTATACTGTACATCAATAGCATCTTGCTCACGGAACAATGGTGGAACTTGATCAACAAATACTTGACCTTCATCACCCCAAGAGATATACTCATCATTAGCAACTTGCTCATAAACAGCAATACCATCTTCTGCAGCAGTTGTAGTAACTACAGAGTTAGTAAATCCTTCAAGAAAAGTATTAAATCTAACTTTGTCATATTGTCTCCAACGATTAACATCATATTTTTGTCTGATACCTGTAATTTTAATACCCCAATTTGCACCAAGACCAGCAATAGTTACTACTTCCATAGCAGCATTTAAAATTGTTGCTGTATCTCCTTGGTATACTGTATCAAGAAGAATAGTATTTGTAGTAGTATTAATTGATGCTACTTTGTAAACAGGATCTCCAGGAGTTAATCCATTTACTCTAAGATAATCACCAGCAACTACGTTAGAAGGATCTGTTCCTGCATAAGTAACTTTTTTTGAATATCTAGTAAAAGAAAAACTTGTTGGAGCACCAGTAATTGCTGTACCACCACCTGAATTTACAAGTTCAGATTTAACTCTCCAATCAGTAGTTCTGTTAGGGCGGAAATTTGCAACTAATGAATTTACAAGTCCATTAGCAACTTCTAACTGAGAAGCAGCACCACTTGATTGGTAAGTACCATACTTGTAATTTGCAGGACGTTTACCATACAAGAAAGCATTTGGTACGTGTTCTAACTTAATTAAAAAGAAATTGTTATCTGTGTCATCCATAGAACCAGCAGTACCATTCCATCCAATGTAAGATACTTGTTCAACAGCAGGTTCTCCTGATACACCTGTAAAAGTTACAATACTAGGTAAAGTAAGAACTACTTGTTGTAAAGGATTATTAGCACCACGATCTTTGATAATTTTAATTTTATCAAAATCAAGTACTGTAGTACTATCTAATATTTCATTTGACATATTAGCAACTACTATTTTACCAGTACCAATTGAACCTGGTGTAACTGTAGCACCTGTAGTAACAATTGCTGCTCCAGAGGGTACAATGAATACACTCTTGATATTATTTTTTGAATCTAAAGCCATTTTTTTAAAATGTTAATTTGTTGTTGTTTTGTTTTACAAATATATAAAATATTTATTCTAAATTCTCTGCACTTAGTTGGTTAGCAGGTATCTGTTCTCTCACTGCTGCAGAGAGTAATTTTACAGCGATGTCACAGATACTTTGATGTGATATGGGGTCTAATTTACAATTAACTTGTGAACTAGGGTTGGATAAATTAATTTGAATATCTTCAGGATATTTAATATATCTCATGTAATAATTAGTAATAGTTTCATTAGGATTAGTACTGTATATAATACCATGTATTTTTCTTTCTTGAGTTAAAGAATTATAAGTTACACTTTGAGTACCATGTTCTAATCTCCATAAAATACCTTCAGTACCATCAGTCCAAGGTTTTTTATAAGGGTTAGAAAAATTTAAATTATACTCATCATGAGATATTGGTATTGTCATAATCCTATTATATGTAGATGTAGTACCACACTGCTTAGTGTTAGTAGTACAACCTTCATAAATAGGTAACATGCAATCAACTGGAATTGCCCAGAGAGTTTCTCCAGGCAATATACCAGTTTGTTGGTTGTCGGGTAATTTTATAATAGGAGGATTTGCATTTCCACTATCTTTTACTAATGATGATAGCTCTTGTATTCTAATTTCAGTTTCCTCAAAACCCTCCATGTTTCTATTACTCTTAGGGTTGATTCTCTGTAATACATAATACCATTGAGCCTTTGTTAGAATAATGCTTGCTTCAGGGTCAACAAACCCAGGAGCACTTTGTGAGTAAAGTGCATCATATGTTACAAGGACATTATCCCACATTTCATTAGCTGTCATACACCAGATTGTTCTTTAAGTCTTTCTACAATAGCAAAGTTTTCTGAGTCATTAATGAATTTAATTGCATTCACTTGTGGACCAATATCTTTACCATCTAGGAATTGATAAGTTTTTTCTTTAGTTAAAATCAAAGCACCATTTTTTAAAGCTTTCATTAATAATAATTTTGCATCTTTATTAACATCATTAACTACTTTTAAGAATTGAGCAGGTGAATCATTAACGAGTTTTCCAACATAGGCAAACACATAATCATAGTTTGTAGTATTACTAATTCTTGAATCATACAGCCACATAATTTCTTTTAGTTGTTCAATATCTGCTTTAACTCTTGCAAACCAAGAATATGCTTCTAGTTTTACATTTAATTCTTCTTTTTCTTGTATCTCAGCAACTTCTTGATCTACTATCATAAATCTGTAAGTACGCTTTTTGTTTTTCTCAGAAGGTGATGGAGCCACCACATTCTTGTTTAACATTAATACTTTATATTTTAGCATATCCATTGGAAGATTTAAATCCAAAGTATTTGCTTCATTTCTCAATTTAACTGTACCATTTTTTTGCCAAAATGTATCAGGAAAACGGTTACCTTTTTCATCAGTTTTATACTTAGTGATATCAAGGTCTCCTTTATTCATTCCTAACATTCTTTCAAAGAAATCCTGTTCAGTAATTTCATCATCAGGAAACTCAGGAGTTCTAACTTTCTTGATGTTGTCAAGTGGTCTAATATATAAACCTGTCTTTTTACTTACTGGTACTGACAAATAAGTGAGTGCAGTATTAAACTGATAAGAACCATTAGTTTTATCTTTACCATCTTCACTGATTTGATATTTGTGTCCCCAACTATTGGGTCTTACAATTGGTACAACTTTAACCACCTTATCTATAAAGAAGCTTTCTAGTGGTGTAGTCATTGTGTCTGTGTCATTAATCTTTTTAGCCATTTTCTTATTTTTTACAAAGGTATAAAATAAAGGAGGATATATTTCAACCCTCCTTTATGTTAATATATTTATTAAACTAGGTTGTAACGGAAATCCACTACTTTTGTTGGATCAGTAATCATCATTCCACCCCACATCATTCTGTGAATTTCATAACCATCAGATCTAGATACTGCCATTGAAGGAGAACCTTTACCTGCAGGTGTGAATGGATCACGCATACCTGGGATATAACGGAATACAGATGGTTGACCTTTTACAGATACTCTCTTAATTCCTGATTCACCACCAAAATCCATAGCAATCATTCTGCGAGATTCAGTAGTTCCACCTTCTGGGTGAGTCTCAGGGAAAAGAACTTTATCATCAAACATTGGACAATACATTAATTCAAATGTAATACCATTGATTGAATAGTATTTAGTAAACTGGAAACCAGCAGAAAGTGGCTTAGGAATACCATTAAGTTTTCCACCATTTTCTTTGTAGATAGAAGTATCATTACTACGACCTGGACCATTACCTAAGCTATTAGTAATCATTAATTCAGTACCACCTTTAGCAAGTACAGCTCTGTGGAAATCACGAATACCATATTCACCTGTACACAAAGTAACAACACGATTACCCATTTCAATTCTACCAATAGATAGATCCAAGAATACTTCAGTTAAGAAATCTAAGTCAAGAGTTGAATAATAGTGAATGTTAGATGGTGCAATTTGCTCAAATAAACCAGCACCTGATTCCAATGGATATTTACCAGAAGCATCTTTGTTCAAGAACAAATCTTTTTCTGTAAAGTTGTGTAGACCATAAAAGTGCATAACTACGTTAGCAACTTCAGCTTGGTACATAGCTACCATATCAAGGTAGTTAATCCAAACTTTTTCTTGCTTACCATCAAGCCCAGGGAAAGAGAACTCTAATGGGTAGTTTTTACCTTCATTAATCATGTTACCAGGAACTTCATACTCAAAACGCTGCATAGTAATGCGGTTTCTCATTCTGAATGGTGAAGTGAAATTAGGCTTCTGACCACGGCTAGAAAGTGTAGATGGTGCTACGTTGAAAAACTTAGCCCAACGCTGACCAGGCTCAAGTTCATCTGAAGGAACAGAAAGTGTTGGATCTGATGTCAAAAGTTCTACTTCATACTCATAGTTAGTACCTTTAGGTTTAACAGAGATTACACGTAGTAAATATTCTGCTTTGTTACCTTTCAAGATGTTATCTGGCTCAAAATACTCTTCACCAAATACCATGTAAAAAGCTGCAACTCCTGCACCTAATTCACCTGCTTGAGCAGCAGTAGTATTAGTAGCATCATAAGCTTCTAACAAAGGAATATTTTTATCATGTTGACCTTGGAGCATCCACTCATAGTAGTTATTTTCTTCAACTTCCACAGTTGGAAATTGGTTAAGGAAGTCAAACATCGCATTCTTCAAATTTGTTCTGAAAATCTGGTGAATGGTGTTAGTTACAAGCTGTGGTCGCTTCATGTATAAAGCTCCCAAATTATTTGCAGTTACTAGACCGTTGTAATCTTTGGCTGCGTATTTCTGTAGTTGAAATAATTGCATGGTTTTATTTATTTATTTTTAAGGAAATGTTCAAGTGAGGATAACACATCAGATTCTTTTTCAGATATATTATTACTCAAGTTTGAGCCTGATCTAAATGCAGCTTTTTTTAATCTGTCATCAATAGATCTTGATACTTTAGTTTCCGCTAATCTCATGAGTTTAGTTAAGTCAGGTTTAAGATTACCTCTTTCATCTGTATTAAATAAACCAAGTTCAGTCAGATAATGCAACTGCATTCTAAAAGCTTCAGGATTTTTTCTTGACAAGGCTGCTACTTTGTTTAATGGTTGTTTATTTTCGTCATATGCAACTGTTTCTGTCATTGACTTATACAGTTGGTCTTTCATTTTATCAGTAAGTGCAACTCCTTTGAAAATCTCTGGAGTTTGTGTTATTGCTGCTTTAAGAGCTTGAAGCCTTTGTCCAGCTTCTTGTTGTCTACGTTGAGCAATATATTGTTCTTCTTGCTTTTTAATATGAATTTGTTTTTGAGCTTCTTGATTTAATGATTGAGCTGCTTCTAAACCTTCATCAGCTAATTCATCTAAATCTCTAGCTCTTTGTACATACTTATTAATTTTTTCTGCTGAAAATCCTTTTGTTCTAAGAAGTTCTCTGTAAAGATATTCTGCTTTTGCAGGATTACTTTCAAGTTCATTTTTAGTAATATTAGAATAATCTACAATTTTACTACCAATATCAGTTGCTGAATCTTCATCTAACCCATCCATAAATAACTGGAACTGAGTTCTCATTTTAGCTGGCATTTCAGATACAACTTCTTCAAAGATTTTTAAACCTCTTTTAAAGTCACGTCTTTCCATTAGATATTTAAAACTCTCAGGAGAACCATCAAATTCAAAATTATCATCAGTTTCAAAATCTTCATCATCAAATAAACCTTCAGATTTTAACTGTTCAGCTAAAACTTTATATAAAGGCTCATCTTCTTTATCATCATCTTTTAAAGAACTATCAATATCAGCAGGTGCAAAATCTTTTGCTTTCTGCTCAATACTTTTACCATCTTCATCTTCATCTGAATCACTTATCAGATTAGAAAGCTCTGTGTCAAAATCAAAATCACTACTTTCAACAACATCTTTTATCAAGTTCTTGTCTGAAGAGTTATCAATTGTTTCTACCCCATCACCTTCTGGTCCACCAAATTCGGGGGAATAATACTTATTTACTTTCATTTTTCTTATTTGTTTACAAAATTATGTTTATTAATTCTTATCTTATTGTTATGTAAGCTTATTCTATATAGCTTATTTCTTGTCATATTTATTCTTATTTTCTTTAGCAATCTTTAGAGCAGTATCTGCTTTAAGCTCTTCAATCTCTTTTTTAGAAGTAATTTCTTTTTCTTTAACAACTAATTTTTTTCTTTCAATTTCATTCTTTTGTTTATCTACAGAATATTTTAATTGATGTTCTTTATCTTTTTGTACTTGCTCATAAGTTTGCTTTTGTTGTTGTAAAGCAATCTTACTTTGTTCTAATACATCAGGTACCATATTCTCATTTATATCTTGGTCTTGAGCAAAGCCCATAGCTCTAAGAGTTTCAATTTGAATTTTATTATCTCTATCTAATTGTTTATTAACATCTTCTCTATCAAGTTTAGCATACTCAAGTTGTAATGCTTGTGCTTGAAGTTCAGCTTGTTGTTGTGCAAGTTCTTTCTGATGTTGCTGCTCAGCTTGTTGTGCTTCTTGTTGTTCTTGAGCTGCTTTATCTTGAGCTTCTTCTAGATATCTAGCCAAGCTTGATATACTATCTTTCTTATAGATTTCAATAAGATCTCTAAACTTAATCTGACCTGTTTGCATACCTGCATGAGCCAATTGATTAAGTGCTTGCATAAGTTCTTGAGTGTTTGGACCATCATCTATATGGATATCATATTCAGATTCAGTAAATTCATCATAACTATCAACTACTTCAGCCATCATATCATCACCCACATATTGTACTTTTTTAGGGTTTTGTTTCCAAACATACTTAGCAACTTCAAGTAACCTTTGCATACAATCTCTTTTAAATGAGTTATGTAAAGAGAAATACTTTTCAGTCATTGAGTTAGATGCTGACCATCCCATATTAGATGTACCTACATTGGCATCACCTTTAATATCACCTTGTCTATATTCATTAACTCCAGATATCAAATCCATCTGTGATTTAATGAACCCAATAAGATTAACGTGTTGTGTAATATAGTTACCCATTTCAAGGTTAATACCTTGTGCTGACATTTGATTAAAAGTACCTGCAGATTTACCTTGCATTGGTCCTTTAATTACTTCATTAGTTGGGTCTAAGAATAAAATGTTAGTTGCTTCTGCATACTGCAACCATTTCAAAGGATCCCACTCTGATGGAATCATACTTACATTGATTCCTAACATTGGGCCTTTGTATTTTGATAAGGCTAGGTTTAATCTGTGGAAATAAATATCATAAAGGTAATCCATTGGTTTAATGTTGTCCATAAAAGACATTACCCTTGAATTATTAGTATTACAATAAATACCTACATAAGGTGGTTTACTTTCTGATAAATTAGCCATACTCCTTGATTGATAAGGGATTGGTCTAATTTTTACATAAATATCATTTGCTATTTTCGTTCCTTCCCACCACTCATTAATCCATAACCAATCTACTGTTTCACCAGCATCTTTATCTAATGTGTAATACTCGTCTACAATCTTTTCTTGTTGGCTACCATCATCATCATAATACTTTACTTTACCAATCTTTCTTCTTGACTTCCAGCATACACGCATAATTCTGACGTTTCCTCTTTGATCGTATGCTCCTCCAAAATAATGTGTAGCAATCTGATTGGGTACAAACAATTCCCCTGCTGTATACCCAAATCTCTCTTCTACTGTAATATCCCTATTATAAGCCATTTGAATACCACCAGTTTTCATACTGTTGTATTCTTTACTCTGCTCTAGTGTATCTATCTCATCTTTAGTAAGTTCTGTGTGGTAGTAATCTACTACCTGACCTACTGACATCATTGTGTATTCTACAATCCAATCTGCATCTTCAAGTTTATAAGTCTCAGGAGATTGTATAGTAAACAAATACAAAGGATTAACTTTTCTAAATACTATATCATTACCTAATTCTTCAATACATACTACTTCTTCACCACAAACTAGAAAGTCTTCCCAACATCTTAAAAATACATCTTGTACATCAAGTCTTTTATACTCATACTTAAGTATCTTATTAGCAGTCATTTCTTTTAAGTCCTGATAATTATACTTAAGATATTTATCATACTTACTAATCTCTTTCTGCATTTCTTCTTGCATGGCTTTTTGATCAACCTGCTGACCTTCTACAGAAGCTTCTATTTTTTGCTTTGTTATATCTACTAATTTCTGATACCACATATCTCTGATAGCTTCCTCTTTAGAAGAAATACCCATTTGGTCATCAGATGATATATAAGCTTTAAATGGATATCTAGTTAATCTCTTAGCTTCTTCACCTACTAAAGTGTTAATCTTAGAATTACCTAATCCAATATGTTGCATACTTTTAGGAGCAGCAGAAAACTCTACTCCATAAGGCTCACAAATCTGTTGTATATCTTTATCTGTAAGCATGTTGTTCCTAAGTCTGTAGTTAACTTTTTTATTATAAAAAGTCTGTCTTACTACAGAGGAATCAAACATCAATACATTCTCCCCAGCATCTACACATCGCATTCCCCACTCTAAATCCTTCTTGGAATCTGGTAAAGCTTGTTCTGGTACTTGTATTACTAAATTATTCATATTAAGTTTACAAATTTACGTTTATTTAGTTTACAAATTATTACTTGGTAAACATGTTGTTAAAAAAAGCACCACTCTCATTATAGCTGTTATCAGCAAATGGGTCATCATTGTGTTTTAAAAACCCTCTTTCTTTAAAGAAATCAGATTCTAGAAAATTCTTAGTACTTCTTGTTTCAGCTTGTATTGCTTGTTTGTTCAAAGTTACATCTAATATCAATACAGCAATTAAAGCTGACACTCTATCAAAGTTTCCATCTTTATTCCACTTAATCAATTCTTGTATTAAGCCTGTAGAACGGAGTCTATTTACATTGAGTATTTCTGAGTTAGGTTCAATTGGTTCTAATAACCACTCTCTAATTAACTCTCTACCCCATGTATTTGTTCTTTCTGTAGCTTTAAACCCATAAGATGTATTCAAATTAGGTTTCCATTCAATCTTATCTCTAAGTTGCATTGGAGTTTCTGCTAACATATGCAAACATTTTCTATGTTCCATGTAAGTAACAAAACCTAATTTATTAATCTCGGGAAATCCTGCAGCATTGTAGTACACTATTAACTTTCTACAGTTTTCATAAAACTCTTTAGCTAATTGTGGTCTGCCTGTGTACTCAGCTACTATTCTTCTAGTAAATCTATCAAATACAAAAGCACAACCTACTGAATCTGTAGTAGAATAGTCATCATCATAGGGGTCAATACCTACAATATACCTTCTAACAAAAACTTTTCCATCACTATCTTTTTGTGGCTGTTCATAAACTTCAATACACCCTTTAATATCATCATCTGGTCTACGTTTAATTGGATAATCTCTAAGTGGCATTACATTATCCATAGATGTAAATCTTAATTCACCATCTTCTTGAGGTGAAATAAAACCAACCCAATTACTCTCAACATATTTTTGAGAATTTACTTTAATATCAGCTAATCTTTCATTAAGTAGCATAGTAGGAAACATATTTCCTGATGTCACTAAAAATGCTTCTGATGGTGTAAGTGGATACTGCGTTACTGCATCTCTATAAGCTGATGGATTACCTTTCTTAGTTTCTCTATAAGCCATAATTGACTTTAAAGCATACTCTTCATTGGAATTACCATCATTATCTACTAATGGTACTGTCTTTTTAGTCTCTTTATCTGTGTGTACACCAAATCTTTGTTTAGTTGATGGTAAAAACCATCCACATTGTTGGTTACCTTTTTCAGGTTCCCACTCATTAGGGAATGCTAACAGATTAAACCTTTCAGGATCATAATACATTTCAGAAAATGCAGCAGTTCCACCACCCATGTCTCCACCTGTACCATAAATAATAGGAATACCAATAACATCATCACCATCTTTCCAGCAAGGCTCAGAAATATTGTATGATTCTATGATATTACTAAAGATACCTGCTTCCTCAAATAGGAAAATAGAACTACTCATACCTGCAGATGCAAATGAGTTATCCTTAAATGTAATTTTTCTAATATCAGATTGATAACCTACCCATACATCTCTACCATCTTCCATCTTTTGTTGATGTCTAGACTTTACATAGTCCTGAGTATTAGGGTTTCTAGGTTTATACCATACAGTATTCTGATCTAGAAAGTTAATATTATTCAATGTCATAGCCATTGTGTTATCTGAGTACTTATTTTCATAAGCAGAGATAATACACTTAGCATTTCTAAAGAAATTATATTCATGTACAACTAGTGCAGCATTCTTGTAAGAGAAACCAGTTCTTCTTGGCTTAACCATGATAAAACCTTTTTTCTCTTTTCTTGCCTGCTCAATAAGAGTAAAGAATTCTAAATCCACATCTGTAAATCTAGGAAATCCTTCAGTCTTTCTACCAGTCTTTTCATCTTTTAAAAGCATCCTAGTGTAGTTCAGGTAGAAATAATATGTCCCAGGTATTGTAGTATTACCTATAGTTACACCTTCCATACACTTTCTTACTTCCTCTTTCCAAAACTCATTATACTGGTATGTACCAATAAGAGCTTTAGTATAAAATCCCGTAGTTTCAAACTCTGTTCTAGCCTCTAGGAATGCTTTTGTATTACTTAATATCATACATTAAAAGATGTATTTACAATTTTATCTCCTCTGTTCTTAACAGCAGTAGTTTCCTTTTCAGATTTAACTGCTGATTCTAATGTCTTATACTGTGAGATTACTTTACTAATAGAATCCATTATCTTTAATACTGGTGTAACTGATTCACTATCAAGGGTATTCTCTTTTAAATAGTCTGACATCTCTTCTATCTTATCCTTAACACTATTAAACAACCTTTCAATTGGTGTTTCTTTTAGTCCTTTGTATATCTTACAAGCCTGCTGGACTTGCTCTGAAGCTTGATATTCTTTGTTACCGATAACTTCCTCCTTGATTGCTTCAATTCTTTTTTCTTGTGAGTAGTTATTATATGGAGAGTTGAAATCACATAAATGGTAAATATACTTAAAGTCGTTGTAAGCATTAATTTTATTTTTACTCTTATCACTCTTCCAAAGAGTCTCAAAACACTCAATAGTTAAGATCTCTGGTGAGATAGTAATCTCATTATCCTTTAGATCAAAAATCTTCATTACTTAAGGTATGTTAATTTATAAATAGTAGAGTATGCTAGTGATGCAATTTCATCAACTTGGTTTCTTAAATACTCATCCTTAAACACATCTCTTGAGCTTTCTACATATTTAGCAAACTCTTCAAGAAAAGTTAAAAAATTATCTGGCTTTGTGTATTTAATATCAATATTAACAATACCATACTTACCTTGGTAACTTTCTACAAAGCCATCAGCTAGTTCAAGTAGCTCATCATAGAATGTGTTTAAAGCACTGTGTGCAGCAAAGCTTCTAGTTTTTAAATGCTCAACATGAGCAGCATCCCTAAGTTCAAATAGTCTTCCTATAAACTTAAGAGGAGAGTTCATTGGATTCTCTCTCAATCTTTTTGATAGTTCCATATCTTTTTAATTTACTTTTATTTACTACAAATTTACCAAAATTTTTGACAATACAGTTACTATTCCAAGTTTCTGGATTATTATCATTTATTTTACTAAACTCTTCTTCTAAAAAAACAAACACATCACAATAGATACTCTTAGCATCCTTGTATGATATATTATGCCTCTTACTTATTTCTGTTAATACCTTTACTACTTCTTGCTGCAGCATATAATCCTTTTATTATTACTCTTTGTGGTGTATTCTTCATTTCCATTAACTGCTCAAAAGAATGTCTAACAGGTAACCAACCATCTATAGTCCTAAGCAGGCATCTAGTTTTGTATGGCTTGTTAGTTCTCTCATTAATAATCTCTGAAAATTCCATTACTTCATGAATCTCAACT
>Ga0114975_10001930_pt1 | contig 14389 bp, 13 predicted proteins | sample S_130626_EF_Meta_FD_87031 | JGI IMG/M metagenome (GOLD analysis project Ga0114975, IMG submission 87031) | Freshwater microbial communities from Lake Simoncouche, Canada to study carbon cycling - S_130626_EF_MetaG | ecosystem: Environmental > Aquatic > Freshwater > Lake | place: Lake...
GCCACCTTGAGCCGCTACGCCCTCGACTACAAGCTGGGCGTGAGCGGTCCCCGCAACCCCCCCCTCCGCGAAGGCGACAGCGTGATCGTGAACCGCAGCGTATTCGCCTCCGGCAGTGATGCCGTCAACGCCGTGTCGCAACCCTTCACCGGCCTGGTGAACATCCTTGCCTTGGTGCGCATCCTCCAGGACTACAACAACAACAACAACAACAACAACTGACGATGGCTCTCCCCGCCTGCCACCGGCAGGGCCTATTGAAAGTCACAAGCTGAGGCTGTTTGTGGACCTCTCTGGCCATGCCAGCACATCAGCCGCAGCAGGAACTTCACGTTGTGGCTGACGGCACCGAGCCCTGCCAACACCTGCACCCCGTTGCGTTCCCGGTACCGGTGAGCGTCCTCACGCAGCTGGGTGTCGCGCACCCAGTGCCAGGAGTCCTCAATCGACCACCGGTCTCGCACGTTTTGCAGCAAGGCATTTGCGGTGGTGCGCAGACTCGTGACGTAGTAGTGGCTCTCCTCGATCGGCCTTCCCTCACGCTTGCCGACGGACCGCACCGCAATGATCAGGGCGCTGCCTGGCCAGATCTCCTTGATCCACTCCGGTGCGCCTCCATCGCCCGGAGGGTCCAAGTGCTCTCGCGGCCGTGGCCGCGTTCCGTAGCGCTGACCTGAAATGGCACCCGCTTGCCGTAGGGCAGGCGATCGCGGATCAGCTGAAAAGCCTTTCGTAGACTGCCTTTGATGGCAATCAAGAAGTCGGCGCCCTGCTCCGCAAGGAAGAGAAAAACGGACGATTTCCGTGCAGGGCATCCGCCTGCACCAGTACGTCGCTGAGCTGGATGCCGCTGAGGAGGCGTTGGAGCGCAGCCGTGTCGCCGCTCTAGTCAGTGGCATAGGTGGTCTGGGCAATGAATGTCTCTGCGGCACCAGGTTTCTGATCGTGCGAGCCGCGCAGCGTCTTGCCGACACATACCAAGGTGTCGACGCCGTCAACCAAGGCGGGCTGCTGGCTCATCCAATGGTGCAGCAGGGCCTCGAACGCCACCACATTGAGCTGCAGGAACAGGTAACGAAACGTGGAATCAGACGGTGGCTTGCGGATCTCAAGGCCTAGAACCTCGTTGAGCAAGGCCAGATGGCGCTTGGCGAACCGCTCCATGCCGACCAGGGAGCCCTACCCACTGAGGATGGCCAGGATCGCCACCAGCATCATCCACCACTGCGGATAGCGCACCCCACAGCGCATCCTGCAGCTGGGTAAGGCCTGCAGCAAGGTGATCAGATCGGCAGGAGCGTCAAGCTGGGCAGGATCAGGAGAGACGGGCATGAGGAAAGCACCATTCCCGTGGAACAAATCCCATGCTGACAGGAACAGCCAGGCCCATCTGGGCCATGGTTTGGGCAAAAAGAGCCGTTGCCATGTTTTTCCCCTCCCCCTGGGTGGAAGACGTAAGCGCCACTGGGAGCGTGTTGCTCGTAGAGCCTATGCTCACGCCATCCACCTCAGCCCGGCACTTTTTGTTGACCGGCTTGAACAAATTTTTGGGTACGAATCATCCAAGGACAAGGAGATCAGCTACGGATAACTTGCCGCCCAAGCTCGGGGGCCTGGCCCCCTATCACGTTGCCATCGCTTCCTGGCACCTCTGCTGCTTAAGGTAGCGCCATAGCTTGTTGAGGTTGTGCGTCATGCCCCAGATCGTCCATTCACTGTTCACCTTCTCCAGCCCACGCAATAGAAACCGCCGCAGCCCGCGCACTTCTTTTATTTGACCAAACACCGGCTCCACGATCGTCTTGCGTTTGGCGTAGATCTCCCTCCCTTCCTTTTTGCGTAGCTTGCGGGCCATCTTGCCTTTGACATCCAGCCCTTTGGGGATGGGGCCACAGATGGCTGGCGGCGGCTGACCGTGCTTCTGCCTGCCGGTCGAGATGTGAGGGTCGGCGCCGCGTTTCTCGCAAGCAGAGACGTTGTCCTCACTCCAGTAGCCCGCAACTGCTTCGCAGAAGCCTGCGGCTACAGCAATGAACCTCTCTGGACAGGCACCGGTGTTGGCGATCATGCGCTCCAGCATGGGTTCGAGAAGCTCGACGTCTGGAGGCTGGTTGCTGACGCCCACCGCCACGATCACCTGGTGATCGCCATCGACTGCCGCCTGGCAGTTGTAGCCCTGCAGCATGTTCCCGTCACTCTTCATGATGTGGCTGTCGGGATCAGTGAAATTCCGCTGCGTACTGGCCTTTGGGCTGCCATCAGAGCAATGGGCAAGCCCTCGCTGGGGCATGGCGTCGGCCTCCTGGGGCTCCAATCCCTCGGGCTCCAGGCCTGCCTCCTGGGCCTTCTGGATCGCAAGATCTCTGGCTGCCTCTGCCTTCTTCCGTGAGCGATCCGCCTTGTCGCGCAGTTTCTGCTGCTCGCTCGCATCCGCATGTTCCGCCGCGAGGGCAGCGGCAGCCGCCGCTTCCGCCTCCATCGCTTTGCTGGCCTGGAAAATCTTCGCCAAGCGATCCTGGCGGCGCTGCAGCTCCTTGGGGTGATCACTACCCAGCTTTCCCTTGCCGTACTTGCTGTCCTCCTGCGCATCCAGGATCTCGGCCTTCCGCATCAGCTCCTTGATCTCCTTCTCCAGCTGGGCCTCGGCTTTGAGCATCCGCTCATGACTCATCGCTTTGTGTTTGGAGGCATTGGCCTGCACCTTGCCTTGGTGCCATCGAGAGCCACATGGCCCAGGCTCACCATGCCAACTTCCTGGCAGAACCGCAGGATCTGCACAAACAGGCCGCTCAGAGCATCGAGGTTCTGGCGCCGGAATTCACTGATACGGCTGTGGTCCGGCTGTTGATTGCCGGTCAACACACGGAACGCCAGATCCTCGTAGCAGGCCCGCTCGATCCTGCGCGAGGAGACGATGCCCACGCAGTAGGCGTAGAGCAGCAACAACGTCATCATCCTCGGGTCAAACCCCTTCTCCCCGCGTGAATCCTTGCTTTGAGCAGGGATCACGATCACTGAGAGATCCAGCTCATCGACCAGATCAAGCAGCAAATACACCTGATGGTAAGCCGACAGCAAGTCACGCGGAGAGGCCGGCAGGAGGGTCGTCTGACCTGGCGGTACCCAGGGGCGGAAGGTCTTGAGCTTCTGCATGACCCATTCTCTCAAGCAGATCTATTGCTGTCACTGGGATCTGGGCAGATTCATGGGTGTCTGGGGAGAGGCGCTGGGTGGTCTACGCCCAACAGGCTCCTAGATCTCACCAAAGGTGTTCCGCCAGAACAGGCTTCAGCTACTGTAGCTGAGTTGCACATTCAGAGATCAGGTCCTATGATGTTGAGGCTGAGCTGCACCATCAGCGACCAAGCAGTCATCCCCCGACTGCTCCTGGTCACCATGTTGAAAGGTTCATAGGGCCTGCTAATTTACATCACTCTCAAGGAAGCTGCATTGAGTACCAGCTTATCATCTATGGGCAGTCAAAAAAACTGCTAGCCATCATGTCTACTTTTTCGCCAAAACGTTTTCAGGCAGTCCTGCCGGGGTAGCAGTTGAACTTAAGCACTTTGAAACTACCTAATCTAAGCCAAACTAGGTTTAAGAACCTCGGCGCTAGACAGGCGATCCATGCTAAACTGATGAAAATATTATCAAAATGCACGTCCAACTAATGGAAATTAAACACATTTTAGGTACAATGGCTAAGATCAGACCCAGATTTCTAGAATTTTCCCAATTAAAACTATTTTTTAAATGAATTTATGATATTCTTTAATGAATTCAATAATAAGCTTTTTGAGCTTATAAATATTTATCAAAATTGGTTAAAAATATTGCTAATATCTAGATCTATACAGTTTAACTTTGTTAATCAAACTATAAATATCCATCATGGTATCCGCACATAAATTATGACACTATCGGTTCCTTTTACTAAAATCTCCTCACTTATTCCAAGAGTTTGTTCTATTGAAGAAACTGAGTCACGAGTCGCTTTGATAATAAATCATATACCAATTACCAGGATTTCCAATATTACTCCACTTGATACTTTAGAAGTTCCGGTATGGTGTGCATTTACGCCCCTTGCCCTCGATCTTACTACTCATATGGGAAAAGGTACTACACACAAATCAGCAAGAATCAGCGCAATAATGGAGGCTATAGAACGGTTTTCAGCTGAAAAATCTTCCAGCGAGACGCGAAAGTCTAGTTGGAATGAACTAACTTCTTGTGGTGAACAAGTTTTAGATCCAAGTTGTTGCGATCTGCCCATAAATACTACCTTTTCGAAGATTAAGCTTTTTGATTGGATAGCAGCTGAGGATATTAATTCAGGTGAAAGTATATATATTCCTACTGACCTTGCTTTGTCTCCACCACGGCAGGGAATTTTAAATCGAGTTGATACAAATGGTTTGGCCAGTGGCAACAGTCTTCTTGAAGCAAGTATCCATGCACTTACAGAGGTAATTGAGCGTGATGCCATGGGACAACATGCCTTTGCAGACCTTTATTGTTCCCAAGAAAATGTGATTTTACCACGTTGTCGTATCGATCAAAGAACATGGCCTGTTTCATCGGCTTTAATTGCAGAAAATATAAAAGAAAAAGGGCTTGAACTTTTTGTTGACTGGCTCCCCACAGATATCGCTGTTCCCACTTTTCGGGCTTTATTAATTGACTCCTTATTTTTATATCGCGGTTCTATGCGTCCTCGAAGTTTTGTAGGATTTGGAACTGCTCCTGATCCAGACTTGGCTATTCAACGATCAATTACTGAGGCTATTCAATCAAGACTTGCTGTCATCCAAGGCGCAAGAGATTCATTCAATATTATTCCGTGCGTACCCTCTGGATACTCTTGGCATTACCGAACGATGGAACAGATGCTCTTCCCATTTGACATAGTACAGGGCTTCCGCAGCTTAAATCTGCAAGAAGACCTCACATGGCTTAGAAACCGTTTGATTGAAGCTGGTTTTGTTAAAATCCTAAGGATAGATTTAACTCGACCTGAAATACAGATACCAGTTGTTCGCATACGCGTTCCAGGGCTGTCCAACTTTGCAGTTAACAAGAGCCGGGTTGGATGGCGTTCTTTAAGATTTTTACTATGAATACAATAAGTAGTATGTCAAGGATCGCCCCTGCAGTTGTTTATGTTGGACCAACGATTTCCAAGAATGAAATAGCCAGAATGCTCCCGGGTGCTGATGTTAGACCACCAATGCGAAGAGGTGACTTACATCGAGATCGTCAGCTACATTATCCTCTTTTCATAATCATAGATGGTGTATTTTTCAATGATGAAGCTGTCTCACCTCGCGAAGTCATAGACATCATCCAAGACGGTGCAGTGGTTATCGGCGCAGCTAGTCTGGGTGCACTCCGAGCAGCAGAATTAGGCCAAATTGGTATGCTTGGGTGTGGCTTAATTTACCGTCTTTTCCGTAGAGGGGTATTGGTAGACGAAGACGAAGTAGCAGTGCTTTTTAAACAAGATCTACCATACCCATCGCTTACTACAGCCTTAGTGGATATTCGCTGGTCATTACGTATAGCCATACGTTCTGGTCACCTTTCCAAGGCCGAAGCTCAAATCTACCTTGAACGAGCTCGAAGCTTGCCTTTTACAGAACGAAGTTGGAAAGGCTTGAAGTGTAGTGCGCCTTTTTACAGCCTCAAAAAACTTGATACACTATTGTTGTGTCGTGAAGTTCGGCGATTGTTAGATTCTGATCCTTCTATACTTCATCGACCTCGCCTAAAGTGTATACCTTTCCCAGATCACCAAGAGTTACGAGAAGACAACGGCGATCTATTAGCGGGAATTGATATGGATAAAGAATCTATCGCAGTTCGTCAATGGCTTAAAGTGATATGTAATCAAGTAATTACAACAACCGATTTCGATGTTGAAGTCAACTCATCACTTTTGATGCGATATCGTGCCTTTCGCGATGGTATTGCCATGGCTAGATCTCAAGGTCTTCAACCTCAAATCAAACATAGACTTGCTGCAGAATCCCAGATAGTCAAAGTTCATCGTGCAATAGATTGGCCTGATCTTTGCAAACGCACAATAGTACCTAGGGACGAACTTGATAAACTGTGTTATGAATTAAGCTTAGTCAAATGCCTTAGGGAAGTTCTCTTTGCTTCAAAATATCCCGATTCCTCTATAAATTAACTATGCTTATGCAGTCTCGTCAACTTGACCTAACGATGCTTTTTGTAGATATTGAGCAATCTACACTACTGGTTCAGAAATTGGGTGATAGTTATGTTGAGTTAATTTTAGAATATAGAAAATTAATGAGATTGTCTGTTTCACAGTTTTCCGGCAGTGAAGTTGATGTAATCGGAGATGGTTATTTCGCCGTCTTCTCCAAACCAGAGGACGCTTTGAAAGCATCTTTGATGATCCAAGAAGGTATGAAATCTATTATTTGGCCAAAAAATGCTAATGTAAGTGCTCGAATTGGTTTACACAAAGGCAAGATAGAGAGAATCGATAACTCGTATGTGGGGCTTGATCTCCACAGGGCTTCTCGAATCGGAGATGTCGGTAACGGTGGTCAAATCATTCTTTCTCAGCAGACAGTACAATCGATTGATATTTCAGCTTTCTCTCAGCAGTGCTGTTTTCGAAATCTTGGCCCGCACCGGTTAAAAGGGTTGCGATTTCCAGAGATGCTTTGGGATGTGCTTATAAGTAATCATCTCCCTTCTTCAACTAAACTTCGATCAATTGATAATAGGCCTAATAATTTACCCCACAATACCATTGTTTTGTACGGGCGGACTAGGGAGCTTGATCAGCTGAGAATCCTTATCACTGAACAGCAAACCAAGTTGATCACGATTACAGGTGCAGGAGGGATTGGCAAGACATCTATAGGCATTGAATTAGCTAAAAATCTTCTCCCGCTATTTTCATCAGGTATTTTTCTAGTAGATTTGAGTGGAACTATTGACCCTGGTTTAGTTATATTTGAAATCATTGAAAATCTAGGTATACGTGAAAGTCAGGAGCAAAATCCATTAGACTTTCTATGCTCATATCTTAAAAATACGAATTTATTATTATTAATTGATAACTTTGAACAGGTTTTAAAAGCTAAGGACGTTATTCAAAGATTGATTAGCGCTTGTGAAAACCTAAGGATAGTCATAACTAGTAGGGAACCACTTGGCCTTCCTCTGGAGACAGTTTTTCGACTAGATACTTTATCGTTGCCGTCAGCAAATGATCTATATAACCTAGACAAAATTGCAACAAGTCCATCCGTGCAGTTATTTGTAGAGCGATCTAGACAAGTTGTCTCTAATTTCGAACTTGATAAGAACAACGCCCAAACTATTGCATTGATATGTCGCCAAGTCGAAGGATTAGCACTTGCAATTGAGATTGCAGCATCAAGATTAAAAATCCTTACACCCCAACAAATACTTGATCGCCTCAGTGTTTCATTCTCCTTCCTAGGTAATACAGGTTCTCCAATAGAACGTCACAAAACAGTTTTTTCGACGGTAGAATGGAGTTACAACATGCTGAATTCTGCCGAAAGAAACCTTCTTGATATTATTTCTGTTTTTCGTGGTGGCTTTTTAATGGATGCAGTTGATTTTGTTAATAATAACTTAGATTGGCTAAGTATTGATATTCTTGAAACTCTTGTATCGTTAGTTGATAAGAGCCTGGTTCGTGTATCTACTGTCAGCGGTGTGCGTCGTTTTAGCTTGCTAGAGCCGATTAGGCAGTTTGCTATACAAAAACTTATTGATAATGGTTATTTGCATGAGATAAGTGATATTGTTGCAAGACATTATCTTGAATTAGCTGAAGAGAAATCAAATTTGCTTCAAACAACTCAGCAAAAGTACGTCATGAATTGTCTTTTTGATGAGCAAGAGAATTTAAGAGCAAGTCTAACTTGGTTTTTTGATCTATCGAGCTCAGAATTATGTCGTCGTCTAATTTATTCACTTTTATGGTTTTGGATCGGCGCTGGCTTATTCTCCGAAGGCATAATTTGGTCAAAGAGAGGACTTGCGTTGTCCCAGGCAAATTGTATGGATAAAGATACAGCTTATTTCAATGATTCCTTGGCATGGCTACATCTTAAAATGGGTGACTGGAACGGTGCTTTACCATTTTGCAAAGCAGCTCACGATCTACTTGAAATCCATGGTGATAAATTTGACATAGCTCAGTCTAAAGTATATTTCGGAATTAGCTCTGCCATAACAGGTAATTATGAATTGGGGGCAAGAATGATGCAAGCAGGATTAGAAATTTCTCAAGCACACAAAAACAACTATGGCACCGCCCTGGCATTAATTGCGATTGGTGAGGGACTCCGGAGTCAAAGGGACTTCACGAACGCAACCAGCAACTACCTAAAAGCACTTGAATTATTTCAAGCCTGCGACAATGTCTATTGGTCCTCTGGGGTTAATTCAACGCTTTCATTTATCTATACTCAATTTGCCGATTTGGATTCTGCAATACTCCATACTGAATTGGCTTGGAACATTGCAAACGAGTTTGACTATCCTGATAGTACAGCTTTAGCCCTTACTTCCTTGGCTGGTATATTGTTATATTCTGATGAACCTGAAGATGCAATTAGAATTCTTGGAAAGGTAGATAGTATACTACATACCATTGGAGGACATTTAGAGCCATTAGATCGAGTAATTTATGAAAATTACTTGAATTTAGCGCAAGCAAAGCTAGGCAATGTTGATGTTGTCAGGCCAGTCCTTCTACAAGGTAGCGCTCTTAATTCTACTGACATTAATTTTTTAATAATTAAGCTAAAAAATGTTTTAATATAGATTAGATTAGATCGAATTAGATTCTGATCTAGAACTTAATGTTTTTATCAATTTACTTCTTCTTGGCTGGCCTTTACTGTCTTCTGCTTGTCGGCATACATCAAGAAGCGAAGATCTCGCCGGCGAGGCTTGGATGGGGTTGTTACAACCCTTCCCTGAATGCCTGCGTCTGAGACAACCAAAAAGGATCAGCTTTGTACTTCCTTGCAGCCGAAACACACTGCCAAGCCTCCCTCTGTGTCAGGAAAGCATCCCACTCCTTTTTACCCGTCAATCAGCTTTGTAGTCAACGAACTGGTGGCATTGCCAACAAACAGTTCGCTGCGCGAGGTGGATTTCGGCAAAGTCTTGTTTGGGCATAGTTCATTATGTTGAGGTGCTTGTCGTACAAGTGATACGGTCGCCCACCCCTTCGAACGCCAACCGCTTGGCCGGGCGTTATAGCTGCTTGGCCTACTTGGGCGTTGCAGAACTAGTAGTTTCGAGTGATGTTGCCAACATTATGGGGTGCAGACGGAATCAACAGAAATCCATGCTAAAATCAAACCATGATGGCATTCAGATTGATTTAATCACCACTGTGAAAACACCTTCTTATCAACAGTCAAGCCATAGTGACAGCCTTCGCTTTAAAATGAATTTGTGTGTAGGTGAGGTCGAAACTGCATTTGCAAATAATATTTTGAATATTGAAGGCCCCGAAGCTGCCGATCAATTTACAAAATATTTAGTACTTATGCATCAAATTATAAGAGCTAGCTTACCATTGATGGAGGAAGCTCTTTTAGTGGCAACAGCAAGGAAGGATAAGGATGATATTTGCAAGCAATTGATTGACTATTTTCGTCAACATATCATCGATGAAGCTAACCATGACCTTTGGATATTAGAAGATTTTGAATCTGCCGGCTTCGATTCCTCATTAGTGCTCAGGGACAACCCACTGCCCAATGTAGCTGCAATGGTTGGAGCCCAATACTATTGGATAAAGCACGCTCATCCATTGGCGTTGCTTGGATACATATCCTTTTTGGAAAGCTATCCGCCGAGCACGAGCCTAATTAATCGTCTTCACCAAAAAACCGGCCTAAAATTGTCTATTTTTCGCACATTATCTAAGCACGGCGAATTAGATCCCAATCACCGTGAAGACATCTGGCGACTGATAGATAGTCTTCCCTTATCAGAATCAGATTCGGCCTTGATGGCTATGAGCGCATTCCATACCGGTAAAAAGTTTGCAGATTGTATCAATCATCTCAGCATGATCAATCCGGTATTATCGCGGCCTACCAACTGAACCACATAATCATTGCAGGCTGGGGCGCATTTTCCCCGCTACCAGCAAAGATGTCACCCCTCTCAATCGCACACCTGGAGGGTTGATGGAGAAGAGTAATGCGTCGCAATAGCGTGTCTGTCAAGGCTGATGTTAGGAGGCGGATGAGTCCGTCACACCGACAGAGTGTGGTCGGGATTTCCGAGGAGTGGGGCATCCCCATGTGATCACAATCTACAAATGGAGGAAAACCTTGCGATTGCAAGGGGGAGGTGATGCCAACAACCTAAAAATTCCGAAATGGTTGGGGTTGTGCCGACATGTTCACGAAGCTACTCGGCCAACTTGATTGACGCCAACCGTCGGCAAAGACGGGTGACGCGGGACAAACGTGACGGAGGCACCAGGTGGTGGCCTGGGATGTAGCAGAGGTGGAATCAGTCTTCAGGCTGAAATGCCATTCCCCTAACCGCATCTTTCGCGAAGCGATTGCGCGCCGCCACGCTGAAATCAAAGCTGTAAGAGCTGGGTGTGCTGCGCTCTTTCTCCAGGCCAAGGGTATGCAACGCATCCCAGCGGCGCCGCTACCGCCTTCTGCTTGAAGATCACCCATGGCTACGAGTAGGTCCGTCAAGCGCCATCCAAGAGATGGGAGCCAATGAAAAATCAATGTGCGCTTCCTATACCGTTTCGCAGGAATAGATATGATCAACTACTCACTCCAGGATTAGGTTATCACTTTGATATTTCTGAGCCTATTGGAGAAACATGGTTTAGAAAAATAAATCTATAGATTGCAAAAGAGCGACCAAAGGCTAAGCATTCTTAGGAAGAAACAGTCGAAACATAGGTTTTATTTGGGAGGATTTTCCTTTCCACCTGGACCGCCGTACCATATTGACAGCTCTGAACCATTGTGATTTATATCCGAATTTACTTGCATTGAAATACTATTTGGGCTTTCAATATGATTAAAAACTATGGATTCTATGCCAGTTTCTGAAGGGTTATCTTCTGTTGTTACTATGCCACATAGGGGTTTCAAGTTTGTACTCTTAATTTTAGGATGTACATCAGGTGAGTCCTGATTGGAGACGGGAAAATAGCCGATCATCCTTTGGTAGGCTGCTAATTGCCAGCCCTCGACAGCATACCTGCCGCTACCCATAGGCGAAAAGTCAAATTCAGTAGCTGATGACTCTCCGCCAAATGTTACGTAGGTCGCATTCTTAGTGAGTTGTCCATCATTGAACAAATTGTCAGGATAAAAGCCCATTGCTTCTCTATTATAGTAAATCCACCATCTCTCACCATCGTGTAATACAGTCAATTCAAATGCATACTGTTGACCACTCGTAACACTGCTAGGACTCAGAATCATACCTGGCGCTATATATGGACTAATTTGCACGAATGTATTCTCTTTGGTTAAGTCCCATGCTCCATTTTCATAGCCATCTGGTGTATAAAATATGAATAAGTGAGCTTCATCGTCATTGTAAAGTCCTGGATTCACAATCCAGCCACATTCTACGGTCTGCACATTTGAAATATCATTTTGATCTATAAATCCAGCAGAATACCAAGCTTGTGAAAGGGAAAAGTTATTATCATCTTCTTCCCCTTTCACTTGCGGCTTCCAAAGATTTATTATGCTGTGACCTCCATTTGAGTTAATTTTTTGTTGAGCCATGGCCACTAAATGATAAGCACGATGTGAATTTTCTCTTTCTACAAGCTGTCGATATTTATTTACACGAAAAAAACCAATAGGTTTATTCTGTTCAGTTTTATAATTCTTTTTATCATTATCTTTGACATTATTAGCGACTTGGATCCTGCGTATGGGTACTGTACCTTTAGGGCAAGCCATCAGGTTACCGTAAATATCTTTTTTTTGACCATCAGCCAGAGGTGCAGGTAAAAGGATATCTCTCCATTTATTTTCTATACTCGCTTTGAGTGTGTCCATTTTTGTTACATCTGGAGCCGTCGGAAGAGGGCCAGTCTTTTTAGGCCATCCTGGTTGATTGTTGATTGGTATACAATCATATATATTTCCTTTAGCATCGCAAAAGCAATGAATATCCTTTGGGCAGGATTCAAGAAAAGCATATAATTTCACAAGATGCATGATATCTTGGTCATTAGGTTGACTAGCCGCCATCGTTTTTATAACATTGTTATAGTATTCTTGAAGTTTCTCCAGTGGCATTGTTTTTTTGTGCAGCTCATCATCTATCATTGCGAAAACAAAGTTTTTTTATAGGTGATCTCAATAATTTTAGCAATACTTAATACCAGTGCCTTGCCTCGGAGAATTGCGGGCAAAGGCGCAACCAATTCTCCAGGTTGGAGAACATCATCGCAGCCCTCTGGAAAGGTAGCGTTAGTTTGTTGAAAGTTTTAGATTTACTCTTTACGCCACCTCAAATTTCCGCGAAACCAGCCTTGGTTGCCAACCTGATGCCAGTCTCGAAAACGATCTCAGTCCTCTGGACGGAGTTAGCCGTTGAATTTGCCAGCTTCCCATGACACTTACCCATGCTAATGTTTCTATTTTCCCAAACTTGCCGCAATAAATAGGTTATAGTGCATCTTTAAAATTACCGGCTCCACTGCCCGCAACTGAGCGAAATCCCCTGCGGCCACTTACTCGTTTGACCACCCTAGGTGGCGACGCGAACAGTTTTTGAGGGGCGTAAAAAATATGGGCGATGTTTATTTTAATTATAAGCTTTGCTTTGTGGTATGCTTTAAATTGGAATTGAAAATTTGGACGAGTTATTCATGCTGACTATGGCTAAAAGCAGGGAGCAGCAGAACTATTTTCGCTAAATTCCTCTCGGCGAGGAGACAATTTGTTATTGATGGATATTAAGGCTTTAACCTCATCAGGAGACAAATTATTAATAAGATTTTGAGCTTCTTCACTATATGTTTTGTTGCCTAATCGGTCCACTGCGATAACGTTCTCGTTAACAAGAATTTCAAAGTTTGTCAAATCCGGAACATTTGGTGCAGACATTTTGATTTGAGTGAAATTAGTTTACTGAATTAAAAAAATCGTTTTTTAATTCAGCGAAATGTTAAATGCCTTATTCTTTTTAAGGCTACTGCTCGCGAAAATTTATGCAAATCTTAACATATTGATCGGCGGCCATCTGTGATCCACGTAGTGCTGCGGCCACCTGGCACACGATCCGCTAGTGACTCAGAAGCTGCCATGACAGGCAGCGCCACCTTTGATCGGTTGCTGGCTTGCGAGCGAAAACCGGCCCGGGCAACGGCTGGCAGCGGCCAAAAAGGGCAGGCAGCTCCGTGCAGGGGGGGCTGCGGTTCCCACGTATGGCCTCCGGCCGACTGGCGTTCGATATGGGCTGGGGTGAATTGAAGGAGGCCGCCAGGTTGGATATCGACCTGGCGGCCTACTGCAGCTAGACTTGAGTTTGAGTGCATGGTGATCCATGGTCAAACCCATTACTGCAGCGTTGCTTTTGTTTAACCTTGTGCTGGCTGCTCCCTGGGCTTCGGCATGTGAAAAACATATCAACGGCCATCAGAACAGCAGTGATTCCCATGGGGAAGCCGTTAAGAAATAGGCAATTTTAAACAGCCATCGCCTACTCAAACTCGCTCTCGGTTATCCCAAGAGCTTCCTTGGCTGATCCCTGGATGGCGACAGGTCTCGCCAGTAGATTCCCTCCCAGCTGTTGGCCCTGTTGATGCTCGCCGTAGCGGTGCTGGCTGCCGGAAAGGGCACCCGCATGAAAAGCCAGCTTCCCAAGGTGTTGCAGCCGATTGCCGGTGCGACCCTGGTGGAGAGAGTGCTGACCAGTTGCGAAACGTTGGCCCCCGTCCGCCGGCTGCTGCTGGTGGGCCACCAGGCAGAGAGGGTGGAAGCCTCCCTGGCCGGCCATGCAGGGCTGGAATTTGTGCTGCAGTCACCCCAGAACGGCACCGGCCACGCCATCCAACAGTTGCTGGGTCCCCTGCGGGACTTCCAGGGGGAACTGCTGGTGCTCAACGGCGACGTGCCCTTGCTGCGCTCCCAAACCCTGGAGGCCCTGCTAGCCAAACATCGCCACAGCAAGGCTGCGGTGACGCTGCTGACGGCCCGCTTTCCAGACCCCACGGGTTACGGCCGCGTCTTCAGCGATGGGGATGACCGGGTGAGCTGCATCATCGAGCACCGGGACTGCAGTGCCGAACAGCGCCGCAACAACCTCACCAACGCCGGCATCTATTGCTTTGACTGGCAGA
>Ga0114975_10001931_pt1 | contig 14389 bp, 8 predicted proteins | sample S_130626_EF_Meta_FD_87031 | JGI IMG/M metagenome (GOLD analysis project Ga0114975, IMG submission 87031) | Freshwater microbial communities from Lake Simoncouche, Canada to study carbon cycling - S_130626_EF_MetaG | ecosystem: Environmental > Aquatic > Freshwater > Lake | place: Lake...
ATTAATCATAGGTCCAGCCGATTCTATACACTCGGAAGGTTTTGAACAGCCAAGTACAAAAAACAGGAAGCAAATTAAAATTGTTATTTTTTTTAAATTCATTTTTTTATAGTCGTACACCCACTCCAAACTCTAATGCTTCAGCTAAAAATCCATGCGTTTTTATGGCTATTTCTGTGTAGAATTTGTTGCTAATATAATATTTCATTCCCAACCGATCGTACAAAGCAGCATCCGATTTAAGGGGTTTATATACATAATATCCAATTTGTGTTACCAAGGACACCTTATTAATAAATAACTCATGACCCACAAAAATACCTACTCTTTTATAATCAGTATTTGGATCAATATTTAGTTCAGGATAGGCCACCGATTGATATTTGATGAAATCGATGTTGCTTTTGGTCAAAAATAATTCCGTTCCAAACTGAATGGCACTTTTTCGATTCAATCTTTTATCGGCATAAAAACCAAGATGATAAAACGGATAAATTCCACTTCCTACAACAGTACTTTCGTTGTTTCCAGCCCTAAAAATAAAATTGTATTTAACCGGTTCTTTGAATTTCATAATAAACGAATTGGTATCTCTTATTTGTTTTGCATTTTTGTCGAAATCATAAGTTACCCCTACATTTAGATTAAAGGTATTAATTCCTCTATTAGGTGATTTCATTCTGGCATTGGAAAAATGAGTAAACATAAAACCCGTTTGAAGCGATAAATGATCGATGATTTTAGTTTTATAATTGAGACCAAAATTCACATTTCCCAAAAATTTAGATCCAAATGCAATGTTTTTATTATTAGTTTCATTATCATGTGGATTGGAAACCATAGCAATTCCATCGGCAATTTTAAAAACTAATTTTCGGTTAAAGAAATAGAAATTATAATGCAATCCTAAGGCATAAGTAGAACCTAAATAGTGATTTTTAAAATCTTGATACAACAAATAAACTCCATAATCAGGATAATTATAGGCTCTTTCCCACTCTTCATTTCCGAATGTTTTTTTAGAAAAACTAACCAAAAACCCTTCAGGATGTCCAGTAATTAATGGCCCAAGATCGGGCGCATGTTTCAAAATATTTCCAGTAAAATAATTAGCATCAACAGCAAATGAGTTGGAATTATTTTGTCCAAAAACCAATCCAATATAAAATAGTAAAAGGGCTAAAACCTGTTTTTTCATTTGATAAAATTGCAAACAAATATACTATTCTTAAAATACCGCTTTAGCAATTTGACGAATATTTTCAGATTTTCCCATAGAATAATAATGCAAAACTGGAACTCCAGCTTTTTTTAATTCCAATGATTGTTGGATTGCCCATTCAATTCCAACCGCTTTTACTTCAGCAGCCGTAGTGCTTTTTTCGATGGCACTGATCAAATCTTCGGGCAAATCTACCCGAAAAACTTGTGGTAAAAGTTGCATGTGTTTTTTAACAGCAATTGGTTTTATCCCTGGAATAATTGGTATTTTAATCCCCATTGCTCTTGCTTTTTCTACAAATTCGAAGTATTTAGAATTGTCGAAAAACATTTGGGTTACCACATAATCAGCACCAGCATCCACTTTTTCCTTTAATCGTTTTAAATCCGATTGAAGTGATGGAGATTCCAAGTGTTTTTCAGGATAACCGGCTACACCAATACAAAAATCAGATTTATTATCAACATCGATTAAATCATGTAAATATTTACCATCATTTAACTGTTTTATTTGTTTCACTAAATCGACAGCATAATTATTACCTCCATTTTTGGGTATAAAATATTTCTCGTCTTTCATGGCATCTCCGCGTAAAGCCATGACATTGTCAATTCCTAAATAGTGGCAATCGACCAATAAATATTCCGTTTCTTCTTTGGTAAATCCTCCACAAAGTACATGCGGAATAGTATCTACATTGTATTTATGCTTGATAGAAGCACAAATTCCAAGAGTTCCAGGGCGCATTCTGGTTAGTTTTTTATCTAATAATCCGTTTCCTTTATCAATATAAACAAACTCTTCACGTGAAGTTGTAACATCAATAAATGGAGGATTAAATTCCATTAACGGATCGATATTATCATACAATTCATTTATGCTTTTCCCTTTTTGAGGTGGGATAATTTCAAAAGAAAATAAGGTATTCCCTTTTGCGTTTTCAATATGTTTTGTTACTTTCATATAAGTTGGTTGTTGGTTGTTGGTTGTTGGTTGCAGATAATTTCTATCAACCATTAACTATCAACTATTATTTATTCAGCAATATTTGGGTTTAACCATTTTTTTGCTACTTCTGTTGAAATATTTCTACGTTTTGAATAATCAATAACTTGATCTTCTTTAATTTTTCCGAGTCCAAAATACTTGCTTTCAGGATTTCCAAAGTAATATCCAGAAACCGATGAAGCGGGCCACATGGCCATACTTTCTGTTAATTTCACTCCAATTTCTTGTTCTACATTTAATAATTTCCAAATGGTAGGTTTCTCCAAATGGTCTGGACACGCCGGATAACCAGGTGCTGGACGAATTCCTTTGTACTTTTCTTCTATTAAATCATCCGGGGATAAAACCTCATCTGAAGCGTAACCCCAAATTTCTTTTCTTACTTTTTCATGTAAATATTCTGCAAAAGCCTCGGCCAATCGATCCGCAAGCGCTTTAACCATAATAGAATTATAATCGTCTAATTTTGTTTCAAATTCGGCTGCCCATTCGTCAACTCCAAAACCAGTGGTTACACAAAAAGCACCCATATAATCCGTTTTACCAGAATCTTTTGGAGCAATAAAATCGGCTAATGCAATATTTGGAGCACCTGCTGTTTTTTGAGATTGCTGACGTAAAGTTAGAAACAGCCCCCTAACCCCAGAAGGGGGAACTCCTATGTTTGTCGATAATTCTTCTTTGTGTTTTTCTACCATATGAGTTGTTTCCCCTTTGGGGGCGGAGGGGGCTTCGTACACTTCAATATCATCATCATTAATTTGATTGGCGGGGAAAATTCCGAAAATACCTTTTGCAACTAATTTCTTTTCTTTCAAAATTACTTTTAGCATTTCTTGGGCATCTGCAAAAACAGCAGTCGCTTGTTCGCCTACGACCTCATCTGATAATATCGCTGGGTATTTTCCAAACAATTCCCAAGTTCTAAAAAACGGAGTCCAATCGATATACGGAACTAATACCTCCAAATCTACTTCTATAGTTTTTGTTCCAATGAAATTTGGTTTTACAGGAGTAAAATTGTCCCAATCTAATTTTAATTTATTAGCACGAGCTTGTTCGATAGTTAGGAAATTCTTATCCCGACTTCTATTCAAATAACCTTCTCTCAATTCATCGTACTCCGTACGAATTTCGCTGGTATATTTTAAATTGGTATCTTCATTCAATAAATTTCCTGCTACAGTAACGGCTCTTGAAGCATCGTTAACATGAACTACAGTACTGGAATATTGAGGTGCAATTTTAACAGCAGTGTGCGCTCTAGAAGTAGTTGCACCTCCAATCATAATTGGAATTTTTATATTTAACCTTTCCAATTCTTTAGCCAAATAAACCATTTCATCCAAAGATGGAGTGATTAATCCGCTTAACCCAATAATATCAACGTTGTGTTCAATTGCAGCAGCGATAATTTTTTCTGGCGCAACCATCACCCCTAAATCAATGATTTCGTAATTATTACACCCTAAAACTACCGAAACTATGTTTTTTCCAATGTCGTGAACATCGCCTTTTACAGTTGCCATTAGAATGCGGCCTGCCCCCCCCGCCCCCGAAGGGGGAGCCTCCAATAATGCTGATTCGATAGCACTTAATTTAGTTGAAATTTTTTCAATTACACTATATATATCTTTAAGAACTTCTTGATTTGCGAAACGAATTACCTGATAACCCTCTGAAATAAGCCATTTTGTTCTTTCAAAATCACTTTTTTCATTGTCCGGTAATTGATGTATTGAACCATCAACTTCAATAATTAAATGATGTTTCAAACAAATAAAATCTGCAATGTATTCTCCAATTATATGCTGACGCCTAAATTTATAGCCATTTAAACCCTTTCCGCTCAAAACGTTCCAAAGCATTTTTTCAGCTTCGGTTGGCTTATTTCTCATCCTTTTTGCATATTCCAATAGTTTAGGATAAGAGATTGGATTGGCAGTCATCCATCTTTTTTCGGCTTCAGCTCCCCCTTTGGGGGTTGGGGGGCTTATATAAGGAAGTAAATAGGCAACCGCTTTTTTCATTACACGTGCTGATTTTACTACTTGTGGCAAGAACATTTTTCCACTTCCAAATAAATCCCCAACAACATTCATTCCTGCCATTAAATTGATTTCAATAACATCTATTGGTTTGGAAGCGGCGAGTCTGGCTTCTTCAATATCTTCATCAATAAACTCATCAATTCCTTTAACTAAGGAATGCGTTAAACGTTCTTGAATTGTTCCTGATCGCCATTCAAGCCCCCCCTTAATCCCCCCCGAAGGGAGGGAAATGATTCCTTTTACATTTTCTGCAAAATCCAATAGTCGTTCGGTAGCGTCCTCTCTTCGATTTAATAATACGTCTTCAACATGCTCTAATAAATCTTTTGGGATTTCATCATAAATAGTTAACATTTCTGGGTTTACAATTCCCATGGTCATTCCATTATTAATTGCATGATATAAAAACACTGAATGCATTGCCTCACGAACGGTATCGTTTCCTCTAAACGAAAATGAAACGTTACTAACTCCACCGCTTACATGAGCATATGGTAGATTTTCTTTAATCCATTTTGTAGCCTTAAAGAAATCTAACGCATTCAATTTGTGTTCGTCCATTCCCGTTGCTACAGGAAAAATATTAGGATCAAAAATGATGTCTTGCGGCGGTAAACCAACTTCATTAACTAGAATATCGTAAGATCTTTTACAAATTTCGATTCGCCTTTCATAAGTATCAGCTTGTCCGACTTCGTCGAAGGCCATGATAATAACTGCCGCACCGTATTTTTTAATTAATTTGGCATGATGAATAAAACGTTCTTCGCCTTCTTTAAGGGAAATTGAATTGACCACGCTTTTACCTTGTGCTACTTTTAAACCAGCTTCAATAATATCCCACTTGGAACTGTCAATCATCAATGGAACTCGAGAAATATCGGGTTCGGATGCAATTAAGTTTAGGAATTTGGTCATGGCATAAACGCCATCCAACATTCCCTCGTCCATATTGACATCGATGATTTGCGCGCCGCCTTCCACTTGCTCTTTTGCAATAGAAAGTGCTTCTTCGTATTTTTCTTCTTTAATTAATCGAAGGAATTTTCGTGATCCCGTAACGTTGGTCCTTTCGCCAATATTTACAAAATTGGTTTCGGGTGTAATTACTAATGGTTCAAGACCTGATAACTTTAAGAAGTTGTTGGTTTTCGGTTGTTGGTTGTTGGCCGCGTCTATAATCATAACAGCTTTCTATAATAATTTATAAATCCGTTCAATAGTTTTTTACAAGATTGCATCTGGTTAAAAACAATATTAAAATTATTCTCGTCAATATATTTTTGGTCAAGAGCCACATAACATTGTGTTTCTAATTCATACAATGAACCTCTTGAAATATGTAAAAAATTAATTGTGTCTTTTGCTGTTTGTCTACCACAACCTTCTGCAATATTTGAAGGAATTGAAACCGCACATCTTCTCATTTGATTTGTCAAACCGTAAATCTCCTCTTTTGGAAAAACTTTAGAAAATTCATAAATTAAATTTGTCAATTTTCTTGCTTCCACCCAAACTTCTAGTTTATTATATTCCATATTTATAATTGTTGTCATCTACCTTAAATTATCTTGGTTTAATCTCCAAAAACCATCAACCATCAACCGACAACTTTCCTCGGCTTATACTCCTTTGCCGCTTCAGCGATTAATCGAATATGATCGGGATTTGTTCCGCAACATCCTCCAATAATATTAATTAAATTCTCGTCCAAATAGTCTTTAATTTGTGCTTGCATTTCGTCTGGAGTTTCGTCGTATTGACCAAAAGCGTTGGGCAATCCTGCATTGGGATGCGCCGAAATATTAAACGAGGTATTGTGAGATAATTGTTTCAAATAGGGTTTTAATTGTTTGGCTCCTAGCGCACAATTAAATCCAACGCTCAACAATGGAATATGTGAAATTGAAATTAAAAATGCTTCCACTGTTTGGCCTGATAGTGTTCTTCCTGAAGCATCGGTAATGGTTCCTGAGACCATAATTGGAATATCTATATTGCGTTCTTCTTTTACTTCTTCAATGGCAAAAAGTGCCGCTTTGGCATTTAGGGTATCAAAAATAGTTTCCACTAAAAGTAAATCTACTCCTCCATCGATAAGTGCTTCGACTTGTTGCTTGTAAGCTATTCTCAAATCATCGAAAGTTACGGCTCTAAAACCAGGATCGTTTACATCGGGCGACATACTTGCGGTTCTGTTGGTTGGTCCTATTGAACCAGCAACGAAACGAGGTTTTTCAGGATTTTTTGCAGTAAATTCATCGGCGACTTTGCGCGCTATTTTAGCCGATTCAAAATTAAGTTCGTAAACTATATCCTCCAAATGGTAATCGGCCATTCCGATTGTTGTTCCTGAGAAAGTATTGGTTTCTACAATATCGGCACCGGCTTCAAAATATTGCGCGTGAATGGATGCAATCGCTTCGGGTTGTGTGAGTGATAACAAATCGTTGTTGCCTTTTAGAGAATGGGGGAAATTGGCAAAACGCTCGCCTCGGAAATCTTCTTCAGAGAAATTGTAGCGTTGCAGCATGGTTCCCATTGCTCCATCGAGAATAAGGATTCGCTTGTTTATTTCTTGTAAAATCGAACTCATTTATTTTTTTACTGACATTAATAGAGAGGCCTTAAAAAAATTATACCCCCGGGTGAAGTGGAAATCCTGCGGTTTTTACCGCAGATTGCAACGAAAACGGGAATACGAATTATTTGAATGCCGAAAAATTCGGTTCAAAAAAAAATAAAAAATGTTATGGAAAGGGAGAGAAATTCTCAGGTTATCTGTTCACGCAGGGCGTGATAGAATGTAGCACCTTCTTTATAGTAAAGGGTTGCTAAGCTTTCATTGGGTCTAATCCCTCGGGCTTTCGTGATAACAATCAGTATATTTAAGAACGGTGCAAAGTAAGTGAATTGTGTTTTATTTTCCAAGTTTATTGGTTTATAAATTAAAAATAAAAGTACAAACTTCCTTAAATCAAAAAAGCTATCCTTAAATTCAGAAATAAATTCAGAATAAATGGAAAGCTTTTCATTGGTCTAACTACTAAACCGAGCTACGGGTTACAAAGCCGTAGCAAAACAACACAACAATCTTAAAAACCTTTTTTGGGCAAAAAAGTCACGTTGTTACACGTGACTTTCCCAAATTTAAGCGGTCTGGACGGGACTCGAACCCGCGACCCCATGCGTGACAGGCATGTATTCTAACCAACTGAACTACCAAACCAGCGCTTTGCGACGGCAAATATACAACCTATTTCGACTCTAGCAAGTGTTTTTAGTTAAAAATTTTATTATTGAAGATCAATATTACCCAAAGGATTGTTTTTCAACTAGGTATGTCGTAAGGATTTTCTCGAAATTGGGTCCAACAGAAACGGGAACATATTTAATTTTGTTTTGGGCACAAGTGAATGCTACCTTTTTGAAATAATTTGAAACTTGTTTTTCATAAGCTTCCTTGATATTATCTGCAAAAATATTGATTTCATCGTTTGATTCTAGGTCGATGAATTTTCGTGGCGCGGCATCGAAATCAAAATTCAATTCTGTTTTTTCATCAATTACATGAAACAAAACGATTTTATGTTTGTTGTGTTTCAAATGTTGTAATGCCGTAAATAAGGCTTCTTCATCGCCAGATTGAAACATATCGGTAAACAAAACGATCATGGAACGGCGGTGAATTTTTTCGGCAATTTGGTGTAAAAAAGAAATAGTGTCAGTATTTTTTGGGGTTTTGCTATTTTCTAATAATGATTCCAATTTGTTTACAATCATTCGATGGTGGCGATCGCTGCCTTTCTCGGGAGCATAATATTCATAATGGTCTGAATAGACGCTTAGCCCAACGGCATCTCGCTGTTTCTTCAATAAATTCATCAATACGGCTGAAGCCAAAACGGAAAATCCAATTTTATTTTCATAAAATAGCTGACTTTCTTTCAACTTTGGATAGTGCATTGACGAAGAATTATCAATGATTAAGTGGCATCGTAAGTTGGTTTCTTCTTCGTAACGTTTGGTATAAAGTCGGTCCGTTTTTGCAAATAATTTCCAATCGATGTGCTTGGTACTTTCGCCAGGATTGTACACTTTGTGTTCCGCAAACTCGGCAGAAAATCCATGAAACGGACTTTTATGCATTCCCGAAATAAACCCTTCAACCACTTGATTGGCTAACAATTCAAGATGCTGAAAGCTAGAAATTTTTTCTATTTGCGATTCAATTTTCATGCTTCAAATGTATTAAAAGATTGATGGAATTGGAAATAAATTACTACAAATAAAAAAAGGTTTGACTTTCGCCAAACCTTTAAAATATATCATCTAACTATTTTATAATAAAGTGTTCAAACTGTCAGCATACGTTTGCTTAGGCGCAACACCCACTTGTCTTGCAACCACTTCCCCATTTTTAAAAACTAAAACGGTAGGAATATTTCGAACTCCGTATTTTGCAGCAAATTCTTGGTTAGCATCAACGTCTACCTTTCCAACTACTGCTTTTCCAGCAAATTCTTCACTTATTTCGTCAATGATTGGTCCAACCATTCTACAAGGTCCACACCAAGCTGCCCAAAAATCGACCATTACTGGTTTGTCTGATTTCAAAACTACTTCGTCAAAAGTAGCGTCTGTTATTGCTAAAGCCATATTTTCTATTTTTTAATTTAATTTTCTAGTGCAAATTTAATAATTAAATACCATTAAACACCATTGTAAAATTACTTTTGATTATAAGTGTATTGTCATTTCTTATTTGAAGCTAATTCCTGCTGTACGCTCTATCCACGCAAAAAGCGTGGGATGCCGCTTCCATCAGGGCTAGGGTTTTTTGGGAATTAATTCAATTTAAAGTTCACTTGCATTTTCTCCAATTCCGAAAGCAACTCGTTTGAAATATTAATTTTCAATTTTCGACTTGGCATTTCTAATTTGGTGATGACTTTAATCTCTTCTATTTCGGTTACCAATTCAACCTGTGGATTTTCCTCGTCATAAACTACTTCACTTTCGGCATCATCCTCTGTGGCAATAATTGGAGGCGCAATTTCAATTTGTTTCTTGATTTTCTCCAATTCCATAACTTCAAAAACCACCGTTTTATCTCCTTTATTTTGTTGAAAAACAGTACTCAATTGATGAATGAATTCCGATTGTAAATCATTTATATTAATGTGGATTACCAATTTTTTGGCGAACAAACTAAGAATATCTTGTAGAATTTTAAATTCAACAAATTGAATTCTAGGCTCACCTTTTTTACCAGTTTCTTTATCTGGCCAACCTTCTTTTACCATTAACTTGATAAAAGTAAAACTATTCGGAGTCAAATAATGTCGGTATTTCATGTACTCTTCACCAAAGATTCTAAATTCGTGACTTTCGTCATATCCTTCTAAAACAAAAGATCCCCATCCTTTTCCAGATTTATTTACCAGGTGTTTTACATTGGAAATAATCCCTCCAAAAGATAAATTTTTATTGATTTGGTTGTTTAGATCTTTTAAAGCTTCCAACTTAGAATTGCAATAATATTTCATCTCATATTTAAAATCATCTAGCGGATGCCCCGAAAGATATATTCCAACCACTTCCTTTTCTTTGGCTAATTTTTCCATGGTAGACCAATCTTCACATGGAGGCACCACAGGTTCAGCAATTTGAACTTCGCTGGTTTCGCCAAACAAACTCACTTGCGATGAATTTTCATTTTCTTGAAATTTCAACCCATAACGAATTGCTTTTTCATAAAAAGTAATTCCATCACCGTCATCATGAAAATACTGGGCTCGTGAAACTCCTTTGAAAGAATCAAAACCACCAGCTAAAATTAGGTTTTCTAACGCTTTTTTGTTGGCAGCACGCAAGTCAATTCGTTTGGTTAAATCGAAAATAGATTTGTATTTACTTTCCTTTCTATTTTCTACAATCGTTTGAACGGCACCCATTCCAACGCCTTTAACAGCCCCAATTCCAAATCGCACCGCGTAATTTTCATTTACAGTAAATTTATAAAAAGATTCATTTACATCAGGCCCTAAAACTTGCAATCCCATGCGCTTGCATTCTTCCATAAAAAAAGAAACTTGCTTGATATCGCTCATGTTATTGGACAAAACAGCTGCCATATATTCTGCAGGATAATTCGCTTTTAAATAGGCCGTTTGATAGGCAATCCAAGCATAGCAAGTAGAGTGCGATTTATTAAATGCGTATTCTGCGAATGCTTCCCAGTCCTTCCAAATTTTTTCTAATTTTTCTTCCTCATGGCCTTTTGCAACCGCTTGATTGATGAATTTGGGTTTCATTTTATCCAAAACGTCTTTCTGCTTTTTCCCCATGGCTTTACGCAAAACATCGGCATCCCCTTTAGAAAAATCGGCTAATTTTTGTGATAAAAGCATTACTTGCTCCTGGTAAACTGTAATTCCGTAAGTGTCTTTAAGCAATTCTTCGCAGGCATCAAGATCGTACTCTATCGTTTCTTCTCCGTTTTTTCTTCGGATAAAACTTGGGATATAAGCAATTGGTCCTGGTCGATACAGCGCATTCATTGCAATTAAATCACCGAAAACGGTAGGCTTTAATTCCTTTAAATATTTTTGCATTCCGGGAGATTCATATTGAAAAATCCCAATGGTTTCGCCACGCTGAAAAAGCTCAAAAGTTTTAATATCATCTATTGGGAAAGTATCGGGATCAAGAACAATTCCTGATCTGTATTTTACTAATTTAACGGTGTCTTTAATTAACGTTAGGGTTTTTAATCCCAAGAAGTCCATTTTTAATAAACCGGCACTTTCAACCACTGAGTTATCAAATTGAGTGACATATAAATCAGAATCTTTTGCAGTAGCAATAGGCACAAAATTAGTAATATCACTTGGCGTAATGATCACTCCGCAGGCATGAATTCCAGTATTTCTTAAATTTCCTTCTAATATCTGCGCTTGCTGAATGGTTTCGCCAGACAAATCATTTTCTTTAGAAATAGAAATTAGGTCTTTAATTTTTTCAAAATCTTCTGGGCGAAGTATCTTTTTAATTTCAGGCTCGGCTTCTTTTAAGAAACGTGCCAAACTCCATTTTGACGGAATTAAATTCGGAATTAATTTGGCAATTTTATCGGCTTCAAAAAGCGGTAAATCCAATACACGCGCGGTATCTCGAATGGCCGATTTTGCCGCCATTGTTCCATAGGTAATAATTTGTGCCACCTGCTTAGAACCGTATTTTTTGATTACATAATCCATTACTTTGCTTCGCCCTTCATCATCAAAATCGATATCAATATCGGGTAACGACACACGATCCGGATTTAGGAAACGCTCAAAAAGCAGGTTGTATAATAAAGGGTCAATATTGGTAATTCCTAAGCAATAAGCTACCACCGAACCCGCTGCCGATCCTCTACCGGGCCCAACAGAAACGCCCATTTTTCTGGCTTCAGCAATGAAATCTTGAACAATCAAGAAATATCCTGGGTAACCTGAATTTTGAATCGTTAGCAATTCAAAATCGATGCGTTCTTGGATTTCTGAAGTTATTTCAGCGTATCTTCTTTTGGCACCTAAATAAGTTAAGTGTTTTAAAAAGGAATTTTCCCCTCTTTTTCCACCATCGATATCATCCTCGGTAACTAAAAATTCTTGTGGAATTTCGAATTTTGGCAAAAGCACTTCCCGAGCTAAATCGTAAATCTCAATTTTTGAAACTACTTCTGCAAGGTTGGAAATTGCCTCTGGTAAATCAGTGAAGAGCATTTTCATCTCTTCGCCTGATTTAAAATAATATTCCTGATTTGGCATTCCATATCGATAGCCGCGGCCTCTTCCTATTGGCGTAGATTGCTTTTCACCATCCCGAACGCAAAGTAAAATATCATGTGCATTGGCATCTTCTTTATTGACATAGAAGGTGTTATTTGTGGCAACAATTTTAATATCATTCTTTTTGGCTAACGAAATCAAACTTGCATTTACGCGGTTTTCATCCTCTTGATTGTGACGCATCAATTCAATATACAAGTCGGATCCAAATTGTTGTTTCCACCAAAGAAGGGCTTCCTCTGCCTGATTTTCTCCTAGATTTAAAATTTTATTTGGGATTTCACCGTATAAATTTCCAGTTAAAACGATTAGATCTTCTTTGTACTTTTCTATTAGATTTCTATCAATTCTGGGAACATAATAGAAACCTTCGGTATTGGCAATTGAAGTTAGTTTGGTTAAATTTTGATACCCATTTTTATTTTTTGCGAGGAATACAATTTGGTACCCATTGTCTTTTCGAGATTTATCTAAATGATCTTCACAAACATAAAATTCACAACCCACAATAGGTTTGATTATTACCTCGCTTGGCGAATCACCATTGGCAACGGCCTCTTCGTTTTTGGCCTGAGCGGTTTTGTTATGGTATAAAATATCCCTAACAAAATGGAAGGCTCCCATCAAATTAGCATGATCGGTGATGGCAACGGCAGGCATTTTATTGTCCGATGCAGCTTTAACCAATTTGGCCACACTTATGGTGGATTGCAAAACCGAAAACTGTGTATGATTGTGCAAATGGACAAAATCGGCATCAATTAAAACTTGTTTGTTTTCAGCTATTTCTTCTAGAGAAACCACATTCGCTTGTCGTTCACCAAACTGCTGTTTTATTTTTTGAGAAGCTTCTTTTAAGTTAATATGACTTAACCCGATGAGTTGAATGGTACTCGGATTTTGCGTTTTAAATTTATCAAAATAATCTCCGTCGACTTGAAGTTCTTTTTCTCTAAAGATTTCTGTACGAATCAATTCAAAAAAACAGCGTGTGGTTGCTTCCACATCGGCAGTAGCGTTGTGCGCTTCTGCAAAAGGTTTGTTGAATAAATAACTGTGCAATTCCGTTAGCGTAGGTAATTTAAATTTGCCGCCGCGACCACCAGGCAATTGCAATAAAGAGGCAGTAATTTCGGTGCAAGTATCTAAAACTGGCATTGAACTCATCGGGCTTTCGATTCCAAATCGGTGGAATTCGCAACCCATAATATTAATGTCGAATTTTAAATTTTGCCCTACAATAAATTTAGATTTGCTTAAAGCAATGTTGAATTTTTCGAGTACCTCAGCCATTGGTAATCCATTGGCTTCAGCTAATTCGGTAGAAATTCCATGTACTTTTTCTGCATCATAAGGAATATTATAACCTTTTGGTTGGACCAAATAATCCTGATGTTCGATAAGTTTTCCCATTTCATCGTGCAACTGCCAGGCAATTTGAACACAACGCGGCCAATTTCCGGTATCAGTAATTGGGGCATCCCATCGCTTTGGCAATCCGGTGGTTTCGGTATCGAATATTAAGTACATAGGTATAAAAGTCAAATAAAGTAACGATTAATCAGGTTGTTAAAGGCTGAATTGGCGTTTTATTATTTGGATTTTGAAATTAATTGAACTTCAAATTTAAGTTTTTTTGAAGTAGGAATTTTGATAAGTTATCAACAAATAGAATTTTTACAACATTAGAATTGGTGTTGTTTGTAAAAAAAATGCCTCGCAATTGCGAGGCATCAAGTAGCATTTTACGCTAGTATTATTTCATTTTTTCCACTTTTGCTTTTACTTCATCCAAAGAACCTTCGAACACTTGTATGTTTTTGTTTCCTTTATCAGTTGTAATTACAGTTGCTTTTGCTTTTCCGTTTTCGTCACTAATTTGAACGTTAACTGTTTTCATTACTGATTTTGAAGCTACAAATTTTCCATCTTTATCGAAGTGTGACAAACACATTTCTTTTTCTTGGGAAGTACATTTAAGACTGTCGCACATGGCAGCACATTCTTCTTTGGTCATCGTTGCGCATTTGCTCATATCGCATTTTCCCTCTATCATTCCTTCAGGCGTTTCCATTTTTATCATCATTACTTTTGGAGCCTCATGTGCAGAACCGTTTCCTAAAATAGGAGCGATTACTAAACCAATCAAACAAGTTAATTTAATTAAAATGTTCATTGAAGGTCCAGAAGTATCCTTAAATGGATCCCCAACAGTATCTCCAGTTACTGCTGCTTTGTGAGCTTCAGAACCTTTGTAAGTCATTTCACCA